>Ga0210034_1002209_pt1 | contig 15339 bp, 9 predicted proteins | sample CryGeymeta201505_FD_185466 | JGI IMG/M metagenome (GOLD analysis project Ga0210034, IMG submission 185466) | Groundwater microbial communities from Crystal Geyser aquifers in Utah, USA - Crystal Geyser metaG 2015-05 (SPAdes) (version 2) | ecosystem: Environmental > Aquatic > Deep subsurface >... | reverse complement strand
GTCTATCGCCGTCGTGGCAGCCGATGTTACCGCCTTTGGCGAAGGGGCTGAAACCATCACCGCCTCACAAACCGACCTCGCAGGCAACCTCAGCGTGACGACAACCCGTCCGATCACAGTGGACACCATCGCCCCGGCAGCACCGGTCATCGCCCTCGTTGCGACAGACGACATCGTCAACCTTGCGGAATCCGGTGCGGGCTTCAACATCACCGGCACCGGCGAAGCGGGCGCAACCGTCACGCTGGTCTTTACCAGCGGAGCCGCGCTGGCGGGCGGCAACACCGCCGTGGTGGATGGCTTGGGTAACTGGTCTATCGCCGTCGTGGCAGCCGATGTTACCGCCTTTGGCGAAGGGGCTGAAACCATCACCGCCTCACAAACCGACCTCGCAGGCAACCTCAGCGTGACGACAACCCGTCCGATCACAGTGGACACCGTCGCCCCGGCAGCACCGGCCATCGCCCTTGTTGCGACAGACGACATCGTCAACCTCGCGGAATCCGGTGCGGGCTTCAACATCACCGGCACCGGCGAAGTGGGCGCAACCGTCACGCTGGCCTTCACCAGCGCAGCCGCGCTGGCGGGCGGCAACACCGCCGTGGTGGATGGCGCGGGTAACTGGTCTATCGCCGTCGTGGCAGCCGATGTCGCCGCCTTCGGCGAAGGGGCTGAAACCATCACCGCCTCACAAACCGACCTGGCGGGCAACACCAGCGCGAACGCAACCCGTCCGATCACAGTGGACACCGTCGCACTGCCTCCTGCCATCAACGCGGTGGCAACAGACGACATCGTCAACCTCGCGGAATCCGGTGCGGGCTTCAACATCACCGGCACCGGCGAAGTGGGCGCGACGGTCACGCTGGCCTTTACCAGCGCAGCCGTGCTGGCGGGCGGCAACACTGCCGTGGTGGATGGCGCGGGTAACTGGTCTATCGCCGTCGTGGCAGCCGATGTCACCGCCTTCGGCGAAGGGGCTGAAACCATCACCGCCTCACAAACCGACCTCGCAGGCAACCTCAGCGTGACGACAACCCGTCCGATCACAGTGGACACCATCGCCCCGACCCCCACATATGACAGTGCTCTTTATGATGCAGCCACCTCAAGCATCGTTGTCAGCGGTTCCGGCATTGACGGGGTGTTGCAGTTGGGCGGTACTTTTGCGACCGACTTTATCGGTACGGGCGGTACCAACATCGCAGCACAACTCAACTTTGCCAAGATGGACTGGTCTATTGATGGCAGTCCAACAGTCTTTACACTGAACGGCAACGTTACTTCCGCATATGTTCTCGATGCCAACACGCTAGTAATCAATACCAATGGCGCTGTGGGCATGGAGGTTAATGCGGACTTCGGTACGAATGGCACGGGGGTAAATGACGCGCTCAATATTGCCAATGGCTTCTCGGTTGATGCGGCTGGCAACGCGGCTGTTGCCGATGCGTCGTTTGGCGGGTTTGGCGGGTTGACCGTGCTGGGTACACTCAACGAGGTAGGCTTGCCGCGCACCTATTCTTTGGATATGTCCTTGCTCGCTGCCACGGTAGTTGATGAAACCATGGGAGTAGATACAGCCGGTAATACTATCGCGTTTGCTGCAGGCGACCAGCTGCAAATCGCCGGGGTATCCGCCTCGCAGGTCAGCGTATCCGGTGATTCGATCAATTATGGGTTTGGCGGTGATTTGTTCCTGACCGCCATTGATGCTTTTGGCACCGGGAGCGGCAACATTGTCACTTTGACAGGCTATTTCGCACCACTCGGTGCCGCGCAGACCGATGTTATCTTTAACGACGGTTCCAAACTCATCACCAATACGGCTACTGCGGCCACGCTCACCGGCACGGCATTCAATGATCAGCTGATCGCTGGCGACAACGGCGATCGCCTGTCCGGAAACGCGGGCAACGATCTGTTGATCGGCGGTATATCTAACGACCAAATCTACGGCGGCACGGGCAATGATGTGCTGTTCGGTGACGGGGGCAACGATTATCTCAATGGCGGCCTCGGCGCGGATACTTTCGTCTTTACCCAGGCAACGGGCGGTTTATATGACGATGGGCGCGACACTATAGTCGGTTTTGCTGCAGGCACGGATCACATCCTGATCAATGACTACTACGCACCGATAGACGCGGCTTGGGTGGCGGCAAATACCACCACCACCGGTTCCTACACCCTGGTGACACTCAATGCGTCTGAGACGGTGAGGGTGATGGGTGTCGCCTTGACGGCGGCTGATTTTACGTCAGGATTGACGCAAAATTTCTACATTGACGGTGGACCGTTGTAAGCGAAGCGCTGGCGCGGTGTGTTACTGTCAAGTGACACGCCGCTTTTTCGGAAAAGGCTTTTGTTAACCCTGTCCATGATGTCGCGTAACAAACGGCATCCGGTCATAAATGAGTATTTGAATAACTAATCTGCGTTGTGTCATCACCCCAACCATTTAATTCAATAAGGGAGTTATTGAGCATCATGAAAAATACCAAACAAGTTAATTTCAAACAAAAAGTTATTGTCATCGCCATTGCAACCATGTTTTCGGGCGGTGTTTATGCGGCCGCCGGAGACGTTGCCATCAGCACTGGTGGTGGTGCGCCTGCTGATCCGAATATCACCCTTTCCACAGTCAATATTACCGCCGGCGGCGCGATTACTGGTGTTACAACACTAAGTTCGACGGGGGGGCCTGGTTTTGATACAACCACGTTAGCGAACACAGGCATTATAGTCTCTGCGGACGGCGGAGCTACCGGTACGGCGGTGAGCAATAACCTCATTTCATTGACCGATGGGGTGAACACAACCACGTTTGACCAAAACGGCCTTAATACTGGAGCTATCGTCGCCAGTGGCAGCATCAGTGCGCTGACAATGGATGCAAGTACAACCATTACAGCGGGTAGTCTATTGGGCGGAACGTCAGGTACGGTAAATGTCAACGATGGCTTGCTGAATACCATCACCTTGAATGGTGCCACGGGTGTAATTTCGGGTGGCTCTATCACTAATACGGCCGCAAATGGCGGTATTAGTGCGTCAGGTGGGGTAACTGGCACTTCACTGGACGTGACGGGGGCAACCAACGTGACGGGGGCAACCAACATCAACACGGCCGGCGCAGCAACGACGACATTGAGCGGCGCGGGTGGCTTGGTGAACATCAACCAGACCGGTACTGGCACAACCAGTATCGGTAATGCTACCAGCGGAACCGTAGTGGGCGGTTCATTGGGTGTGTTTGGCAACACCACCTTGAGCGGTACGACCAACATCATAGGTTCAGCTGTGGCATCAACCAATAATATCGGGCTTGTGGCCGGTTCAACCAATAATATCGGTACGGTGGGCGCGACTACCAACAATGTGGGTACGGCGACCTCGACCAATACCCTTTTGGGCACTACCAGCGTTATAGGGGACACTACTTTCGGCTTGGTACCGGGTGCCGGTGTGTCCGGGCTAACTCTAGCGCCTAACTCGGCGATCATGGGTGTGACCAATGCTTTAGGCCATGTCAATGGTGTGACAGCGACGGCAACCAGCGCTACACTTTCCGGCGGTACGAGTACTTCCGCCGTGACGGCAAGTAACGGCGATGCCGGCGGCGTTCGGGTATTGGTCGGCGGCAGCGGTACGATCGCGCAAGTGCAACTGTTGCAGGCGACCACGGACGCGACCAATACCACCAGCGCGGTGACGATAGGCGATGCGGCGACTTCGATCAACAACATTAACGGTATTACCAATACCCTCACTGGCACGACCAGCAACCTGCTGAACTCCGCAAGCAACACGATCGCCAATGCGGCAACCTATGCAGGTGCGACCAGTGGTATTCAGGTGATTGCAGCCGGTGTGGATGTTAAAGGCGGTGCCAATACCATCACCGGCACAACCAATACGGTATTGGGTACCACCAACATCAATACGACGGGAACAGCAGCCACTGCGCTTGGTAATGCGACAGCCGCGACGACCGTTGCCGCTACCGGTGGCGCGTCTTCCCTGAACCTGATCAACGCCAGCGGCATATTGTCCAACGGCGGTGCGGGTGCACGCAATGTGACGGTTGATGCTACCAACGTAACCTTGAGCAATGGTTTGGGTAGCCAGCTGGTCACGACCACAACAGGTACAGATATTACAGGCATGTTGAGCGCCACTGGAAATTCAAACCTGAACGGCGCAACCAACAACATCGGTACCACACAGGCCTCCACCAACCAAATCGGCACTTTTGCAGGTTCGTCCAATACCATTGGTGCGGCGGGTTCATCCGCCAACATCGTGACGGGCGCAACCAATACCCTCACTGGCACGACCAGCACTTCAATCAGCGGTGGCGCAAACAACGTGGCCGTCAATACCGCGACCGGCACGACTGTGACTGGCGACCTGACCGCGAACGGTACGGTCAACACTATCGGTGTGGCAGCCACATCAGCTAACACTATCACCGGTGCGACGGTGGCATCGGTCGGCACAACTTACGTGATCGGTACCAGCGGGGTCTTTACGTCAACGCTGCAGGCCGGAGGTGGCGCTGGATCAGGAGCCTATTTTGCCGGTGCCGGATACACCGTGGGGGTTGATGGCGCAACGGCTACCGCAGGGATTACCGATGGGTTGAGTAGTGTGGGTGTCAATACCATAGCCGGTACGGTCGGCATGACATCGGGACTCAATTCCATGGGGATTGACAACATCGCAGGTACGGTTGGCATGACTGATGGCACGCGTAGCGTAGTGATCGATACCGCTGGCGGCACGGTGACTACCACCGGCGGCGCGGGCAGTACGGTGACCACCAGTGCCACCGGTACAGACATTCTGGGTAACGTCAACAGCATGACCGCGAACGGTGTGGCTGGCTCGAACAGCCTCATCGCAAGCACGGTGGATGGCGTTAACAACCTGACCGCCTTCACCAACAATATCAGCGGCACAACCAACATCAACACGCTTACAGGGGCAGGTACGCTGACTACCATCGGCAATCCAACCAACACGGTCGCACAGCAGTCGCTGCAAGTTAACGGTGCCATGTCCTCGACGGGCAATGCCACGATTGCCACAGGGGGCGCGACGACCAATACCTTCGGCAGCGGTCTGGGTTCGGCCAATACCATCGGTAACGCGGGGTCTTCCACCAACATCGTGACGGGTGCAAGCAATACCCTCACTGGCACGACCAGCAACCTGCTGAACTCCGCAAGCAACACGATCGCCAATGCGGCAACCTATGCGGCTGCGAGCAGTGGTATTCAGGTAGTGGCAGCCGGTGTGGATGCCAAAGGTGCGGCAAACACGCTGACATCAACGACTGGTGCGAATACACTTTCATCTGCAACGAGCAACGATCTGATCGGCGCAACAGGCAATAACGTTACTGCGACAACCGGTGTCAATACGCTGTCGGCAGTGGGTCTAGGTGGTGCAAACAACCTCATTGCGCTTGACAACAGCGTGACTGCGACGACTGGCGGTAACGTTATTGGTGCAGCGACCACCAACACCATCACTGGTGGAACGGGCAACACGGTGACTGCGACGACGGGTAACAACACGATCACCGCAGCGGCGGCAGATAACGTGATTCGCGGCCAAGTAAATAACAGCATTACGGCTACCACAGGTTCTAACACCATCACGGGTCAAGTGAACAACACGATCAGTGCGGTGACGGGCGCTAACAGCATCACAGGTCAGACGGGCAACACGGTGACTGCGACGACGGGTGCCAACACCATCAACGCAGCGGCGGCCAACAACGTGATCACGGCAGCGACCACCAACACCATCACTGGTGGAACGGGCAACACGATGACTGCGACGACAGGTGCCAACACCATCAACGCAGCGGCGGCCAACAACGTGATCACGGCAGCGACCACCAATGCAATGACCGGTGGGACAGGTAACAGCATGACGGCAACGGCCAACGGCAATACGTTGTCAGCAAACTCGGCAACGGGTAGCAACGTGATCGAAGCGACCAATGCGTTGGGTACCAACAGCATTACCGCAGGCGCAACCAACACCATCACTGGTGGAACGGGCAACACGATGACGGCCACGACAGGTGCCAATACCATCAACGCAGCGGCGGCCAACAACGTAATCATGGCAGCGACCACCAATGCAATTACTGGTGGAACGGGCAACACGATGACGGCCACGACAGGCAGTAACACGATGACATCTGCTGCCGGGGCGAATAAGGTGGTGACAAATGCTACGGGTTCGGCGACTGGTACGGCTTTGACCGGTACAGGGGGGACAGATGGTGTTTCATTGGCTGGTACGGTAGGTGTTGATACTGCCAATGCAACCCTTTCAGGTGCAACAGCAAGCTATCAGGCATCATCGGCTGGTATTACACGCGGCTTGGCGGTAAATGCAAACGTTGCAGGTGTGACCAGCCTGACGGGCGGTGATACAGGTGTGTTAGCTCCAACGGCAACCGCAACGATGGGGGCTGCGGCAGTTGCAGGTGGCGCTGTAGCTCAAGTGCAGTTGGGTGGTGCCAATGCTTCACTGGTTAACAACACCGGGCATGGTGTAGCGGTGTCGGCTACACAAACTGTTATATCAGGTGGTACAACCTCGACTAGCTTGACCTTAACTGACGGTGGTGCTGCCTTCGCCAATACCACGACAGGTGGTCCGGTAAGAGTAACTGGCGTAGCGGATGGTTCTGCTCCGTTTGATGCAGTCAACTACCGTCAGTTGCGTGAAGTAGCGCAAGGCGTTGCTTCTACTGTCGCCATGGCCAATATCCCACAGGTTTCCGAAGGTCAAACGGGTATGGTCGGTGTGGGTGTCGGTACTTTCAACGGTGAGACTTCACTCGCCGTCGGTGCCAGCTACCGCTTCGCTCCGCAAGCCGTGATGAAGGTCAGTCTCGGTCTCTCGGCTAACGGTGGCTCCAAGACAGCAGGTATTGGTGCGGGTTGGGGCTGGTAGTCCACAGTTTTGCCAGTATGAAAAAACCGCCTTCGGGCGGTTTTTTCATAAGGGAAAATAGCCTGGCTTGTCGTGCATTGGGTGTGTGGAAGGAAGGAGTGACGTGGTAATCCATAGCTTGTTTGTAACGATGGTTTTGTGGAATAAATCAGCATTTCATCTGGTTGTCATGGTCAACGACGCTTTGATGGGTTAACTGAATAAGGGAGTATCAATGTTTTATTTGCTACATGGCAGGATGGTAATGGTGTTGCTGATCGCGATGCCATTGATGACTGGAGTCGCGCAAGGAGCGGATTTTGCAACCCGTAATGCCGCTTGCAAGACGGCGTTACAAAAAAATGATCAGGCCGCTGCATACCGGGAGTGCCGGGCTGCCGTATTCGAGGCGAAGCGCGATAAAGGGCTTTTCCCCGAGCTGCATGCGCAGGCTTATGATAATCTGGGCGATTTGCAACTGGCCAAAGGCCAGTTTGAGGAGGCCGAAGCGACTTACCGAAGCGGTATTGCCTTGCGTGAGCGCGCTTTTGGTAAATACAGTGCTGAAATAGCGATTTCTTATGAAAAAATCGGCAACGCGCTGGTGAAACAGAAAAAATATCCCATTGCCGAGTTGATGCTGTCGCGTGCGCTGGAAAACCGCGAGAAAGTCTACGGTGGGCAAAGCCGGGAAGTGGCCGATACGCTTAACATATTAGGAGTAGTTGCAATCTATGCCAACAACGCGGCCAAGGCGGAGGAATACTTCCGTCGCTGTGCACAGCTACGCGAAAAACTGTTCGGCATGGGCAGTGCTGAAGTCGGGCGCAGCTATCAGAATCTGGCAGTAGCCGTTCAGGCAAACAAGGGTGTAGATGCCGCAGCCCCCCTGTTTGTGCAGGCGCTGGCATCTTTGGAAGCGGCGCTAGGCAAGGAGGATGCGGCGTTGCTGGATACGATTGAGAGTCTGGCGAAGCTGTCTGTCTCCCGCAAGAATCCGCAGGATGCAGATGTGTTCTGGCATCGTGCATTGATGCTGCGTGAGCGTGCGTTCGGTGCGGAGCATGTCACGGTAGCTGCTGTGCTCAACCAGTTGGGCGTGAATGCGCTGCAACTGAATCAGCGTGACGTGGCTGAACAGGCGTTGCGGCGGGCGCTTGCCATACGCGAGAAGGTGCTGGGAGCGAATACGCTGGATACGGCGGAAGCGGCGAGCAATTTGGGGCTTGTCTTGCATGCCAAGGGTGATCAGGCCAATGCGCTGGTGTTGTTGCGTCACGCCGCAGCGGTGACTCATGTGGCTCTGGGTGGCAGTAATCCGTTAACCCAGTCGCGATGGTCCTATTTGTCGCAGGTGGAACGCGCTGCAGCCAAGACAGGTGATAAGACTTCTGGCAAGGATACCCAGCCAGAAAAAAAATCAGTGGCGCAGCCTGAAGAGAAAAAGAGCCGCTGGCCATTCTGATTTTTAATACCCGCATAGTCAGGAACCAGAGGCACTGTCATTGAGAGCAACGCGAAGCAATCCAGAGGTGTTGCCTTGGATGACTGACTGTATTGCCACGAACTTCGGCCTTTATCCAGAAACAAAGAGCACTTTGCACCAGTTTGTTTTGAGGGAATCAATGATGACATGACAGATTGATCGTCATAGTCGGAATTGAGTTGTTATATCAGCCCCTGCGGGCTTGCAATGACGATAGGATGAATAAACCAGCATTTTTTAGCCGTACTATTTAGGAGACTTGTATGACCATACTGTTTTTTTACGACAAACTCGTTCCACTTAATTCTGAATTGCATCGCGAACTTAAAATTTCACCAGCCCGGGACGGTTACAATTTTGCCAGCAAGACTAACGTCATACCGTTGATGGACGTTGAATTTATGGAAGCAGCCAGGGAATATCCCATTGTTTTTTCCAGAATGGGTGAAAACTTCTTGCCGGTCGCGCTGGTGGGGCTGCGTAACGAGGAAAATCTAATGGTGGATGCCGAAGGGAAGTGGGAGGCGCGTTATGTGCCGGCTTTTGCTCGCCGTTACCCGTTTGTTTTCGATCAGAGCGAGCCAAACGGTACGCTGACCGTGTGCATCGACGAATCCTTTGACGGCTTTAACACCGACGAGGGGGAGCCGCTGTTTGACGCGAAGGGCGGACAAAGCCCACGTCTGACGGAAATTGTCACCTTCCTTAACGACTTTCATGCCCGAGCGCTACAAACCGGGCGCTTCACCCAACGCCTGATGGAACTAGACTTGCTGGTAGAGTCTACTGCGAACGCGAATTTGGACAATAATCAGAGTGTGACGCTGGCAGGTATTTATGTTATTGACGGGGCGAAGCTGCTGAAATTGGATGACGATGTGGTTCTGAAAATGTTCCATTCTGGAGAACTGGCACTGGTTTATAGCCATCTGGCATCACTTTCCAACGTGCAGCGCCTGACCGAGCGTCTCGCCGAGCGCTTTCTGGCGGAATAATCCGACCAGAACGTCAGTTCCATTCCCTTGGGAAAATACTGCCTCAATAGCCCGTTGCTGTTCTCGTTCAGCCCGCGTTCCCAGGAATGATAGGGGGGAGCGAAGTAGAGGTCCGCCTTCAATGCCTCAGCCACTTTCTCATGTTCCGCAAACTCCTTGCCGTTGTCGAAGGTGAGGGTGTGGCATTGATCCTTGTAAGATGCCAGCAAGCCTGTAATGACGCTGGTTACGCCGTCGGCATGCTTGCTGCGGATATGTCCTGCCAACACATAACGCGACTTGCGTTCGGCCAGCGTAACGAGACCCCCCTTGTGATTTTTACCAATCACGGTATCGCCACGACGTTCGTCTCGTTTGGATTGCGCCTGTTTGGGATGCCAACCGCGCTTACCCTTATTGCGACTGAACTCCCGTGAAATCGTCTATTTGCTAACCCCGACTTTTTCGGCTATCTCGGTTTGATTCAAGCCCGCTTGTTTCAGCCCGTAAATCTGGTATCGTAGCCCACAGGTGAGCTGCTTATAAATCTTCATTTGCGTCCCTTTTACCTGGTCGTTTAAGTGGTGCTGATAATAACGCAGCTCACCACCTAAATTCACTTACAAAAGTTGCACTTCAGATTTGAATCCGCCGCGTAAAAAACCCCATAAATCTTTTATATTTATAAGGTTACAAGAATTTTTTAGATTGTTTGAAACGGGGTTCTGGCGGAAGCGGTGAGATTCGAACTCACGGAGGACTCTCATCCTCGCTAGTTTTCAAGACTAGTGCCTTAAACCGCTCGGCCACACTTCCTTGATTGCGTTGGGCTGGCCAACTTTTGAAGGCGCGCATTCTCTCTCATGCCGCCCGACCTGTCCAGAAAAATTTAAGCGCGCAGGCAGTCCGCCCAGTTGTTCGGGGTCTCGAACAGGCGAATTTTCTCCAGCGTCAAGTGCTTGCCGTAATTGTCCCGATAGGCGGGGGCGAGGAGTTTGAAGGCGGTCAGCGCGAGGTTTTCTGCGGTGGGGATGACTTCCAGGATCACGGTCTTGTGGTCGGGCAGCGTCGCCAGAAAATCGCACACCTGTTTGTCGCCGCGATACACCAGAAAGGCGTGATCCCAGACATTGACCAGTTTTTCCTGCGCGATGCGTTTGACATCGGAAAAATCCATCACCATGCCTTGATCGGATTGTCCTTCGGCATCGTTGAGGTCGCCCGACAGAGTGATTTCCAGCGCGTAGCGGTGGCCGTGCAGGTGGCGGCACTGGCTGTTGTGGTTGGGGATGCGATGTCCGGCATCGAATTCCAGGCGGCGGGTGATGAGCATGAGGGCAGCAGTCAATTTGGGGAGGCGCGGATTATAGCATTGCGCCACGGCTGCAAAATTTTCTGCTGCGGCGGATGAATTCCCGTTGCGCGTTTTCGTCTTGAGCCGCGCCGTAGCGCAAGGTGAGGTAGCGCACGGCAAGGTCTTGTATGGCGGGCGCGAGATCGGGGCGGGTGCCGCTCACGCGCATCGCATAATTCCACGGCCCTTCGTGCGGCGCGCGCGGTAGTGCGGCGCGTGCCAGTTTTTGGCAAACCTTGAGCCAGGCGGTCTGAAGTTTGTCGCTGCGGCGGGCGAGCAGGTGGCGCAGCATGAACAGCGCGTACAGCGCGATCAGCAGGCCGACCCCCGCCATCATGTTGATCGCCAGTTGTTGCCAGCTCAGGGATTCCATGCCGAGGCGGGTCAGCAAGGCGAACTGGCGTTCGCTGTTGTAGCCTATAACAATTTGATTCCATTGAAAAGTTAGCGCGTCCAGATCGAGGCGCAGGTCGCGCAGCCATTGCGGTGGATTGCGCGACAGGAAGGGCAAGGCGGCATTGTCCGGCAGGGCGGCGGACAAGCCGAGTTCCACCCGTTCAGGCGCGATGGCCGCCGTCGGGTCAACGCGTTGCCAGCCGGTATTCGCCAGCCAGACTTCCGCCCAGGCGTGGGCATCGGACTGGCGCACGATGTAGTAGTTGCCGTAGGCGTTATATTCGCCGCCCTGATAGCCGGTCACCACGCGCGCCGGAATGCCCGCCGCGCGCATTAAAAAAACAAAGGCCGACGCGTAGTGTTCGCAAAACCCTTGCCGGGTGGTGAATAAAAAATCGTCTATGCCGTCGCGTCCCGGCAGCGGGGGCGGTTCCAGCGTGTAGCGGAAATTCTGCCGATTGAAATAGGCGAGGGCGCTGCGGATAACGCCCGCGTCAGACGTGTTGCCGGCGCGCCAGCTGGCGGCAAGTTGGCGGGCGCGCGGGTTGAGTGTTCGCGGTAGTTGCAGGGCGCGCCGCAGTTGCCCTGGTGACTCGTGCAGATTGGCGTGATACTGGAGTTGGGAGCGCGCCTCATAGCGCAGCCGCATATTGACCGGAGTCGGGTTCAATACTTGGAAATCGGCGGTGAAACTGGCGGGAATCGAGAGCTTGTCCGGCATGTCGAGCGTGAACAGCCAGTTCTTGTTGTGCGCTTCCAGCGTCACGCTGTAATGGATCGTTTGTCCGGTGTCGGAAAATTGCGGCGCGATGCCGGGCACAGTCTGTCCTGCTGTCCAGGTGCGCCCGTCGTAGTGCCATAGCACCGGTCCGCGCCAGTACATCTGGTCGCGGCGCGGCGGTGCGCCTTGATAATTGACGCGAAACGCGACGGCATCGGACAACGCCAAACGCCCCAGACTGCCCGGCGACATCTTGTCGTCCAGCCCGCTGCGGGCAAAGGCATCATTGGGCAATCCCCACAGCGGGCCTTGCACGCGCGGGAACAGCACGAACAGGATCAGGGTCAGCGGAACGGCTTGCAGCAACAAGGTTGCCGCGATGCGCAGGCGCATCTTGAACGCGCTGTTTGGCGCGTAGAGATGCACCCAACTGGTGACGATGACCAGCAAAGTCGCCAGCAGGTACAGCGCGGTGGGCAGGCTCTGCGAGTATAAAAAGTGGGTGATGATGATGAAGCAGGCCAGATAAATCAGCGCCATCGCGTCGCGCCTTGACCTCAGTTCCATCAGCTTGAAGGTGGCGAGCAGCACCAGCATGGTGACACCGGCCTCGCGTCCGAACAGGGTGTGATATTCGGTCAAAATGCCGCCCATGCCAGCGAGGCTGAGCATCATCAACAGCCAGCGTCCCGGCAGCGGCTGGCCGCTGTGGGCAAGATAGCCGCGCCACACCAGCAGCGCCGCGCACAGGGCGTTGACCCAGAGCGGCAGATGGACGGCGTGGGGGGCTGCGACCATCAGGACACTTAATAACAAACCATAACTGGACGCTTTGTTCATGGAGTGCGGCAACGTGTTGCCGCTTTTAGGCAGTGCGGTCATGCCTTGGCACGCCATGAGGGTAAATCGAATAACGCAATCCGCCGCAAACATTCCTCGCGCTGCGCCATGCCGTTGCCCGGTGGTATAGCGCCATCCGCCAGGCGTAAACCGTAGCGCAGCCCTTGCGCTTCGGCATCCAGCACCCAGCGCGTCAGGCGTGACAGCTGGTCTTCCCGTTTGATGTCGGGGGCATCGTTGATGTCCAGCCATCGTTCTTCGCCGACCTGGCTGGCGAACTGTTTGACCTGCAAGCCCCGTCCGCCCGCGTAGGCTTTCCACGCGATGCGCGGCAGGGCATCGCCCGGCGCATAGCCGCGCAAGCCGGCAAAATCGTCGTCGCCCGCAACGCAGCGTTTGCCATCGCCACTGGGCGCGTTGCCCGATGGGAGTGGCGCTGCGGGTAGGGGTTGGGCATAGACCAGACAGCGCGTATCGAAGTGCAGATAAGACCAGACATAGAACAGGCCGAGCGGAAATCCGGTGGAGAGTTTCAACTGTCCAATGGGTAACCAGCCGCGCCGGGTGGCGGGTAGTGGAAAGGCGACGGCGTGATCCGATCCGGCGGGAACATCGAAGCACACTACACCCGCGCCCGCCCCCGTCAGGCAAAGCTGGTAGCGCGGTGATCGGCTGGCAAAGTGCAGCATGAAATGCGCGGTCTCGCCGCCGAACACGGAGTCTGCGCGACCCGCGCGTATTTCCAGATGCGCCAGATTGCGAAACGCGTGCAGCATGGACACCACCGCCATCATTGCCAGCAAAAAGGTCAGCACAAAACCCAGGCTGAGGCCGTAGTTGATACTGCCGAGCAGCATCAGTATCAGCAGGATACCCAGCGCCAGGCCTTGTTGGGTCGGCAGGATGAAGATGCGGCGCTGCGTCAGCACGACCGTGCCGTGCTCGATTTTCGGGCGGAACAGCCAGTTGCGGAAGCGTTGTCCGAGTGCTGTGAACACGATGTTATGGAATGGCGACCGCTTCGATCAGTTCGCGTGCCAGTGTGTCGCTGTTTGATTGCCGATATTCGCCCGTGCTTTGCAGGCGATGGCTGACCACGCCGGGCAGGACGGCTTGCACGTCTTCGGGGATGACCGCAGCGCGTCCGTCCAGCAAGGCCCAGGCGCGGGCGGCGGCGAGCAGGGATAGCCCGGCGCGCGGGCTGAGTCCGTGCGGGTAACGCCCCGATTCACGGGTGTGGAGCAGGATGGCTTGCACATAATCGAGCAGGGCATCCGATACGAATACGTCCTTGACGCGCTGTTGCAAGACCCGCAGTTCGGCGGCATCCATTTGTGGGCTGAGCCGGGCGATAATCTCGCGCCGGTCCATGCCGGACAGCAGGCCGCGTTCGGCGTGAGCATCGGGATAGCCCATCTGGATGCGCAGCAAAAAACGGTCGAGTTGCGATTCCGGCAAGGGGAAAGTGCCGACTTGATGGGACGGGTTTTGCGTGGCGATGACGAAAAATGGTGTCGGGAGAGGGCGCGTCACGCCTTCTATAGTCACCTGTTGCTCTTCCATCGCCTCCAGCAGCGCACTCTGCGCTTTCGGCGTGGCGCGGTTCACTTCATCCGCCAGGATCATTTGCGCGAAGATCGGCCCTGGGTGAAATTTGAACTGGCCACTGTCACGCTCATACACCGAGACACCGAGGATGTCGGCAGGCAGGAGGTCGCTGGTGAACTGGATGCGCCCGAACTCCAAGCCCAGCGTGCGCGCCAGCACCTGAGCCAGCGTCGTCTTGCCGACACCCGGCACATCTTCTATCAGCAAGTGTCCGCGCGCCAACAGACACGCCAGCGCCAGGCGGATTTGCTGCGGCTTGCCTAAAATGGCACTTTCGGCTTGGCGGATAACGCTGTTGAGAGAGGAACTCATGGTTTTTCCCTGAGTAAATGGTGAGTAGGACGTGGTGAGTGAACTTTTCCACGCTCCACTTACCACTTGCCGTAATTAAAGCAGTATCGCCGCGATGACTTTGCGGTCTTCCGCTACCAGTATATTGTAGGTGCGGCAGGCGGCGGGGGTGTCCATGCATTCCACGCCGATACCCGCATCGGTCAGCGCGCGGTACAGGCGCGGGTGCGGGAAGCGTTGCAGAGCACCTGTGCCGAGCAGCAGCACTTCCGGCCGCATCGCCAGAAAATACTCGAAATGGCTTTCGTTCAGCGCGTCGAAACTGGCTGCATTCCAGTCAGTGCGAACTTCTTCCGCCAGAACCACAATAGGGGCATCGAAGCGCACGCGGTTGACCATGACATGGTCGGCTTCGTGGCTGGTGAACAACTGGGTGTCGCCCAGATTGGCAAGATGTAATTTCAAAATGACCTCGAAAATCGGGTTGAATGGGAGGGCGTGAAGTGTAGGGGTTAGCGATATGGCACGTCAAATGCGGTCTCTTTACTTCGGTAAAAGACGAATTTACGCGATACCGATAGTATTTTCCAATTCAGGTATGAGCCTGAAGCGGACTCAGAATGGGTGATTTGAGTGTGTGAGTTGGTCTGGTTAAAAAGTGAAGTTTAAGGGATTTTTTTTCAAAGCGGTGAGGTTTTTGTCTTGG
>Ga0210034_1002207_pt1 | contig 15344 bp, 13 predicted proteins | sample CryGeymeta201505_FD_185466 | JGI IMG/M metagenome (GOLD analysis project Ga0210034, IMG submission 185466) | Groundwater microbial communities from Crystal Geyser aquifers in Utah, USA - Crystal Geyser metaG 2015-05 (SPAdes) (version 2) | ecosystem: Environmental > Aquatic > Deep subsurface >... | reverse complement strand
CAAGCCCAGGTTGATTGCCAGAACGTTGACTGTCATGATGGGTGTGAGCCAGATGAAGATTATTCCGGCTGTATACAGCGGGTGGCGGACATAGCAATATAGTCCCGTAGTCGCCAGTCTCATAGTCTCGCGCTTGGCAATTTCCCGTCCCACCAACTGGCGCAAACCCAAGAACTCTCCCGCGTCCATTTGCCGGAAACCGATCACGAGGGCGACCAGGGCCAGCAATTGTCCTGCCAACATGGGGATGACCCACGGAAACGGAATAGTGTAGATATCGTGGTCGGGAGTCATTGTGGTAATGACCAGCACTGGCAGGAAACTGATACAGGCAAAGATATTGTATGCCAGCCGGTAATAGCGCCGCTCGGCCGCGCCGAAGACGCGTTGGGTGAGAGTTTTGACACTCGATGAGGCCAGGAGGGAGTGGAGAAAACCCCAAAGCAGCACCGATAAGATCAACCAGAAAAGGTTCATAATTTCCGTCTCAAGGCTGTAGTAACGACTTCAGTCGTTGTGAACGACTAAAGTCGTCACTACGTTTCTTCGAAGGCAGGCAACTCGATCGTCACTGCGCCGGATTGCACCAGGTAATACGGCATCCAGGCCACGCCGAACAGGTTGACGTAAATATCCGTCTTCTTGGGCAGGATGGGGATTTCGGTGATATCGTTGACCACGTCCCCCCACTGCCCGCTGGCCGCCTCCAGCGCCTGTTGGCGCTGCTGTTCCAGGGTGACCAGTTCTTGATCGTACTGTTTCAGCGCGTCAATCGATTCCTGCACATCTTCTTTGGCCTGCTCGGTCATGCGATGCTTGGACAGGGAAGAGGAGAGGCGGCGGGTGGCGCGCCGTCCACCGAAGACACCCAGCACGTTCTCGGCATGGGTGGCCAGCTCCTCGCCTTTGCGCTGGCTGAGTTCGGTCTCGTCCATCTTGAGTTCGCGTTCCTCGCGGGCGATCTTGTCCTTGAGCGTTTTGATCTGGCGGTCGAGCGCGGCAGTGGCCTTGGCTATTTCAGCATCGCGCGCCTGGCGGGCAGCCTCCGCACAGGTTTTCATGAACTCAGCCTGCGAAACGTCCGGCGTGGCAAAGACGCCCAACGCCTGGTTGGCGCGGACGGTCACTTTGCTGGCGCGGTAGACCCAGTCGGCGAAGTCTTTTTGCAGGGCGGTCATCAGGCGGGCATCCGAGAAGGGCGCATCCAGCGCGGCAAAGCGCGCCTTTGGATCGGGAGCCGGGTCCATCTCGTCGGGGGCTGGGGGACGCGCTGCGCAATCATCCCAGCGGACGACGCCGCGCTTTTCCGGATTGGTCACCAGCGCCGACTTGATCTGTTCCATATCCAGGTTGTATTTGCGGTCGAGGAAACGCACCTGCGCCGAAGCAAGGATGGCTGGATGATAGACGATCCCGGCGGCAGCCGCCTGCGGGGGAAGGGACTCGCCTGACAACGAATGCTCCGCTGAGGCCGCCGCGGCTTTGGCGAACGAGGTGTTCAGCGGCAGGAAAAATTCCGAGATTCCTGCCGGGATGGCTGGCCGGGTAAGGGAAGCCTGCTGAATGCTGGCGGCGGATGGCTGATGGCTAATGGCTGATGGCGGATGGCTGATAGCGGATGGCGGTTGGCCTATGGAGGTTGGAATTGGCTCGAAGCCTTCGGGAACTGCGACAGGCTCTGGAGCCTGCGCCGGGGCTAACACTGATGACTGATCACTGATCACTGATGACTGAAGACTAGCACTGACCAGCTTGTTCAAAGCCGGGATCTGGGCACGCGTCAGCGGGCCAGCCAGGAAGTTCATCGTCCAGCGCGTTTGGAAGGCCCCCCCTGCCCCACCATCAGCGCCGGAGGCGGGTGCGTGTACGTTATGCAGCAGGAAGATGCGTTTGCCCAGGCCGGAGATGAGCCTATCGTAAGCGCGGCGGTCGAGGCTCCCGGCAGCGGCGCTTTCCAGTCCATCCAGCAGACGCTGCTTGTCCTGGTCAGTCTGCAATTTCCCAATGAACCAGGTTCCAGCATTCGAGAGGGCTTTGTAGTCCACGTCCACCGGATTCTGGGTGGCCAGCAGCAGACCCAGTCCAAAAGCGCGCGCCTGCTTCAACATGCGCAGGAGGGGCTGTTTGGAAGGCGGGTTGGACTGCGGCGGCAGGTAGCCGAAAATTTCATCCATGTAGAGCAGTGCGCGCAGGGAGGTCGCGCCGGCCTGCGCGCGCATCCAGGTTTCCACCGCCGAGAGCAGGAGCGTGACGAAGAACATGCGCTCGGGATCGCTCAAGTGCGCCAAATAGAAGACACTGTGGCGCGGCCGGCCATCCGGCATATATAGCAAGGCGGCGATATCCAACGACTGGCCCTCGCGCCAGACCTCGAAAGCCGGCGCGGCCAGGATGTTGTTCAACTGGAGCGCCAGCCCCATGCGGTCTTTTGCCGGGAAGAAGGTGTCCATTGGGAAGGCGCCGAGTTTGTCGAAGGGCGGATTTTGGGCCTGCAGGATAAGCTCGGACAGGTCGAGGGACTGGCCTTTGCTCCAGGCGTTTTCGAAGATGTTGGAGAGCAGGATATGCTCGCGCGAGCGCAGGGGGTCAATGTCCGTGAAGCCGACCAGGCCCAGGAGCGCGGTGACGGTGCAGACAATCTGCTCGCGCAGCACGTCGCGGTTGCCTTCCCAGGGGATCGAGGGGGCGCGCAGCGAGGTCAGCACGCTGACGGGGATGCCGGCGTCCGAGCCGGGCGTGTAGACGGCAAACTGGGCGGCGTTCTTGAGCGCCAGCAGCCGCTCGCGATCCATGCCCCATTCGGCCAGGCCATTGCGCCAGGCCAGGGCCGCGTCGGTCGCGGCCTGTTCCACCGACTTGCCGGCGCGGCGCGCCATTTCGGGGTCGAGCCAGGGCTGGAAATCCTGCGGGGCCAGGTCGGGGAAATGGAGCAGGAGATTGGTCAGGTCGCCCTTGGGGTCAATCATCAGGGCGGGGATGCCCTGCAAGGCGGCCTCTTCCAGCAAGGCGATGCACAGGCCGGTCTTGCCGGAACCGGTCATTCCGGTGACGACGGCGTGGGTGGTCAGGTCGGCGGGGTCGTAGAGGAGAGGCTGGTCGAGGGCTTTGCCAGCGGCGGGATCGAAGAGGCGGCCGAGGTAGAATTTATTATCAGGCATGGGAGACTCCTAATTTATTATGGCTGCGCCTGGGCATAGACGCGCATGAATTCGAGCAGGTATTGCGCGGCGATATCCGGATCGTAGATCACGATCAGGTTCTCGTCGTTGCGTTCTTCGGCGCTGGCGCTGAAGTTGTACGAGCCGGCGACGACGATGCTGCGGTCAATGATGAACACTTTGTGGTGCATCAGGCCGGGATTGCCGTCCAGGCGAACATCCAGCCCGGCCTGGCGGAAGGGGTCGTATTCGCCGCCCTGGTTGGAGCTGACCTGCCCCTCGTCCAGCACGCCGGCCACGGTCACGCCTGCCTGCGCCCGTTCCATCACTGCCGCGCCGATGTCGTTGGAGGTGAAAGAGTAGGCCATGAAGTAGATACTTTCCTGCGCGCTTTGGATCAGCGTCACCAAGCGCGCCGCCACGCCATCATCCGGGGAGAAGTAGATTTCGAGGGGCGTATCCCCAATCGTCAGGCTCGGATAGGGAGTGTCAGCAATCACATCCGGGCCAAATTTATCTTCGACGAACATCTCCTCAAATTCGCGGGTGTAATCCTGGGCGACTTCGAGCGAGCGGATGCGGAGCAGGTTATTGTTATCCTTGTAAGCGCCGCCGGTGGTGAAGTTCAGCGAGCCAGTCCAAACCTCCTGCCGGTCAATGACCACGAACTTGTCGTGCATCAAGCCTTCACGCCGGTCGCCCAGGATGGGGATGCCGGCGGCGATCAACGCCTGGGCTTCGTCGCTGTCCATGTTGTCGCTTTCCATGACCATGCGCACGTTCACGCCGCGGCGATGGGCGTCCAGGAGGGCGTTGCGGATGCTCCACAGATTGAGGCTGTAGACGGCCACGTCCAGCGAGAGGCGCGCGGCGTGGATGGCGTCTGCCAGGACCTCGTCCGGGCCGCCAGCGTAGTCCTCCGCCATCGGGGCCGCCGGGTTGGTAAAGTAGACCTGGAACCAGTCAGCGGTGACAACGGTTGGGGGGACAACGGATGGAGTGACCGTGAATGGGGTGACAACAACTTCTGTGGCGAGCGGCTGTGGGCTGCCCCCTTTGGGGATTGCACAGGCGGCGAGGGTGACCAACAGGAGTAAAAATTGTATCAGGTGGGAGGTTCTTCTCTTTTTTCTCATCCAATAACCCTAATCGAACGTATTTTTCGAAGATTGCCTAACCATCCAGAGGGCTTTTAACAGCCAGGCCGCCGCGCTGGAGCACGTGGGTATAGATCATCGTAGTCTTTACATCCTTATGGCCGAGCAGTTCCTGGATGGTGCGAATGTCATAGCCACTCTGTAAAAGTTGGGTGGCGAAAGAATGGCGGAAGGTGTGCGGGGAAACGGGTTTGTCAATCCCTACGATGCGCGCGGCTTGACGAACTGCTTTTTGCAGAACGCTTGGGTCTGCGTGGTGGCGCCTGATCTTTTTGGTTTCGGGATCAACCGAACGCGCGGAGGCGGGGAAGATGTATTGCCACATCCATTCTTTGGCAGCGTTGGGATATTTTCTGGCGAGAGCATAAGGCAGGTATACTTCGCCATAGCCTGCTTTGAGATCTTGTTGATGAATGACGCGGACTGTTTTCAGGTGCATTTGCAAGTCGGCGATAAGTGCATCGGGGAGCATGGTGGCGCGGTCTTTTTCGCCTTTGCCATCGCGGACGATGATTTGATGATTGCCAAAATCAATATCCTTCACACGCAAGCGCAGACACTCGGTCAGGCGCAGGCCGCTGCCGTAGAGGATCTTTGCCATGAGTTGGGTGACGCTGGTCATTTTGTTGATAACGGACATGGCTTCCTGATGGGTGAGGACGACGGGTAGGGTTTCGGATTTTTCGGCGCGGAATACATCCGAGGGGAGAGCAATGTCTATTTGCAGGACGTGGCGATACAGGAAGATGATGGCGCTCAATGCCTGGTTTTGGGTGGAGGCGGAGAGCTGTCTTTGGGTGGCGAGATAGGTGATGAAAGCCTGTATTTCCTCTGCGCCCATGTCTTTGGGGTGGCGCTTGTTGTGGAAGAGAATGTAACGCGTGATCCAGTCTTTGTATGTTTTTTCGGTGCGGGAGGAGTAATGTTTAACGCGGATGGCGTCGCTGACCTGATCGAGGAGTTTTTTTCCTTGTGGAGGCGGCGTTCCCTGCGGTGGAGATATGGGTTGGGATTGCATATATTCACCTGTTTGAGTTTGTGCTATAATTTTATCATTGTATTCTAACTTACAGCCGTCTAATGTACGAAACGGTTTAGGAGGTTAGGCGGCCTGTCCATAAGGGATTATACCGTCCGCATATCCCTTGTTGAACTAAGCGCTTCGCGCAGGGGGGGAGTTTTCCCCATAAAGGTCTTGTAAAGCTACATAGATTGCTTTCAATCAGGTTATATTTCCTGTATCGGATCCTATTTCCATACAGGAGGTATAGCCATGACTGCTTTAAGACAGAAGATGATCGAGGATATGCAACTGCGCGGCCTGTCTGCCCGAACCCAGGAGACTTATGCGCAGGCAGTAAGCCAGTTGGCGAAGCACTATCATAAGTCTCCAGATCAGATTGATGAGGAGGAATTGCGCCAGTACTTTCTCTACCTGATGAATGTCAAACATGTCGCACGCAATACATGTACGATTGCGTTGTGCAGCATCAAGTTCTTCTATGAGCATACCCTGGAACGACAATGGCACTTTCTCGAATTCGCCCGGCCAGCAAAGGAGAAGAAACTGCCGGTGGTACTCAGTGTGGAGGAAGTGGCCGCTATTCTAGCTTGTGTGCATGTTCAGCACTATCGAGTCTGTCTGACGATCATCTATGCTTGCGGGTTACGCCTGTTGGAAGGCGTGCACCTGCAAGTCAAAAATATCGACAGCGCCCGCAAGATGCTTCACATCTGCCAGGGAAAAGGAGGCAGAGACCGGTATGTCCCGCTGCCGGAGGCTTCTCTGGGGATGCTTCGACGACACTGGCTCACCCATCGCAATCGGGTATGGCTGTTTCCAGCCCTGCGAACAGGACAATCGCCTGAACATGCAAACGAACCAATGAATGAATCCAGTATGCAGAAAGCATTTCGTGCCGCCCTGCGCGAGAGCGGAATACACAAGAATGCCACTGTTCATACCCTGCGCCATTCCTATGCAACCCATTTGCTGGAAGCAGGCCTGAACCTGCGCATTATTCAAAGTTACCTGGGACACGCTTCCCCTACTACCACCGCCATCTACACCCATCTGACTTCAACGACTGACGCGCAGGCTGTCGACAAAATCAACGAGATGGTGGCGGGGCTGTGGCATTAGAACTGGCTGACATCTTCCGCCGCTACGGCCCTGCCTATCGCCAAAAGTACGCCGACCGCCTGCTGCCCAGTCACCGCCAGGCCATGCTGGCCATCGAACGCTGCCGGACAGAAGCCCTGGGTGGACAGGTGTTCTCTTGCCCCAATTGCGGCGAAGTGCGCTACAGCTATCATTCCTGCCGCAACCGCCATTGCCCAAAATGCCAGCATGAGCAGACTCAAGAATGGCTCAAGTTGCAACAGCAGCTACTCTTGCCCGTCCCCTACTTCATGCTCACTTTCACCCTCCCAGAAGGATTGCGTGAGGCCGCCAGCCGAAATCAAAAATTCTTCTACCACGCCCTCTTCCAGGCTTCGGCAGAAGCAACACAAAAATTAGCCCAAGATCCCCGTTACGTCGGCGGTCAGATCGGTATGGTGGGCGTGCTCCACACCTGGACCCGCAACCTGGCTTACCACCCACATGTCCACTACCTTGTCCCGGGCGGCGGTATCGCCCCAGACAGGCAAACCCTTCGACCAAGCTCACATCGTCCCGATGTCCTTGCGGGAGGGCAGACCTGGCTGCCAACTCACAATAACTTCTTCCTGCCTGTCAAGGCCCTCTCCAAGTTGTTCCGCGCCAAATTCCTCCACCTCCTCAAAAAGTCTCCCGCCTTTACTCAGGTACCTCCAAAGGTCTGGCAGCAGGATTGGGTCGTCCACTGCAAGCCTGTCGGCAATGGACAAACCGCCCTCAAGTACCTGGCCCCTTACATCTTCCGTATCGCCATCAGCAACCGCCGACTGGTGAAGTTCACCGATAACGGCACCTTGGGAACTTCCCAGGTCACTTTCCAATATCGCACTTCGGATACAGGACAACTCAAGTCCTGCACCACTTCTGTGGAACGCTTCATCCACCGCTTCCTACAGCACGTCCTACCCTCAGGTTTCGTCAAGGTACGCTACTTCGGCTTCCTGGCTCCCACCCGACGACCACTTTTTCCCGAAGGACATCGGGACGATGTGCCTCCATCCAGGCGCACCTCCAACAATGCAACCCGCAGCATACCGCTTCTCTGCACAATACCAATCCCACCACTTCCCAACCTGCGCTACCCCAAAAGCAACCCGTCTGCCCTAAGTGCGGCCAGCCAATGTCTTTCTTGCGCGCCATCACCCCTACCCTATGCCGCTCTCCTTGAATCTCTCTCCTCCCTTTTGTTCTTCCCTCCAGGCTGCGCTTCCTCCCGCAGCCTTGTTCCCATTTCCCATGACACCATTTAGCCCATCTTTCAGCCACATGTTTTGCTTGCAAAAACCCCCCTCTCCATGTACAATATTCTCAATTATTGGTGAATTGACCGTTTCGACCGCTGTTCGCTTAGACTGAGTGTGCTCTAAATTCCAAATCCTTTGCGCAGGCTCCCTTTGCGTGCGGCTTAGTTCAACTAGGATTGATACGGCGGCGCATCAATGCCTTCCTCTCCGCTTTCATTCCTCTCGCCGTATCAATCCTTAATTCGTTAGGCGCTTCAAGCTAGGCAGACTACAGTTATAAACCAAGGAGTCAAGAGATATGAGCCTTACAGCAAGTGAGAGAACTTACTCTTCGTTCGCGGAAGTCATCTGGCCGCAAATTAACCGAAAACGGGAGATCGTCCTTATCCTTGTAAGTAGCTGGCTGGTAGCCCTAACTGCTCAAATAGTCATTCCTCTCCAGCCTGTTCCGATAACTGGCCAGACATTTGGTGTCTTGCTTATTGGAGCCTTGCTAGGTAGCAAACGCGGAGCATTAACTTTGCTAACCTACTTGGCGCAAGGAGCTATAGGACTGCCTGTTTTTGCTGGTGGCACGGGTGGTCTTGCCAGGTTAGCAGGTCCGACAGGGGGGTATCTAATCGGCTTTATTATCGCTGCTTTTGTTGTCGGCTGGCTGAGTGAAAAGGGCTGGGATCGGCACTTCACAACAACGGCAATTTCGATGCTAATTGGGAACGCAGTAATCTACGCTTTGGGTTTACCATGGCTGGCAGCTTTTGTAGGATGGGAAGCAGTTCTCAAGATAGGGTTCTTCCCCTTTGCACCAGGTGATCTCCTAAAGATAATTCTGGCGGCGGTTGCTTTACCTCAGGCTTGGGCTTGGGTGAATGCCAGAGACGTGGAGTAATCATTTTTCCGAAAGCGCGCCTAACCAGCGGTTGCAGCCGACCGCCTTCGGCGCGGGTATGCGTGGCGTCACTTTGCCAGCAATCGTTCTGGTTAGTGTGGCGAGTCTTGCCAGAGTCGGCGGCGGCTGAACCTGGCCGTTAGCCGGAGGAGACACGTGAAGTGATGATCACTGACACCCTGATCATAGTTGGGCCAGGCGGGATCGGAAAGAGCCCCCTTGACAAGGCCCTGAAGAGGGAAGTCGTCCGCATCGACCCGTACCGCCTCCGGAATGCGGGTCCCCGCGACTCGGGGGATGTGTTCTACGCGCATCCGCGGCTGCGAGATGAGCTGTACCTCACCTATCAGCGGCTTGGGGTCGGCCTCACCTGTTTATCTGACCGCGTCCACTGGTTCCCGGAGGCCAGTACGCTGTTTCTCAAGGTCCGCGACGAGTGGCAACTCTTGTTGCTCGAAGCTCTTCCCGCAGGAGTTGCAAAGGCCGAGGTTTTCGCCCCGGCCATACCCGTGATGTTTGAGAACCCCCAAGTACGACGCTTCTTTGGCCGCGTGTCGATGGTGGTCCTCAACCCGGCAGGACCACTCGGCTCATTGCCCGACCTTGGCCCCGTCAAGGAGATGACGCGGCTGAACTGCCAGAATCGGGGGGACTCGCCCGATTCCGTCTCGAAGCGAGTAGCCTCAATAGACGAAGAGGCCGAAGCCTGGCGGCAAATGCTCGCTCTTGGGGCAACAGAGTACGCCAACTGGAAGTTCGCCGAGCACATGTATCGCAAGAAGGGTGAGAAAGAGACTCTCGTGGCGGCTCGAAGGGCGCTTCTAGCGCTCTGTCCGCGTCTTGAGATCTTCTTGAAGCCCGAGGAGGAGATACAATGATCAAGGATCGTCTCCTTTCTTTCTTGGGCGAGATGGAGGGACCCAGTTCGTTTGCGGAATACAGAGTATTGCTTGCCGCAGACGTGCTTCGATTCCCCGACGAGGTGGCACTTCCCACCGATCCAAGCGGTGCCTATGGACAGGGCTGGGAGACCCAGTTCCGGCTTCCCCGATCACCTGTAGGCATCGAGGACGCTAAGAGCCTGATAATACTCGAGGACACCAAGCCGAATGCGATTGGTCTCGGCGAAGAGAGGAGGTTCCTGTTTATACAGCCACTTCCGCGCCCCATGTTCCCTGTGGACTTCTACTTGGCGTGGGGAATCTGCTGTATGAGTTTCACAACTGCGCCTCTCAGAATGAACGCGGGCATCGCCAAGAAAGGCGAGTGGTTTGTCGGCGAGGAGGGTTCAGAGTTCACGGATGGCGTTCAGATGTTTACCACCATGCAGAATTGTGAATCTATGATAGGTCCCGGCGTGACGACTGCCTTTGAGCAACTTGCATACCTCGCAAACACAAACAGGAGCACCAGCTAACAACGGCATGCAGCGGACGGCGCTTCGCGCCGCCGCTGATGCCGAACGTTAGCCCGCTCGTCCAAAACAGTAGATTTGCATGTAATCAGCAATACGAGGAGATTTCACTATGTATTGTCCATCATGCGGGAAAAGCATTCCAGATGGTAGCAAGTTCTGCCTCCATTGCGGCTCATCCTTATCCACTCCTACTGCCAATACAAATGCTCCAATAGAGTGGGAATATCATGATTACGTTAGAACATGGAAACCTGGCGAAGGAGGAAAATACTACATTGTTGATTACGGAAACGAGAATGCAATCAGGCTTAATGTTTGGAATCAACTTCAATCCGTAATACTGCCAGATATTCAACAGTTAGAAGATAAAGGGTGGCAACCAGTTACACAGATAGGGCCAGCCGCCTTCTCCTTCCGTTACCATCAGGGCAGTTTTTTGGCTCCGGCTGTTTATCTTGAGATGGCCGAGTTTAGGGTAAAGTTGAGAAAATCAAAGCAAGATGTCGTAAATGGCGATTTCAAAGTAGAACCATTACAACCCAAAGTTGATTCTCGCCCCGCTTACGAAGGCCAAATAGTAGAATTAGTGAGTCGAGGACGAACAATTGACGCCATCAAGGTTTACCGACAGCACACAAGAGCAAGTTTGACAGAAGCTAAAGATTTTGTAGACAGTATTAAACGGAATATGAGAAAATAGAGACGGGCTAACACCGGCTCCAGTCGGACAGCGGCTCTGCCGCTCCGCACAGGCGCAATTTGCTAGTCTGTGCAATAATCGAGAAGGAGTCTCGCCGGTCCCGCATCGCGTTTGGGTGATTGACATTTAGTGCGGGACGCTATACAATAGTGATGTGATAAAGTCCTTCAAAGACGAAGAGACGCACAAGATATATCAACGTCACCGCTCACGCAGATTGCCGCCCGATATTCAACAGGTTGCTTTGCGTAAGTTACGCATGCTCAACAATGCCATCTCCCTCAACGATTTACGCATCCCGCCCGCCAATCGGTTAGAGAAACTCAGTGGTGATAGAGCAGGGCAATACAGTATCCGCATCAACGATCAGTGGCGCATTTGCTTCGATTGGCAAGGAAGTGACGCATATCAAGTTGAGATAACCGATTATCACTAACAGGTAAAAACGATGACTAGCGAAAAATTAAACCCCGTCCATCCGGGGGAAATATTACAGGAAGAATTCCTCAAGCCGATGAATTTAAGCCAGAATCGGCTGGCAATTGATATTGGTGTAGACGCACGGCGCATCAATGAAATTGTGCTGGGTAAGCGCAGCGTCACCGCCGATACAGCTTTGCGTCTGGCACGCTTTTTTGGGATGTCGCCCCAATTCTGGCTTGGTCTGCAAGCCGAATATGATTTGGATGTAACAGTGGATTTGCTGGGAGAGAAGTTGGAGCGTGAAGTCAGGCCATACGCAATGGCAACAGCAGCATGAGAAAAGCACCGCCGAACATCGGCTGAAGCAGACATAGGTGAGGCAGTTACCTGCCAAAGCGCAGTACAATAGGGGGCATGAAAACCGCCTCGCCATTGAGCCTGGAAGAGCTGCTCAAAAAACTGCCCGAAAATTACACCAACTCAGATCGGGACGTTGTCCAGCGCGCCTACCGGGTTGCGGAGCGCGCCCACGCCGGGCAAAAGCGCGCCTCCGGCGAGCCGTATATCAACCACTGCCTGGCAGTTGCCTCCACCCTGGCCGACCTGCAAATGCCAGCAGAGGTGGTGGCAGCCGGCTTGATGCACGATACCGTCGAAGACACCGCTGTAAAACTGGATGACTTGGTGCGTGACTTCGGCGAGGTCATCGCCAAGCTGGTGGACGGCGTGACCAAACTGACGCAATTGCCGCGCGTCTCGCGCGGCGAGCATCAAGAGGAACTCAAAGGCAAGACGCCTGACCAGGAAATCATCGAACAGGCCGAGGACGAGCAAGCCATCCGCAACCGCAAGCGCGACCTGTCCATCGAAACCCTGCGCAAGACTTTCCTGGCCATGGGCGATGACGTGCGCGTCGTCCTGATCAAGCTGGCTGACCGTCTGCACAACATGCGCACGCTGGGCTTCTTCCCGGAGCCAAAGCGCCGCCGCATCGCGCAGGAGACCCTGGATATCTTCGCCCCCCTCGCCAACCGCCTGGGCATCTGGCAGATCAAATGGGAGCTGGAGGATCTGGCCTTCCGCTACGTCAATCCTGAAAAGTACAAAGAGATCGCCGAACAACTGGCCGAGCGGCGCGAGGCACGCGAACAGCAGATACAGCAAATCGTCGAACAATTCAAGCATACCTTATCCGAACACGGCATCCGGGCGGAAATCTACGGGCGGCCGAAACACATCTATTCGATCTACAAGAAGATGACCGAAAAGGGGAAGTCGTTCGAGATGATACGCGACGTGCGCGGCGTCCGGCTGCTCGTCCCGGACGTTCCGGCCTGCTACGCCGCCCTGGGCGTGATCCACACCCGCTGGCGGCCGATCCCCAACGAGTTCGACGATTACATCGCCGTCCCCAAGGATAACTTCTACCAATCCCTGCACACGGCTGTCCTCTACGAAGACGGCAAGCCGGTGGAGGTGCAGATCCGCACGCCGGAGATGGACGAAAGCGCCGAGATCGGCATTGCCGCCCACTGGCGCTACAAAGAGGGCGGGCCACGCGATAAGTACGACGAGCGCATCAACTGGATCCGCAAACTGATGGAATGGCGGCAAGACGTGGACGACGCCCAGGAATTCGTGGACGGCATGAAGACCGACGTGTTCAAAGACCGCGTCTACATTTTCACGCCGCGCGGCGACATCATTGACATGCCGGCCGGGTCAACGCCGATTGACTTCGCCTACCACATCCATACCACCGTCGGCGACCGCTGCCGGGGCGCCAAGATCAACGGGAAACTCGTCCCTCTCGAACACGAATTGCGTACCGGCGACCAGGTCGAAATCCTGACCGCCAAACACGGCGGCCCCAGCCGCGACTGGCTGAATCCCAGCCTGGGGCTAGTGCGCACACAGCGCGCCCGTTCCAAGATCCGTGCCTGGTTCAAGAAGCAAGACCGCGAGCAGAACCTCGCGCAGGGGAAGGCGCTCCTGGAACATGAGCTCCAGCGCCTCGGCCTGTCGGGATTCGATGAAAAGGTTTTGGAAGAAATTGGCCGCAGCTTCGAATTGCGCTCGCTCGAAGATATTTACGTGGCAATCGGGAGCAGCGACCTTTCGGTCGGGCGCATCGTCAACAAGCTGCTGGAGGGCAAAGAGACCGACGATATGCTGGTCAGCGTGCCTCCCACCAGCGCACCAGCCTCGCCCGGCTCTGTGACCGTGCTCGGCTTGAAGGACATTCTGACCAATACCGCGAAGTGCTGCAATCCCACACCGGGCGACGAGATCATCGGCTACATCACGCGCGGCCGCGGCGCGACCATCCACCGCCAGGATTGTCCCAACGTGCTGCGCATCCGCGATCGCGAGCGGCTGGTCAAGGTTTCGTGGGGCGAGAACGTGCGCACTTACCCGGTGCCGATCCGCATCTCGGCTTACGACCGGCAGGGGTTGATGGGCGACATCACCAACCTACTCAACGCCGAGAGCGTCAATATCCTGGATGTAAACGTGCGCATCAGCAAGAATCTGGCCGACCTGCGCCTGGTCATCGAGGTCAAGGATATCGCCCAGTTGAGCCGCATCCTGACGCGCATCGAGAATCTGCCCAACGTGCTGGAGTCCCAGCGCGTGCGAGGGGGATAATTCCATACACCAAACATCTTGCGCTGTGATTACATAATAGGTATAATGTCGCCGCCTCAGCGGGGATGCGCCCCGCTCCGGCGGCGAAATGCTTTACTGATTGTGCCCTCTGGGGTAAAATCGCTGCCTGCAAATACAGAAGTAGAAGACTGGATGCTTTAGGATAGGTTATGGACAAAGGCCTCAAGTGGGCTTCGATCGTCACTGCAATCCTCGGCGGGCTGGATGCCGCCTACCTGCTCATTTATAAACTGACCAGCGCCCAGGCCATGTGTCTCGGCTCCGGAGATTGCTCCACAGTCAACTCCAGCCGCTACTCGGAGATAAACGGCATCCCTGTATCTTTGCTCGGCCTGCTGGCCTACCTGACCATCATCGGCATCCATGCCCTCGAAACGCGCGGCCGCTTCCTCGAACAGAACGGCAACTTGCTGGTGTTCGGCCTTGGCCTGGTTGGCGTGCTGTTTTCGGCCTATTTGACCTACGTGGAGCTGTACGTCATCCACGCCGTATGTCCGTTTTGCGTGGCTTCGGCCATACTCATCACCATCATTTTCATCCTTGCGATCATCCGCCTGATCCGACAAACCGACCTTTAGGAGGACTTCCATGCCCCGCATTCGTTGCCACTACGTGGATTGCATCTTTCTGGACGAGGGGTATTGCAGCGCCGCGGCGGTCGAATTCGACGTCGACACCGGTTGCGCCACATACTCGCCTAACGCAGAGGCGGCCGTCAATGACGATGATTTGGAAGAAGAAGAGCTGGAGGAATGGGAGGAAGACGAGCTCGAGGATGAAGATCTTTGGCTGGACGAAGACGAAGACGAAATATGAAAACCAACTTTATTTTTCTCCCATCCGCGCGTACAACAAAATACCCGCCGCAACCGCCAGGTTCAACGAACTGGCCCGTCCGCGCATCGGCAGGGACACAACCTCGTCGCAGGCTGCGACTTGCGCTTCCGTCAGCCCTTTCTGCTCGCTGCCCAGCAATAAAATCGTTGGCACGTTTGCAGGTTGCAAGTTGCGATAATCGGTTGCGGCAAAAGCCGAGGAGCCGATCAGCCGCAAACCATTTTTCTTCACCCACTTGACGAATTCATCGAACGAAGTTTCCACCACCGGTTTCCAAAAAATGGCCCCCATGCTGGCGCGTACCACGGACGGGTGATACAACTCCACGCCGCCATCCAATAAGAACAATCCGTCCGCGCCGACCGCGTCCAGCGTGCGCAGGATTGTCCCCACGTTGCCGGGATCTTGCGGGGAGACGACCGCCGCGCCGAGTTTGAAGTTCGCAAGTTGCAGGTCGTCAAGCTCGAAGGTCCGCTGGCGGAGGATGGCGAGGAGTCCCTGCGGGTTATCCTTCTCGGCGATGGCGGCGAACAGGTCGCGGGTCAAGGCAACGACGCGTACCCCGCGGCGGGGCAGGTCGTCCACAAGATGGCGGGCGAATTCGCTGGTCAGCAAATCCGGGGCGTAGAGCAGGGTTTCGATCTCCCAGCCGGCCTCCACGGCCTCGCCGACGTGATGGATGCCCTCC
>Ga0210034_1002195_pt1 | contig 15366 bp, 16 predicted proteins | sample CryGeymeta201505_FD_185466 | JGI IMG/M metagenome (GOLD analysis project Ga0210034, IMG submission 185466) | Groundwater microbial communities from Crystal Geyser aquifers in Utah, USA - Crystal Geyser metaG 2015-05 (SPAdes) (version 2) | ecosystem: Environmental > Aquatic > Deep subsurface >... | reverse complement strand
AATCTATGAAATACAAGAAAGAATCAATGACAGACCCAGAAAACAACTTAACTACAAAACACCCAACGAATGCGCGAAAGACATCAGGAAATCACTCGAAGTGGTGCATTGCTAACTTGAATGTTTCATTTTTATGTTATAATTTTTACATCATAAAAAATGCAATAAATCGCGCCCGTGCGGGCGAGGCGTCGCCTCGGCCGCTGTCACCCCTATTACCCCTTTTACTCTTGTTACCCTCTCCCCTATGCTCGACATAATCACAATCGGCTCGACCACAAGAGATATTTTTCTAATCTCAAACGCTTTTAAAATTCAAAAATCTGCCAACTCCCCCACCGGGCTGATGGAGTGCGTTCCCTTTGGGAACAAAATTGAAATTGAAAAAGCGGTTTATACCACTGGCGGAGGTGGAACAAACGCGGCTGCTACTTTTGCCAGCCTGGGATTTAAAACCGGTGTTGTCACAAGAATCGGCGACGACTCATCAGCCCGCGATGTACTTGATGATTTAAAAAAATTCAAGGTCAAAACAAATCTAATCAGCCAAGTTAGAGGTGGCGACACTGCCCTTGGTGTTCAGCTCAGCGCCTTAAATGGAGAACGATCAGTCCTGGTTAATCGTGGTGTTTCCAGTGATTTTACTGATGCCGACATTCCATGGAAGGCTCTAAAATCAGATTGGATTTATATGACATCATTAGCTGGCAACTTAGCGCTAGTCCACAAAATAGTCCGTCACGCCAAAAAGAATGGAATTAAAGCTGCCTTTAATCCTGGATCTGGAGAACTAGCAAAAGGCCTAAAAGGCTTACAGCCAATCATTAAAGATTTAACTGTTTTAAACCTTAATTCCGAAGAAGCTCAAAAACTAGCCGGAACAAAATCAGCCAGTATCAAGGAACTGTTTACAAAAATTGCTGTAAAAGACTTAACCGTTATCATTACCGATGGACCAAAAGGCGCTTATGCTCACCTAAATGGTACAACTTGGTTTGCCAGACCGCGCTGCGCCAAAGCGATTTCCCGCACGGGTGCCGGGGACGCTTTTGGATCAGGGCTAGTGGCAGGGCTCATGAAAAATATGGGAATCGATGACGCTCTGCGCGTCGGTATGGCCAATGCCGAATCAGTCATCCAATCATATGGCGCAAAAATCGGTATTCTTGATTCTTGGCCAAGCGAATCGACTTTAAAAAAATATAAAATAAAAATAATTTAATTTATGGAAGATCAAAAATTTGCGCCTTCGGTGCATGATTCAACTCACAGCCACGCTTGGATGATTACTTTGCTCATCGGATGTTTGGCACTCATTGCAGCCCTCAGCGGGCTTTTTGCTTATAAATATTATGAGCCGCAGGAATCTGAAATTAAGGACGAACCATTTGCTGATGATGAGGTTAATTTGATTGAGACCGTAACATTTGATCGCGGTATATTTTCAAACTTTGAATATCCTCTTGGCTGGCACATCTTGGTCTATCAGGACAATGATTTTGACTATAACTGGCAGTTAATCGCCAACCCAGAACCGATTGTATTAATAAGATCAGCACAATTCTTCCAGATGATCATGACATCTTTTGAACCAGCCTCTCTCTTGGGTGACCAAACTCTAGAAGAATATGTTGAAGAACGTGCTTCTAATTGGGGAAATGTAAATCCTACGACACTATCTGAAACGACTATCGGCGGCCAGCCTGCATTTATAATTACAGGCATCGAGGAATACGGCGGAAACGAATATGAACATATCTTCGTAGATTTGGGCAACCAAATTATTCAAATCCAGCACTATCAAACACCTGGCTCAGAATCCACTGGCTGGGTAACTATAAAGCAATCATTGGACTTCAGCGACATAAAATAATATGACTCGCATATTTGTCACTCATAAAATTCCTGACGAAGGTATCAAGCTATTGAAAAAACGCAAAAGCATTAAGCTTGATATTTACGAAAAAGACAGACAAATCCCTCGACGAGAACTATTACGCCGCGCCAAAGGCGCTGATATTATTTTGTCACTGCTGACGGAAAAAATTGATGGTCAAGTAATGGACTCGGCCGGGTCACAGCTGAAGATGATTTCAAACTATGCCGTTGGTTTTGATAACATCGACCTAGCCGCTGCAAAAGACAGAAAAATAATTGTTTCAAATACACCAAGCGACCAAGTTAATGAATCTGTGGCCGAACATGCAATAGCTTTAATCTTTGGATTATCACATCGAATATCAGAATCTGATGATTTTACAAAGGCCGGTAAGTACAAAGGCTGGAATCCAAATCTACTTATTGGATCAAATGTAATTGGAAAAACTCTTGGAATCATCGGCGCCGGCAGAATTGGTGAAATGATAATCAGAAGAGTGCACGATGGGTTTGGTGTAAATATCATCTATAATAATCGTGAGCCAAAACCGGAGCTAGAAAAAAAATACAAAGCTAGATACAGGTCAAAAATGCAATTGCTAAAGGAAGCTGACTTTATAAGTTTGCATGTTCCCTTGCTAGACTCAACCCGACATCTAATATCAATCAAGGAACTAAAATCGATGAAGAAAACAGCGTTCTTAATTAACACCTCTCGTGGTCCAGTAGTTGATGAAAAAGCTTTGGTTAGCGCTCTACAATCAAAACAGATTGCAGGAGCGGGCCTAGATGTTTACGAGCATGAACCAAAGATCGCCTCAGCGCTTAAAAAGATGTCAAATATAATTTTGACTCCTCACACCGCATCGGCTACCATTGAGGCACGCCGGGATATGAGCCGCATTGCCGCTCTTAATATCCTCGCCTTCCTCGACAGTAAAAAAATTCCTAACCAAGTAAAACTATGACAGATCACAAACCGAAATACGCTGGTAAAATAATTGGAGGAGTTCTAATAATTATCGTTGTAATTCTTGCTCGGTCGCTTTTGAAGGAGAAAGATGAAATTGTGGGTCTTGTCGATAAAGATTTAGCTGGTACGCAAAACGATGCTGATGAGGTTATCGATGCCCAAAATTATGAGTACATGAATGTAAATGATTGGGAGTTTTATGATAATGCTCTGACAGATATTCAAACACTCGAGCAAGGACAAACGATTGTCTATAGCGCTATTCGTGATCCACTCCATACAAACATTGTTTATTTCTCTTCAGAAAATGATAATGAGATGGATCCAGACAATGAAACGAATGTGCTAACAAGTATTTACAGATACGATGAAAGTGATTATTCTTTTGAGCGAATTTGGAAAGGTTTTTACCAATCCGGTAGTTCAGTCTGGAATGGTGTTGATCCTTTTATGCCAGCCCTAAGAATAATCGGATATGAAAACGGTTCGTTGATATTAAGCATAACCGACGCGAGTCAAGCAGCTTCGCTATGTTTTGAACCATATCTACTTGGGCTTGATGGTGCAAAAGAAATTGTTACCATGGATTTGTCAGACTCGTATTCCGGGTTCAATCCATATACACCACCAAGAGACATTATTGAACAAGCACAAAATAAAGAAAACAATTGTCGACAATAATAACGCGCCCGGCAAACAAAAAACCGCCGTTTTAAACGGTGGCTTTTTGGTGGTGTTTGTTAAAGAAGTTGCCGAGGGGCGAAGCCCCGAGGCAATTTCTTTAACAAATTCGGAATGGTGGACCTGAAGGGATTCGAACCCTTGACCCCCTGCTTGCAAAGCAGGTGCTCTAGCCAGCTGAGCTACAGGCCCTTATTTCTTTAGCTTAGCCTGTAGCGAAGCTGGCGAAATTTACCAGCTGCCTGTCCACCGAAGTCTGCAAGACGAAGGCGGAAGCTACATGCCCTTAACAATGTGCCGATATAGTATAAAATTCCTGCAAATATGTCAACGATCTGCTACAATGTACTGGTATGAAAAGACTATTCCTGCTTTCTAGCTTGTTTATTCTAATGCCGGTTATGGCATTTGCAGCTCAAGACGAATCAGACCAAACCAGAATTTATTTAATTGATAGTGACGATAACATCCTTTCGTCTTTCTCCCCTTTTGGAGAGGATTACCGTGGATCGATGGATTTATCTGCTTATGATCTTGGAACAGATGGCACCCAAGAAATAATCGTCGGCGCTGGTGTTGGTCTGCCACCGAGTGTCAATGTATTTCGTCAGGACGGTACAAAAATTGCAGATTTCTATGCTTATGCACAAACATTTATGGGCGGAATAAATGTTGATGTTTGTGATGTTACCGGTGACGGGATAGCTGAAATTATTACAGGCGCTGGGTTTACCGGCGGACCGCATGTCCGAATCTTTTCAAACACCGGCGAAGTACTAGGACAATTTTTTGCCTATGACAAAGATTTCCGTGGTGGCGTTGATATAGCTTGCGGAGATGTTGACGGCGATGGTGTTGGCGAAATAGTGACAGCGCCCGGGATAACAGGCGGACCGCATATAAAAGTTTTTGAAACAGACGGAACAATGATAATGGAAAAATTTTCCGGTGGCGGGCAATATGATAATTTTGGCGCTCGAGTTACAACAAGTGACTTTGATGGTGATGGCGACGATGACATTTATGTTGCCCGAGCTGGATATGATACAACCTATGTGACATCGCTTGAGTCACTTGGTAGTAGTCTAAAATATATGGCGGGAGTTGAAGTTTTTACAGAAGAATCTTACAAAAACGGACTTGATGTTTTTTCATATGACTATTCAAGTTTTCCAGGATATGGAGTGGGCGTTAGTATGCGCGGCGGGAATTCCAGCAAATACATGAACATCTTTGATGAACAACAACTTTTTGATGATGGGCGCGATCGAGGACTTGTTATTGATGCGATTTCAGAAAACAATAATATTATTTTAGTGATCGGCACAACTGAACCACAAGTTGCTGGAAGTGACGAAGATCAATACATTCTCGTTGATATCACCGATCAAACATTGCGCATTTATCAAAACCACTCTTTAGTGAAATCATTTTTAGTTTCGACCGGGGTAACATATTATCCAACCCCACTTGGGATTACAACTATAACTGACAAATTTCTCTGGCACGATTATAGTTGGTACTACGGCGAAGGTGATGCGAGAAATTATTCCTTACCAGATGTTAAATATAATTTGAGATTCAGAAATCATTTTTATCTTCATTACGCATACTGGCACAATAACTTTGGGAATAAAATGAGTCACGGTTGCGTGAATATAAGTTACGAAAATTCAGAATGGATTTACAACTGGGCAAACATCGGTGCAACAGTTGAAGTTGTAAATTAGAAATAAAAAAACAAAATTGTTAATAACTTTTTGCTTTTTTATTTTCTTTTATGCAAAACAAGGATATAATTTACAAAGAAACTTTTTTTAGTTTCATTTGTTACATTGTGAAGGGCACGTGCTCGTAATGTAATAAATAAATTATGCGTCTTTGAAAAAAATATTTTTGTGTGAAATTTTTCACGGGTCGAACAAAATTTTCACAGATGACACAAAAAATGAAAGGGGGTGAATTTACATGCCTGCTAAGAAAAGAAAACCAGCTAAACGAAAAGCTGCTCCTAAGCGAAAAGTCGCTAAGAAACCAGCAAAGCGAAAAGTAGCAAAGCGAAAGCCTGCTAAACGAAAAGCTGCTCCAAAAAAGAAAGCTGCTTCTAAAAAGCGCAAAGCTGCTCCTAAAAAAAGAAAAGCTACAAAGAAAAAGAAATAAATTTTTTTTAAAAAATTCCCACCGTTCCTTGAGGAGGTTACTCATCAAGATGACGTGCGGGGATTTTATTTTATTGTTCGCTTTGAAAATTTGCGCCTGTCGTTGTCAGAAAATCTGCGCTCTCCTCACCGTACCTATTCAGTACGGCTCGTCGGTGCTCGATTTCTTCCTAGCCAGTCATCAAATTTTCTTCGCTCACCAAAAATTTTTTATATCAATCTGTCCTGCCTTATCGCAGGCGGTGGATCAGATTCTGAAAAGATCTTGACATCTCCAAAGATCCCGTCGTAGCCTGGTCGAATATTCATCTCACCAGCTCGCATTCGCCTAATCGCTTCGGCAACTGCTTGGCCTGAACTCTGTTCAATATCAGCAATCGAGCGATCTAATAAAATCTCAAACTCAGTTCCTATTTCTGCAATCATCTTTTCATACATCACCTGAACTTTTTTACTTGCTGTTGATTTTACTCCATAGGATTCCGCAATCACCTCTTGCAGTGGCACGATTGATTTAAATGGAACATGATTAACAGGTATTTTGCTTATTTTCCTGTCACCCAAATCTGATACGCGTGAAAGCACGCCTACCGTCATTAACTTTTTACAAACTTTACATCTGCCACCTAGCTTTTTTGTTTCGGCTGGCAAGCACCAAAACTTACAATTCGCACAACCATCGGCATGATACTTTCCTTCTTCCGGATGAAACTCAATTGTATATTTAAACTTTGAAACATCTTTTTCTTTTAAAATTCTGATGAACTCGTCGTAATAAATTTCGTCAGATTCGAGCTCAAATACATTCGCCTCGCGGCCAAAGTTGCGCGGACTATGCGCATCCGAGTTTGAAATCAACATTACATTATCAAGCGCAGATAAAGATCGGTTCATTAATGGATCTGATGATAGTCCAGTCTCAATCGCATAAATAAACTCTGACATCTCTCCAAAACATTCTTCAATCGTATCGAACCCAGACTTTGAGCCAAAGATTGAAAACCACGGCGTCCAGGCGTGAGCTGGAATCATAATTATTTTTTCATCGAGATCTTTGAGATTTTTATAAAGTTCTTCAGAGTCAATTCCTAAAATCGGCCGACCGTCTGATTTAAGATTAAAACCCCGGTCTGTCATCCAAGAGTTGATTTTTTCCACCGACTCTATCGACGGCGCCATTACGATATTGTGAATTCGACGCGTTCGATCATTTTTGCGATAGATCTGACTGAGCTCAGTCGTTAGCATATAGCGCATACTATCGTGCGCACCCGACTTCAGGCTATACATTCCCTGCTCAGCCTCAACTAACTTTTCTTTGATTTCCGCAAACCATTTTGGATGCGTAAAATCAGCCGTGCCCAAAACATTAACGCCCTTTTTCTCACACCACAAAGCATTATTCTCCAGTGTCAGCTCTTTTGAGCAGGCTCTGGAAAACCGCGAGTGCAAGTGCCAGTCAGTGATTATTCGCATACAAATAAAATGTTACAGGATATAAATAAGATTGACAAAAAACATCTACCATGATAATTATTGTCTGTCCTCGTTCTCAGGGAGAAGTACATGGAAAAAAGACAATCCGCCAAGTGGCGTGCAATCGTTCAGACCATCACCGCCTATGTGAGCAAGTACCCCAACATCAAGGTCAAATTTCCCCTTGCTCCCACTCTGAGCGGTGAGCCTGGGGATGAGACCTTCGCCGGCGAGATCGAGTTCACAGTTCGAGGCCTCACAACCCGTCCTCGGGCTCAGCTACAGTGTCGAGGATGATGAAATCTACACGCTGAGCGGCGTTTATATCGCAGAGACGTATAACAGAGATACTCTCGCCATCGAATGGCGAGACCGCATGAAGAAACCAAGCGTAAAGGGAGGGAGGGATGCCGACCCTGCTCGTGTCGAGAAGTTCTGCAACACACTCGTTGCCATAGATCTGGGCCGGGACAACCAAACGACGATCGAGGAAGTCCTCGAATACATTGTTCCGTTGCTCTGACCACGACGATCTCATCAGTGCTTTCCCGACAAAACTTGACGACGTCACTACGGTGACGTCGTTCGCATTTGGAAACAAATAAGAGCCCTGGTGGTAACCAAGGCTCTTTTCTCATTATCCCAATAATTCTTCGGCAGCTTCCAGCTCCTCTCTCGTATTCACACCAACCACTTCAAACGGTTCAGCGGTAGCAGTTACAATATCATGCCCTTCCTCAATTGCGATCTCGATTAAATCAGTTAAATAATACTCTTTGCTGGCATTTTTATTTTTGATTTCCGGCAAATGCTCCCACAACCACTCAGCATTAAAGGCAAATAACGCCGGATTTATTTCTGTAATTGCTAGTTCTTCTTCGGTCGCATCTTTAGCTTCCCGAATAGCTATAATCCTGTGAGTGTCGTCGCGGATTATCCGTCCCCATCTTTCAAAATTTTTATACTTGCCTTTGAAGTTTGGTACTTTAGTTGTAATCATCGAGATCATCGAATCTTCCGATTCGTGCAAATCATTTAATTCATGAATTGTCTCGGCAGAAATAAAGGGATGATCCCCGTAAAGCACCAGGATATTTTCGGCAGTACTGGCAGCGTCGCGAGCTGACATTACAGCGTGGCCGGTTCCAAGTTGTTCATCTTGGACCGTATAGTCACAGTCTCTATCGCTACAAATTTCATTAAATTGAGTCAAATTATCAGGAGCAACAACTATAATTGGTCTCTCATCAATCTCACTATCAGCAACACTGTCGAGTAAATGCCTCACCATCGGTCGGCCGGCAATTTCTACCAATGGTTTTGGAATATCTGACCCCATTCTTTTTCCCTTTCCTGCTGCCAAAATGATTATTCGTGTACTCATAATTGGGTTTTAATTAGCAAAACTATACGAAAATTAGGGGTTTTTGTCAATCAAAAGCGCCTGCCTGCAGGCAGGCGCTTTTCCGCATCGATTTAGTACATTTCATCCAAATTTGAGACGGCTTCATAGGCATCTTTGGCAGAATAATCAGCGGAAGAATCAATCACAAATCCATAATCAAAGTGGCCGAAAAAGGCATCACTAACCAATACAATATTATTTGTCCAATCAGATCCATATTGTGATCCGGCTGGAGACTCCAATGCTTGCGCAACCGCCTCGTTGGCGATTCTTCTCAAAGCGCCTGTTTCACTAACCGCATAAATGGCATTTGCCGTATTAAACTTGATAAACTGCGCGCCCGGACGATATGGAACAGCGTCCCCGAGCTCGAGCTCGGCCATATAATCATCATCGACCTCGATCACATCGGAAAAATCATCATACCAACCGAAAAACGAACTTTCGTTCATAAATGGGTGGCGCATTCCTTCAGCATCCAAATAGTAAACCGCCTTACAGGGATCATCAACCGCCTCATCACCAGCGCAATGCATTTTTATCAAAGCGCCGTCTGCAAAATTATATTTGTAAAAAGCGCCGTTATTATTTCTTCCGTCAGTATATAGATCACTTAATCCAAAACCATAAAGATCACCGGACCCGTCATAATGCAAATCATAAATCTTATCATCCGCATACCAAGGTTTTGACGCATCCAATGCATAGAAATTTGCCAACTCCCAGTTCTTACCGCCATCATCTGTTAAATACGACTCACTGAAATTTGTTGAAATCACGCCATTGTAATAGTTGTAAAAATCAATATCAACGATGGTAATTTCTTCCTCCCAATATTGGTAAACATCAATAGCAAATTGATCTTGTAAATCAGCTACTTCCACCCATTGAGAGAAAAAGTCAGACAATGTTCGACGATAAATTTTGTCTTCCGTTGCAACGACATAGAATATAAACGAGTCGTCAACAATATCGATTGTCAAAATATCTTCACTTAATGAATCGAGTTTAGACCAAGTCATACCTCCATCTTTTGACATAATTGCAGTGCCTTCATCACCGACCGCGATCACCAAACCATCATAGGCATCCACATCGACCAAATCATTATTGGTTGAAGAATCAACTTTTGTCCATGTCTGACCGCGATCATTGGTGACCACCACAAATCCCTCTTGACCAACCGCCACCGCGCTTTTGTCTCCGGTCTTGACCATTGCGTAAAATTCAATAAAACCGTCAAAAGCACTCTCAGCGACAACAACAGAGCTGTGATAAGCGCCATACGAACTTGACTGCCAAGTTAAACCTCCGTCCGCAGAATATACAAAGACGCTATCACCCTCTTGATAAGTATATGAAATGTCATTTGAATAAACTCCAGTAGCAACGAGATGATTTTCATCAAATACGACTAAGTCAGTAAAATCGATCGGCTTGTTGATGTAACTACCCAAAGTCGCGTAACCGGTGGCACCGTACCAACTTAGACCACGGTCAACTGTCTTGAAAACTGATCCCCCACGGCCGACCGCGTAACCGACATTGACATCGAATTCTCCGGCACGCCAGTCAGATACCGGTGGATGCTCAATCGCACCCCAACCGGAGGCAAATGAACTAATCGGTAATAAAAAAGAAAAAACCGTCAAAACGGCCAGCAACTTTACTGAAAATGTATTTTTCATATGCTAAAAATATACGAAAATTAGGGGTTTTTGTCAATTTCCAACTCTATTCGTAAATACTAAGAACAACCAACCAATCCATAGCCGATTCTCTGATAGATCTATAAAACCTAATTGAGTATTTTTGCAAAAAAGGCGTTTTTGACCTATCTATACTATTTGATAATTCCGCTGGGAAAACGATCGAGTCGATTTCATACTTATCACATTGATATAACGACCTCGCTGCGTGAAATTTCTGAGTTATCAATATTACTGACGAATTCTGATAGTTATTCTGAATAAAATCACAAGAATCCGTCGTGATGACGGCATCACCATCAAAAATAATATCCTCTTTTGCAACGCCACTATCAATCAAGTAATCCTGCATAACCTCCGAAGCTACAAACGTATTTGAAACAACTAAAAATTCTACCAATTCATTTTCATATAACAAAATACCCGCCTCTAATCTTTCTACTAATAAAGGAGTCGGTTGCCTGTCTTCGGTTACTCCAGCACCTAATATCACCGCAACGTCTGACACTTCTATATCCGAAATGCTATCGACAACACGTGGCTCATTAATTAAAGTTATAATTAAATTGGGAATAAAAAAAAGAACAACCACACCAACGACTACGAATAGAGCGATAATTCTTTTCATACAAAAAGATTATAACAGAAATCAAAAACACCCGCCTAAACGGGTGCTTTTATTACAATCATCAATCTTTTAAAAATCCGCATTGTTCCCCGGCACCACCTTGGGTGCGGGGCGGGCTGGCGATCATTTAAGATGAGAAGAAACGATCGAAAAGAATCTTCTGTAGCTGTGCAAACTCCTTGTCCTGCACAATAAAACCAAAAATAGTATCAGAAAAACCTAAAACAGCTACTTTGTCAGCGTAGATATAAGTTTCGTTCTTTATAGGCTTGAGCTCCTTTACAATCTTTGTCTGTCTCAACTCCCGCCGATCATATTTTTGCAATAATTTCGCGCCGCTGGTATCAGAAGCTAAAACATACGCTTTAATGCCCTTGCGTACTCTTTCAAGAATGAAATTGTCATGCTCACTGGCGGAAAATACTTTTCGCTCGGCATTTTGATTTGTGAAAATACGAACCTCCTTATCTGAACTTAATAAAATATCCTGAGTGATTCTTCGCAAGGACTTTCTTCCAGAAAATGACTCCAAAACCACTCGCCGATCCTTTGCTTGGTAGCTAGCCAACAACTCACCTTCATCCTTATGAATCTCCTCGGCAAAACCTATAAATGCTTCGGCGCGTTTTTTCAACAAACGTTCTACAATGTCTGGCGGACTTGCGATTACCCGCTTAACTCCATCTGTTACATCTTCCTTCATCAATCCCGCATCTTTTAATTGTTCAACAGCAAGATACGCTGATGACCGATCCATAGACAACGCTGATGCAAGTTTTCCAATCGTTGATCGGCCGACTTCAAAACTCAACATATACAGTTGTCTTGCATTATCTGATAATTGTAAACTTTCCAGCCCTAGCTTTAATGATTTCATAGAATAATATTCTGCAAGTAACTCATCTCGTAAAATTACTTATTAAATAAGGTCTTGTATTGTAGAAGACTATTCTACAGCAGAAGACATTCTTTTTGCAAGAAAACGATTAACTTTCTATACTGAACTCGCTAATTCTATGAACGGGATCGTCCAATATACAATTCTTCGAAGGAGTTATCAAGCCATGGATATGGATGAATTTCGAAGGCTTTCTGCCCTGCCCATGTGGTACCAAGTAGTAGAGTCCGTACTGACATACCAATATCCACTCCCAAGAGTGCAACAACTAGGCAAACGTTGGAGGACATTCTGGAAAAAAGCCGCTGAAAACCACATCGTGGATGAAGAGCGAGCACCGTACACTCTCATCGATGGAATTCCTAAAAACGAGCTGTACGAACTGGATGGGTTCTGGTGTGCAAAAAGTCCGGAATCACACATAGGGCCATTCGTTAATGCCATCGACTTCCTCATTCCTGATGGAACACCTGTATTCGCTGCCCAAGATGGCATCATCGTGGAGGCGGTGGATCAAAACACTCAATGGGGTGATGACGAAACCTTCCGTGACGACCTCAACTTCATGAGTATTGCCCATGATATCGGTACCACCCCGCAAGGGAAAGCTATGGTAGAGACCACCCAGTACTGTCACTTGGAAGCTGGGTCGATCAGGGTGCAGGGTCTGCGAGTTGGAATGCGCGTAAACCAGGGACAGCAGATCGCTACCGTAGGCAAGTCAGGGTGGACTGATCGTGATCACCTGCATTTCATTGTATTTGAGACAGATTTCCACTCACTGAATCCGTTCGGCTTCCAAAGCCTCGTTCCCCGCTTCCGCCGCTGATCCTCACCAGGACAGCGGCGTCCTGTTTTTTTAAAACAAAAAAATATTCATTGTTCCCCGGCACCACTTTGGGTGCGGGGCAGGCTGGCGACCACCTACTCTCGCGCGTATGCACTACCATCTGTCGGCTACGCCTCCAGATGACCTGCGCTCGCTCGGAAACAGAAAAGTAAACTTTATCTGTCTCCTCACTCGCTTGGGCATCGGCCCTGCTGGCTTAACCACGAAGTATAAACTTTCGTTTAACTTCGTGGCAGGCTTCCGTGCTTTGCCCCGAACCGAACAAAAAAATTGAGTGTATTGATTCCGGCACACACCTACTCTCGCGCGTATGCACTACCATTGGCCCTACAGGCTTAACTTCCGTGTTCGGGAAGGGAACGGGTGTGACCCTGCAGGAAATTGCACCGGAATCAATCAACTCAATTTATTTTTTTGTTCTGGTTCGGGGTTCGGGAAGGGAACGGGTGTATCCCAACAGGAAGTATCACCAGAACAATAAATATTTTTATTCAATCAAGACGCTAGAGAAAATGTTTGAAATTGCATCGGTTGCTAGGCGTCGCGAGGAGCGCAGTAAGCTGTACTGATAAGTACAGCGTCGAGCACCGGAGCGACAACAACGCAGACGATGTGATTTCAGACATTTTCTAGATCTCAATAATGAGTGGAGAGCTTCGACTTATTAGTACACCTCGGCTTAACTTGTTACCAAGCTTATACCTAGTGCCTATCAACCTGATAGTCTCTCAGGTGTCTCAAACGAAGATTAATCTTAAGGTCGACTTCCCGCTTAGATGCTTTCAGCGGTTATCCGAACCCGACGTAGCTACCCAGCAATGCCGCGGGCGCGACAACTGGTACACCAGAGGTCAGTTCATCCCGGTCCTCTCGTACTAGGGATGAGTCCTTTCAATCTTCAACGCGCGCAGTGGATAGGAGACCGAACTGTCTCACGACGTTCTGAACCCAGCTCGCGTACCGCTTTAATAGGCGAACAGCCTAACCCTTGGGAGCTTCTTCACCCCCAGGATGCGATGAGCCGACATCGAGGTGCCGAACCTTGCCGTCGCTGTGGACGCTTGGGCAAGACTAGCCTGTTATCCCCGGAGTAGCTTTTATCCGTTGAGCTTCCGCCGTCCTATATCGAACGGTCGGATCACTAACCTCTGCTTTCGCAACTGCGCGGACTGTCATCCTTGCAGTAAAGCCAGCTTATGCGTTTGCACTATCAACCCGATTTCCATCCGGGCCTAGCTGACCTTTGTAGACGCCTCCGTTACTTTTTAGGAGGCCACCGCCCCAGTCAAACTACCCAGCAGCCACTGTTCCAAACACCAGATTCATGGTGCTTGGTTAGGATTCACACAATACAAGGGTGGTATCTCACTGGCGACCCGAAGGTCTCCCACCTATTACTGAACATATAGAACATGAACCCAATGACAACCTGTAGTAAAGCTTCACGGGGTCTTTTCGTCCGACTACGCGTAAAGAGCATCTTCACTCTTACCGCAATTTCGCCGAGTACATTGTTGGGACAGTTTGCAAATCGTTATGCCATTCGTGCAGGTCGGAACTCACCCGACAAGGAATTTCGCTACCTTAGGACCGTTATAGTTACGGCCGGCGTTCATCCGCGCTTCAGTCAAAAGCTTCTCTACCGAAGTAGATAACCCCCTTCCTTAACGTTCGGACACTGGCCAGGCATCACCCCCTATACATCACTTTGCAGTTTAGCAGGGAGCTGTGTTTTTGGTAAACAGTCGCTTGCAATCATTTGTTGAAGGTCCTTTTCTCCCGAAAAGAACCAGGCCTTATCCCGAAGTTACGGCCGCTGTTTTGCCGAGTTCCCTAACAATGTTTCTCTCGTACACCTTAGTGCTTTCACACCCATCTACCTGTGTCGGTTTTGGTACTGGCAGATATTACTTAGCCCTAGAGGATTTTCTTGACCCATTCTCTTTTCCTCTTCCCCAACATAGTTGGAGTCGCGATGATTCAGAGTGTATATGTCGTACGGATTTACCTATACGACCACCCCAAACCCCCAATGCCATAGCCATAGGGCACAGGAAATTCGAACAAGCGTCCCCCCATCGGAAATAATATCTGGTGCAGGAATATTAACCTACTGTCCATCGACTACGCCTTTCGGCCTCGCCTTAGGTCCAGACTAACCCACAGTCGATTCTCGTTGCTGTGGAAACCTTAGATTTTCGGTGGACATGATTCTCACATGTCTTTTTGCTACTCATGCCAACATTCTCCCTTCCTAACGCTCCACCATACCTCACAGTACAGCTTCAATGCAGTTAGAAATGCTCTCCTACCGCGTGATAAATAAATTTATCACACCCTCAGCTTCGGTATATTACTTAGCCCCGGTATATTTTCGGCGCAAGAAAACTTGACCAGTGAGCTATTACGCTATCTTTAAAGGATGGCTGCTTCTAAGCCAACCTCCTGGTTGTATGAGTCTTCTCACTACCTTTTACACTTAGTAATAATTTAGGGACCTTAGCTTGAGATCTGGGCTCTTTCCCTCTCGACCAATGGAGCTTCGCCCCCATGGTCTGACTGCCGGGAACACGTAATGGTATTCGGAGTTTGGCTAGGTTGACTATCATTGCTGACGTCGAACCCAATCAGTGCTCTACCCCCATCACGCTATTAACCGACGCTATGCCAAAACATATCTCGGAGAGAACCAGCTATTACCGAGTTCGA
>Ga0210034_1002189_pt1 | contig 15409 bp, 15 predicted proteins | sample CryGeymeta201505_FD_185466 | JGI IMG/M metagenome (GOLD analysis project Ga0210034, IMG submission 185466) | Groundwater microbial communities from Crystal Geyser aquifers in Utah, USA - Crystal Geyser metaG 2015-05 (SPAdes) (version 2) | ecosystem: Environmental > Aquatic > Deep subsurface >... | reverse complement strand
GTATTCGTGTTCCATAATCATGTTCCTCATGCTAAAGTATTAACAATCCCTTGCGGGTCGAGGAGGAATTATGTCAATAAATCAGATTGGTGGGAAATATTTCTCCGCGATAGCGGCTTCGTCCAACAAACGGTTCAGATCGTGGCTCGCTCCGCGATCACGATCTAACCTTATGCGTTATGAACATAACAAACAATTCGACCCTGGCCCCTTTGATTTTTCCTGGCCCCTTTGATTTTTCGCACGTGCGGTGACGTGGTAGAGCGCATCGGGAAACTCTATTCGGATTGGGCGGGACATGATGCGGGAAATATAACTGAAAAAATGCTACTTTGCTAGACCTGACCCTGCGCTTTCTTCTTTAGAACGAGGCGATTAGACGAATGGCGTTGAGTTTTTCTTCACTCAGCCCTTCGATGTCTTTGTCGTCAATCCAGCGCTCTCTGGGGCCAATTAAAGGGGCCAGGCTCAATTTAAATCAAATAACGTGGCACCGACTCTAAACTTAATTTAGAATCAAGACAAGAAAATATTTATCCGGCATTTGACCGGTTATTAACGCCTTGCCATGCCTAACTCTCCAAAATCACTCGATCAAGCGCAGGCCGTGCTGTATACGATGCGCCCATTTTTCACTCAACTACCGGTACAGATGGCGCTTGCCCTGGTGCTCGGGGCGCTCACGGTTTCCGGCTTCGCGCCTGACGCCTTATCCTTCCTGCCGCTGTTCACGCTGGCGGCGCTGTTCCTGCTCTGGTCGCGCGCCTCGTCGCGCAAGGCTGCGGCCTATATGGGCTTCGCGTTCGGGCTGGGTTTCTTCGGCGCCGGGGTGAGCTGGGTGTATGTCAGCGTCCACGAGTTCGGCGGCATGTCGATGCCGCTGGCGGTGGTCGCCACCTTTTTATTCTGCCTGGTGCTGTCCCTGTTTCCTGCCGCAGCGGGTTTGCTCCAGGCCGGTCCCGGTGGCCTGACACGGCGGCGGGCGCTATTGCTGATTCCGGCGCTGTGGGTGTCGATGGAGTGGGTCAGGGGCTGGATTCTCACCGGCTTTCCCTGGCTGGCTCTGGGTTACTCGCAGGCCGTAACCAGCCCGTTGGCGGGCTTTGCGCCGCTATTCGGGGTGTATGGGGTGTCGCTTGCCTCCGCCCTGTGCGCCGGTGCGCTGGCGTTGCTGGCGGATGCCCGGTTGCACCGGCGCGGCAGGGCGGCCATAGTTTTCCCGGTGGCGATCCTTCTGATGCTGGTGCTCGCGGGTTCCATCCTGAAACAGGTCGAATGGGTCAGGCCGCTGGGCGCGCCAGTTACCGTCAGCCTGTTGCAGGGCAACATTCCACAGGAGATGAAGTGGCGCGAGGACAAGGCGAAAACCACGCTCGACGCCTATATGGCGATGACGCTGGCGAGCTCGGGACGCCTGATCGTGCTGCCGGAAACGGCGCTGCCGATGTTCCTTAATGATTTGCCTCTGTCCTATCTCGAAATGCTGTCCGAGCGGGCGAGTAAACTGGGCGGCGACTTGCTGGTGGGCGTACCCGAGCACACCGGGGACGGGGAATATTTCAACAGCGTGTTGAGCCTTGGCAGTTCGCCGGTGCAGGTTTACCGCAAAGTCCATCTGGTGCCGTTCGGCGAATTCATCCCGTTCAGGTCGCTATTCGGCTGGATTACCCGGATACTGCACATCCCGCTGTCGGACTTCTCTCGCGGCGAGACCCTCCAGCCGCCGCTGAAGGTGGCTGGCCAGAAGGTCGCGATGGCGATCTGCTATGAAGACGCGTTCGGCGAGGAGTTGATTAACCAGTTGCCGGCCGCATCGCTGCTGGTCAATGTCAGCAACGATGCCTGGTTCGGCGATACCTTCGCGCCCTGGCAGCACCTGCAGATTTCCCAGATGCGCGCGCTGGAAACCGGCCGCACCATGCTGCGCGCCACCAATACCGGCATCACCGCCATCATCAACCAGCGCGGTGAAGTGCTGAAGCGTGCGCAGCCATTCACCACCGCACGGTTGGAGGGCGAGGCGCAGGGTTTTGCCGGGGCGACGCCCTATGTGCAGTTCGGAAATTTTTTGGTGCTCGGGTTGCTGGTGTTGCTGCTGGTGGCGAACTGGATCATGGCCAAGAAGAAACCGGGGCGCCGGATCTGATGAGCGGGTGGTATTGCTACATGCTGGAATGCGCCGATGGTACGCTATACACCGGCATCACCAACGACCTGGAAAAGCGCCTGGCGGCGCACAACGGCGGCACGGCGTCGAAATGCACGCGCAGCCGGCTCCCGGTGAAACTGGTGTTCGCGGAGGATATGCCCGACCGCGCCGCCGCGAGCCGCCGCGAGGCCGAGATCAAGCGCTTGCCGCGCGCAAGCAAATTAGCGCTGGTTAGCCGCAACGAGGTTTTGCCTGACTGATCCCAATGAACCTGGAAACCTCAGTCAACGTACCCGCCACGGTAAATTTGTTCTCTGAAAAACAGCTTTAAAATCAACGGTGGTAGGGTGGGCACGCTTTTGTGCCCACGCGGATACCAAACCGCGTGGGCAGGCGATAAACCTGCTTGCCCATCCTACGGTATTCTTTCAAGAACAAATTTACCGTGACGTGCCCGCAGGCGCGAATCCATTCGCACAATCTGGCCTGTCTGCATGCGACGCACAGGCAGGCGCTTGTGTGCGAATGGATTCGCGCCTGCGGGAAAACCCGGATTAGCGATGCTGTTTCGTAGCGGCCTCCAGTGTTACCTCCAACTCGGTAATCTCACCACGCCGGATGGCGACTTTTTCCGTTGCCAGTTTGTAACCGTCGCGCTTGAAGCGCAACTGGCCGACACCGACCGGCAATTCGATCTTGATCGGTGTGACGCCGTAATAGACATCCTCAACATAGACCTTGGCGCGGGTGGGGATACTGTAGACCGAAACATAGCCCACGGCAGGGCCGACATCCGCCGATGGGGGTGGCGCGGGGTGCGGAGAGGGTACGGCAATGGCGGCAGGCAGGAGTGGGGATTTCGGCAACGCGACCGGTTCATCGCGGGAGACTGGCGCATGCAGCGTGGTGATGCCGGGAATGGTTGGAATGTTCCTGGTCTGGCTGACAACGATGGATCGCGGGTAGGACTTCGCCAAGCCATCGCGGACCGCAGCCGAAACTTTGCCGGCAAAGGCGGAAACTCCCTCGCCCAGATACTTGATGAGGCTGCCGCGACTGTTGCCGGTTACCCCGGCGTAGCGGTCATCCTTCTCGCTGATGAGGCCGGACCAGATCACATCGCCGCTCCTGCCCTCGCGCAGCATGGCTTCGACGGCGATCACCCGCTCGTCGCGCCCGGCAACGGTCAGCGAGAAAGCCTTGACCACCCCGCTCAGGCGGAAATCGGCAGGATAGTCTGCGCCAACCAGCCGAAAGCCGTCGGACGCCAACTGTCCCCGCGCCGCGCCGGACAGAACGGTCGTCACATCCTGATCCAGCGCCATCTCGCTGCTGTGCATGTTGGACACTGTGGCCTTGATGTCGCCGATCTTGCGTCCGATCGGACCCGGCCGCGCATCGGTGAAGTCGCCCACTGCCAGGCTGAGGGTCTGACCGTTACGCAGGAGCGGCATCGCCCCCGGCGACGGCGCCACCTCGACATGTAGAACCGACGGGCCGCTGACCAAGTCCAGAGGATTGGGAACCGTCGGCATGCGCGAGCATCCCGTTGCCAGCCACAACAGGCCAATCGCAGCCAGCAAAGCCTGCTTGAAGATTGTCATTTGCCCTTCCTTTCGGCGAGAGATTGGCGATGGTCGGGTAGACGCGACAAGTAATCGGCCACGGCCTCGATGTCCCGTTGCGTAAAGTATTCAATCGCATTGACCATGTCGGGATGGGAATTGCCACGGACACCCCGCTGGATGTAGTCCATTTCCCGCTTCAGGTAACCGTAATGCTGGGCGGCAATCGCCGGGTAGACTTTGACGGCATTACCCTCGCCGTTGGCGCCATGGCATTTCACGCACTTGCCCTGCTCATAGAGTTCCTGCCCCCTGGCCACGAAATCGCCCTCGCCCTTGCCGCTTTCCCGTGTCGTTTCGGCAGCAGCCAGAAACACCGCGATATCGGCGATTTCCTGGGGCGAAACCGCGTGATCGGACGAAAACGGATCCATCTTTGGGTTGATACGGACACCGGCGCGAACCTCGGTCACCTGCTTGATAATTACGCTGGCATGCTGGCCGGTCAAGCGCGGATACGTGCCATCCGTTTTACCGGCGGCGTCGGCCTTGTGACAACCACGGCAACCGCGAAAGGCCTCCTTGCCGCGCTGCGGATCGCCCGTCAGCTTCATTACTTCGGCCTGCTCGGGCAGCATCTCGCCCCAGATATAATCCTTGCTGCCAAAGCGCGGACTCTTGGCGGCATCGGCTGCGTCGGCCCAAGCCGCCTGCCACGACAACAGCAAGGACAACAGCAAGGTCACAAAAATTGCGGCGACTTTTTTCATTCCGGTTCTCCCTTCAAAGTAACCATGTACTCGGCGACGGCCCGGATGTCCTTCTCGTTCATGCGCTTGGCCACCGCGCGCATTACCGCCTTGACATCATTAGCGCGCTCACCGCTCTTGAAATTCATCAGCTGCTGTATGACATAGGCCGAATTCTGGCCACCGATACGCGGATACTTGTCGGTGCCGCTGCCGTCGTCGTTGTGACAGCCGGAACAGGCCGGCACGGCGCTGCTGTCGATGCCCTCGTCGTAGATTTCCTTGCCCTGCGCCGCCCGCTTGGCATCGACCGCAACGCCCGGCTTCCGCTGTTGCTTGCTGAAAAATTCCGCCAGCGCCGGAAATTCCTTTTCGTCCACCATGGGAATGATGGTGCTCATGACCGGGCTCTTCCTGATCCCGCTCTTGAAATCCCGCAATTGCCGGACGATGTAGCCGGCATCCAGGCCGGACAGTTTCGGATTTTCCAGAATGATACTGTTGCCGTCCGGATTGTGACAGCCTGCGCATAACTGGAGTCGTTCAGCCAGTGGCACGGCCTGGGCTTGGGCAACGCCGTGGGAAAGCAGTATGCCGGGCAACAGGAAGGCGATGCCTGCCAGCCTCGAGCGGCAAATTTGATGAGGTGTCAAGCGCATTTCGCGTTTCTCCTTTTAGAAACCAGCGGACAGCATCAGGATGGTGCGAGCATCGCCCGGCGTCAGCGATCCATCATAACGCCCCACGCCGGCAGCCTTGCTGCGCGTGCTGTGCTCCAACTGCAAACCGATGTTCTGCGCATAGGCGTAGCGAATACCGAACGTGGTGGCATTGTCGGTGGCGTTCACCGCAGCGCCGGTATTCGCAATGCGGTGAGACAGCATGAGCGTCAGTTTGTTCGGAATCACCCCCAGTTCCCCGGTAAGGGTGGTCGCCCTCGATTTGTTGGGGTTGGCGTTGAAGAGGTTAGCGACCTCTCCGACAGGGGTTCCCGGCGCGGAAGCACTGGCGAAATACACACCCAGCGGCAAGTTTCCGATAGTCCCCTGAGCTTGCGCGTCAATTGAAAACGCCTTGGTTTGGAACGCTTTTGCAATATTAGTAGAATCAACTTGGTCAGAAGTCCCGCTCCATGATTGGAATCCCGCCGCAAGCTCCCAATCGCCGACCGTCGGAGTGAACGCCGCACGCAGATAGTTGGACGTAGGACTGCGACTGCTCAGGCCATTGGCGGAGGCGCCATGATTAGGCGACCACTTGGAAAAATTTGCGAAGTACATCGGATTCGTGGCCACGAACGCGACACCCACGGCGGGGGTCGCCGTATTGATGTATTGCTGAGCCGAGCTCTCGACCCGCGACTCCATCACCTTGCTGTTGCGCACTGCCCCGGTTGCGAGCAGCTCGAAGCCGTAGGCGGCGCCCAAGGCATCCGTGGTATAGGGAATTACGCCGAGTTTGGTTTCGCCTGCCTTGAACATGAAAGGCATCTTGAAACCGGCGACTGTAGCGGCGCTGGCGTTGGCAAGCTGAAGTTCCAACAGGTAGCCGACGTTCTCGGCAATACGGCCGCCGGAGAGCAAGGAGAGTTCATCGGGGACATTCCATTCCCCGCTGGCTCGCGTCGGTGTCCCTGCGACATCGGCGCCGTTATCCTTCAGATACCGCACCTTCGTGAACACGCTGAGATTCAGCACTTCGGGCAATGAAAGATCCTTGCCCTTGACCGTGCGCTGCTTGCCCATGTCGGTATAGCCGCTGGCCTTGAAGTCCCGACCGTATTCGTTGAGCGTCGGATAGTGCTGGAAGTGACAGGTACTGCAGGCCTTGCCCACTTGGCGGGCAAACGACGGCATCGCCTGGCTGGGAGTTGCAATTATGGCGGTTACTAAAAAAGCACCGCCGAGAGAGAGCATTCTGATGATTCTGCTTGGCATGGTCATTCTCCTGGTCCGTTATGAGGGTTTATCGTTTGTGTCATGAGTCGCTGGCTATTTCCAGCCATGATTCATACTGTAACAAGCTTGCCTGAGGGTTAACTTAAGGAATGTCACTCATTCTTAAGAGATGTTAAGATAAGCCGGTTCCCGTGTTAAATCCCGTATCGCGATACCCCTAATTGAGAGATTATGAAACTTCTGCTTGTCGAGGATGACCTTCTGCTCGGCGATGGCTTATGTGCCGCTCTCGGCAAGGCGGGCTTCGCCGTCACTTGGGTGAGGGATGGCAAGACCGCGCTTGGCACCCTGAAGGCGGGGGGATTCGCCGTCATGGTGCTGGACATCGGCTTGCCCGTCATGGGCGGCATGGAGGTGTTGTGCGAGTTGCGCAAAACCGACGACAACCTGCCCGTCCTGATGCTCACCGCGCGGGACACGACGCGAGACAAGGTCATCAGCCTGGACCGTGGCGCTGACGACTATCTGGTCAAGACCGCCGACATGGAAGAATTGATTGCGCGCTTGCGCGCTCTGATCCGCCGCGCCGGTCATGGCTCCGGCGGCACACTCAACGTCGGCGACTTGACGCTGGACCTGGTGGTGCATACGATCACCCGCAACGGCAAAACCATGACCATTTCCTGCCGTGAATTCGCCGTGTTGCGCGCGCTCATGGAGAACGCCGGGCGGGTTCTGACCCGCGGCCAACTGGAGGCCTCCCTCTATGGCTGGAGCCACGACGTCGACAGCAATGCCATCGAGGTGCATATCCATAACCTGCGCCTCAAGCTCGGCGCGGACTGTATCAAGACCCTGCGCGGTATCGGCTACACCATCACCAGGTCCACATCGTGATCGTGCGCCAGCGTTTTTCCCTGAGCCAGCGTTTGCTGGTCGGGCTGCTCATCGTGAGCTTTGCGTACTGGGCCGTCATCGCGTGGCTCACCATCCGGGATTCCATCAACGAAACGTATGAAATCTTCGATGCCCATCTCGCCCAGACCGCATTGGCGTTGTTACGGGTAACCGATCCTGATGACGGCGATCATCATGAGATTCCGACGGGCGGCGCACCGCCTTTGCTGGAAGAGATTTCCAGCCAGTGGCTCCATTTGCCTGAACGCATAGTCGGCGTCGGGCCTGCGTCCGGAACCCCGGATGGACGAAATATTGCTGCCGCGCCCGTTGCCACCGGATCGGCGAAAGTTGGATCGATCCGTTCGCTGCACCGGGAATATGGACAGAAGCTGCGCTATCAAGTCTGGGATGGCGAAGGACATTTGCTCTCGAGATCCATAAACGCACCCACTGCGGTCATGTCGGCGCAGGACAAATTTTCAGAATCTGTGGACAAAGACGGACAGGTTTGGCGTTATTTCGGCGTCTGGGATCGGCATCATCACTTCCGCGTCCTCGTGGCGGAATCCCACGATGTGCGCAATCAACTGATTCGCAGTATCTCCCTGCACCTGGTCAGCCCGCTGGTGCTGGGGCTGCCGGTGCTGTTTCTTCTGCTCTGGTTATCAATCAACAGGGGGCTGAGGCCACTGGGCGCCCTGGCTCGCGAAATCGGGAAAAGAAAGTCCGATAACTTGACGCTCCTGAATGCGGACAGCGCGCCGGAGGAAGCGCGCCCCATGGTTTTGGCCCTGAACGATCTGTTGTTGCGCATGACCCATACCCTGGAAAACGAGCGGCTTTTCACCGCCAATGCCGCCCATGAGTTGCGCACACCTCTGGCGGCCATCCAGGCCCATTTGCACACGGCATATACCGCCGATGGCAAAACCGAGCGGCTGCGCGTCCTGGACCAGGTGCAGCGCAGTGTTGAAAGAGGAATACGGCTGGTGAGCCAACTGCTGGCCTTGGCCCGTCTCGATCCGGAACAGGCTTTGCCGGATGTCCGGCCGGTGAGTCTGGGCGAGATGGCGGAAGCGGTATGCGCGGACATGGCGCCCATGGCACTGCAACGCGACCAGAACCTCGAACTCCAGGTCGAGTCCGATTTGCCGACCCTGCCGGGAAATGCCGACATGTTGTCCATGCTGCTGGGCAATCTTCTGGATAACGCGATCCATTACACGCCGCGCGGCGGCCATATCGGTGTTGACGTTCGGCGCAGTACGGCGGGATTTTTGATGGAAGTCAGCGACGATGGCCCGGGTATTCCAGCGGCGCAACGCCAACAGGTGTTCGACCGCTTCTATCGCATCGCCGGCCAGGATCAACCGGGCACCGGTCTCGGGCTGGCGATCTGTCAGCGCATCGCCGAACTCCATAACGCCAGGATTAACCTCACCGAAGGACCGGGCGGCAGAGGGTTGGCAGCCCGGGTATCGTTTAAAGGGTTGTAGGTGGCAGGGGGCGAGCACTTTCTCAACCCCTATCGACGCTTTTGGTCTAACGGGCATCGCAGTCGCCGCCACCCCTGATAATGAAACTGCAATGCCCGTTCTCCCTCACCCCAACCCTCCCCCTGAAGGAGAGTGGGCAAATGAGTCGCTGCGCGAGTTTCACGTTAATGGACAATCCGGGGTAAAATCAACCCTTTCCAAATTCGCTTGCTGCAATAATGCCGACTTTTCAGGACATCGTCCTTACACTGCAAAAATACTGGGCGGAGCGCGGTTGCGTGCTGCTCCAGCCCTACGACATGGAAATGGGCGCGGGCACCTTTCACCCCGCCACTTTTCTGCGCGCGCTTGGGCCTGAGCCGTGGCGCGCCGCCTACGTCCAGCCTTCGCGCCGCCCCAAGGATGGCCGCTATGGCGAGAACCCCAATCGCCTGCAGCATTACTACCAATTCCAGGTGGTGCTGAAACCTTCCCCCGACAATATCCAGGAACTCTACCTCGACAGCTTGCGCGTCTTGGGAGTCGACCCGACGGTGCACGACATCCGCTTCGTCGAGGACGACTGGGAATCGCCCACCCTCGGCGCTTGGGGCCTGGGCTGGGAGGTGTGGCTGAACGGCATGGAAGTGACCCAGTTCACCTATTTCCAGCAAGTCGGCGGCCTCGATTGCAGACCGGTGCTGGGCGAGATCACCTACGGCCTGGAACGGCTGGCGATGTATTTGCAAAGCGTGGAGAATGTGTTCGACCTGGTGTGGACGCCGGGCGTGACCTACGGCGACGTTTACCACCAGAACGAGGTCGAGCAGTCGAAATACAATTTCGAGCACAGCAACGTCAACTGGCTGTTCGAGCAGTTCAACATGAATGAATCCGAGGCCAAACGGCTGATGGACGCGGGCTTGTCACTGCCGGGTTTCGAGCAGGTGATGCGCTGCTCGCATACTTTCAACCTGCTCGATGCGCGCGGTGCGATCTCGGTCACCGAACGCGCCGCCTACATCGGCCGGGTGCGGGCGCTGGCGCGGCAGGTGGCGCAAAGTTACTATGATTCGCGGGAAGCGCTGGGTTTCCCGATGCTAAAAAAATAAATGTTGGTTAAGGGCGTTAGCCCGAACCAACAATCCGAAAACTTATGTTGGTTCGCGCCTGCGGCGCTTAACCCAACCTACATGAAACGACCATGCAAGACACTTTACTGATCGAACTTCGCACCGAAGAACTGCCGCCCAAGTCGCTTAACGCCCTGGGTCAGGCTTTCGCTTCCGGTATTTTCGAGGTGCTGAAAAAGCGCGGCTTCGTTGCGGATACCGGCTTTATCGCTTACGCAACGCCGCGCCGGTTGGCTGTATCCATCGCGAAGGTACTCGATCGCCAGCCCGACCAGAACGTGACGCGCAAGGGCCCGGCAGTGGCTGCGGGCTTTGATGCCGAAGGCAAGCCGACGCCGGCGCTGGCGGGCTTTGCCAAATCCTGCGGCGCCGATGTGACCGCGCTGGAAAAACAGAACGATGGCAAGGCGGAATTTTTCGCGTTCAGTTCGACCAAGGCCGGTGAAGCGCTGGAGAAATCTCTGGCGGAAATCGTCCAGACGGTGCTGAAAAAGCTGCCTGTGGCCAAGATGATGCGCTGGGGCGACCGGGAAGTTCAGTTCGTGCGCCCGGCACATGGTCTGATCATGCTGCATGGCGACAAGATCGTTGCCGGTGAAGTGCTAGGGCTGCAAAGCGGTAGCCAGACGCTGGGGCATCGCTTCCTGAGCAGAGATGAGATTATTATTCCCCATGCCGACCAGTATGAAAAGATTCTGGCCGAGCAGGGCGCGGTGGTTGCCAACTTCGATGCGCGCATGAACCGGATCAAGGTGGAACTCGAAAAGGCGGCTGGCGATGCGGTGCTTGCCGAGCATCAGGCATTGCTGCCGGAAGTGGCGGCGCTGGTGGAATTTCCGGTGGTGTACGCGGGGACGTTCAATCCCGAATTCCTCAAGGTGCCGCAGGAGTGCCTGATCCTGTCCATGAAGCAGCACCAGAAATATTTCCCGCTGCTGGACCAAGGCGGCAAGCTGTTGCCGCGCTTTCTGCTGGTGAGCAACCTCAAGACCGCCGATCCGTCCCACATCATCCATGGCAACGAGCGGGTGCTGCGCGCGCGTTTGTCCGATGCCAAGTTCTTCTTCGAGCAGGATCGGAAAACCCGGCTGGATGCGCGGGTGGAAAAGCTCGGCAACGTGGTCTATCACAACAAGCTGGGAACTCAACTGGAGCGGGTCAACCGCATCCGCAAGCTGGCCGGCGAGATTGCCCGCCACCTCAACGCCAGCCACGAGCTGGCCGAGCGTGCGGCTTATCTTGCCAAGGCCGATCTGCTCACCGACATGGTGGGAGAATTCCCCGAGTTGCAGGGCATCATGGGGCAGTATTACGCGGTTCACGACGGCGAGCGCGAAGAAGTGGCGCACGCCATCGAGGCCCATTACCACCCTCGCTTCGCCGGGGATACGTTGCCGCAGGACAATATCGGCGCGGCGGTGGCGCTGGCCGACAAGCTGGACACTCTGGTGGGCATTTACGGCATCGGTCTGGTGCCGACCGGCGACAAGGACCCCTTTGGCTTGCGCCGCCATGCGCTGGGTGTGCTGCGCATCCTGGCCGAGTCGTCGCTGCCGCTCGATCTGGTGCAGTTGCTACAACTGGCGAAATCGCTGTTCCCGGCGGACATGCTGGCGGACAGCGTGGCGCAGGATGTCCACGGTTTCATGCTGGAGCGGCTGAAGGGCTATCTGCGCGACAAGGGTTTTGCGCCGGACGAAATCGACGCGGTGGTAAGCCAGGCGCCGACCCGCATCGACCGGGTAGTTCGGCGCCTGGAGGCGGTGCGCGCGTTCAAGCGGCTACCCGAGGCGGAAGCACTGGCGGCGGCGAACAAGCGCATCCAGAACATCCTGAAAAAAGCCGGCGAATTGCCGGCGGGCGGGGCGGAACTGGCGCTGATGGCTGAGACGGCGGAAAAGGCGCTGTTCGCGGCGATGAACGAATTGGCCCCGCGCGTGGTCTCATGGGCACAGAATGGCGGTTACACCGAGGCGCTGACCGCGCTGGCCGGGGTGCGTACCGAGGTGGATACTTTCTTTGACCAGGTGATGGTGATGGCGGATGAGCCGCAGTTACGCGCGAATCGCTTGGCTCTGCTGAAGGGCTTGGGCGAGCTGATGAACCAGGTGGCGGATATTTCGAAACTGGCGGCCTGACGGGACAAACACATGCCCATAGCAAAATTGATTATTCTCGATCGCGACGGCGTGGTGAATTACGACAGCGACCAGTTCGTCAAGAGTCCGGAGGAGTGGAAGCCCATCCCCGGCAGCCTGGAGGCGATTGCGCGCCTGAACCAGGCGGGCTTCAAAGTGGTGATTGCGACCAACCAGTCCGGCGTCGGTCGCGGCCTGTTCGACATGGCCATGCTCAACGCCATCCACGACAAGATGCACAAGGCGCTGGCACAGGTGGGCGCGCGCATCGACGCGTGTTTCTTCTGTCCCCACGCCGCCGATTCGGATTGCAATTGTCGCAAGCCCAAGCCCGGCATGTTCCAGGAAATCGGCGCACGCTTCAACACGAGCCTGACTGGCGTGCCCTGCATCGGCGACGGCCTGCGTGACCTGAAAGCCGCGGCGGAAGTGGGCGGACAACCGATTCTGGTGCTGACCGGCAAGGGCGAGAAAACCCGCTCTGAAGGGGGCCTGCCGGAAAATACGCTGATATTCGGCGACCTCAACGAAGCGGTAAAATATGTAATAGGAGTGAGGGGTTGAGGTTTAACGCATGATCTGGCTCCGCTCTTTCATTTTCGCCTTGGGGATGTGGCTGTTCACCCCGCTGTTTTTTTTCGTCGCCTTCTTTTCCCTGCCTTTCGACCCCATCACCCGCTACCGCCTGATCGCGCACTGGGCAAAGATCATGCTGCGCTGGCTGAAGCTGACTTGCGGGCTTTCCTACCGCATTCTCGGCCGGGAGAACATTCCCTCCACCCAGGTTATCGTGCTGTCCAAGCACCAGTCGGCGTGGGAGACCCTGGCGTTCCAGGACATTCTGCCGCCGCTGGTGTGGGTGCTGAAACGGGAGCTGCTGCGCATCCCGTTTTTCGGCTGGACGCTGGCCATTGCCAGCCCGATCGCCATCGATCGGGGAGCCGGACGAGCTGCGCTGAAGCAGATTCTGGATCAGGGTAAGGCGAGGTTGGCAAAAGGCTTCTGGGTCGTAGTTTTCCCCGAGGGCACTCGCGTCAGGCCCGGAGAGAAAGGCAAATACAACATCGGCGGAGCCTGGCTCGCTACCCATACCGGAATCCCGGTGCTGCCGGTAGCGCATAACGCCGGCGAATACTGGGGCAAGAACGGTTTTCTCAAGCGCCCCGGCACGATCACCATCAGCTTCGGCCCGCCGATCGAATCAAAAGAGATCAAGCCCGACGAGCTGAACGCGCGGGCGGAAGCCTGGATCGAGGGCGAAATGGCGCGTATCGCCGCCGGGGAGGGCCAAGCGTGAACCTATTCGGCAAGTCCCGGCCAGCCAGTGAAACCCGCACCCTCCGGCTGGATGGTCAGGAAATCCCCTACCTGCTCAAACGCAGTCCGAAACGCCGCACCATCGGCCTGCGCATCGACCATCGCGGCTTGACCGTGAATGCGCCGCAACGGACCGCCGATAGCCGCCTGGAGCAGGTGTTGCGGGAGCGTTCCGGGTGGCTGTCAGACAAGCTGCGGGAATGGCGGGAGCGCCAGCCGGCCACCTTTAATTGTGCCGACGGGGAAACGTTGCTGTTCCTGGGTAGCGAGCGGGTGTTGCGCCTGATGGAAGGCGGGCCACGGGCTCAGCCGCGTTTGCTGGAGGATGATACCTTGGTGGTGAGGGTGCCGGATACCGGGGATGCGGCGGTGGTCAGACGCAAGCTGGAGCTGTGGTATCGCGCCGAAGCGCACCTCCATTTCGTTCAGCGCCTGGAGCATTACGCCGGTCGCATGGGGATGGCGCTACGCAATGTGGCCTTGTCCGGCGCCCGCACCCGCTGGGGTAGCTGCAATTCGCGCGGCGATATCCGCCTGAGCTGGCGGCTGATTCAGGCGCCAACCAGCCAGATCGACTATGTCGTGGTGCACGAGCTGGCCCATATTCGGGAGCTCAACCATTCCCCCCGCTTCTGGTCTATCGTTGAGGAAACCTTGCCCCATTACGCGGCGGCGCAGCGGGCGCTCAAGGCGGGTAGCGCGCGCTACCACCGTTTTTAGGAGGAAAAGCATGAAAATTCTGCATACCATGATCCGCGTCGGCGACCTGGACAAATCCATCGCTTTTTACACCGATGTGCTGGGCATGAAACTGTTGCGTCGCAAGGATTACCCGGACGGAAAGTATACCCTGGCCTTTGTCGGTTATGGCGAAGAATCCGAAGGTGCAGTGATTGAACTTACGTTCAACTGGGGGGTGTCGAACTATGATCTGGGGACGGGTTACGGCCATATCGCCATCCAGGTGGACGACATCCGCAAGACCTGCGGGGCGGTCGCGGCCAAGGGCGGCAAAGTGGCATATGGCCCGGCGCTGCACGGCGGGGCGACGTGGATTGCTTTTGTCGAAGACCCGGATGGGTACAAGATCGAGTTTGTCGAGCGGTAAGTTTTGGTGGTTCAGAGCGCTTTGAGCCGCAGGATGTCGTCGCCACGGGTTTTTTTTATCTCCTTGACGGCCTGTTTGAAAAACGGTCGCAGTGTTTTCTTCAGATGCGGCTCGACTTCCGCATTCTGAATATCTTTCAGAACACAAAAAATCGCCAGGGCATAGACGAATTCAGCCTCGGTCAGGTATCCCAGCGCTTGCACGGAGGCGCAGCCCGAACACCCGCTCCGGCAAACCGTCAACGCGCTGTTTGCCAGAAATAATCCGAACCCCATGAATACCGCCAGCAAGTCTGCTGCGGGTCCGCGAAGCTCTTCTCCCCCGGGCGCGCCCTCCCCGATGGCCCTACCCAGGTGGTATCCGAGTTGTTGCGCAAAGGCCGCAATCAGCACATTCGGATTTTTAATCATGCCGAGGTCGTATGTAATGGGGATGCTCTGCTTGACTCCCTGGATGGATACCGTGCCCTGCGGGCCTCTCGGCGTGGCGCTGAATAGTGCTGGCGGGGGTTCCGGATCCATGCCGGGGGTGAGTGCGGTCAGTTCGCACGGCCAGCCTTGCATGCCCGCATAGACCCTTACCCGTTCGAAGGCTGCCGAGATCCTTTGTTCCGCTGTATCCAACGATTTATCCGGGAAATGCCGGTCGGTAGGAGTAACCAGAATGGTGTCTTCATGAAAAACCTTGCTCCCGAAATTCCTGAGAGCCCAGGCATAGGCGTTGAATAACCATTCCGTGCTGCCTTCATCAAGTAAAGGCTTGCTGCGAAACAGGCCTAACATCGTCGTTGATACCGATAAAATGACATTAATAAAATGACCTTATGATAAATTTTACTTTCATAAAATTTGGCTATGTCACTGTTAAGTAGTGGTCTATACTATCGCCATACCAATCAATAAGATAGGTGCTACGATGAAAACCGAAGAATTTCATGTTTTGGCGGCAGAACTCGAAAAATTGACGCCGCATCAAAG
>Ga0210034_1002181_pt1 | contig 15449 bp, 13 predicted proteins | sample CryGeymeta201505_FD_185466 | JGI IMG/M metagenome (GOLD analysis project Ga0210034, IMG submission 185466) | Groundwater microbial communities from Crystal Geyser aquifers in Utah, USA - Crystal Geyser metaG 2015-05 (SPAdes) (version 2) | ecosystem: Environmental > Aquatic > Deep subsurface >... | reverse complement strand
ACATTCCGGACATTTTTTTTGACATAATTATTCAAGATGAAAAAATAGTACCAACGATAGTACTATTTTTCCTTTTACAATCAAGAGAACATAAAAAATCCAGCCTACATTTTTTTCTATTTACCCCTATTTCTCCTCAACTTCCGCATCTACCGTTCCATCATCTTCTTTCTTATTGTTATCTTTTACATTCACTCCTTCTTCTCCCTCAGGAGTTCCGCCTTTGGCGTAGATTTCCTGACCGATTTTCATCATAACTTCGTTGAGTGGATTCATCGCAGCGTCGATGGATTCCTTGGAAGCTTCCGCATCTCCAAGTACCTTTCGGAGTTCTTCAATCTTGGCGGTCGCTTCAGTTCCGAGAGCAGCATCGAACTTCCCTTCGTTGTCTTTGAGAGTCTTCTCAGCTTGGTAGACAGCAGAATCTGCGTGGTTACGAGCTTCGATGGATTCTTTCTTTTTCTTGTCGGTTTCTCGGTTCGCTTCCGCTTCTTTTACGAGTCGATCTACTTCTTTGTCGTCCATTCCGGTCGAACCTTGGATAGTAATCTTCTGTTCTTTTCCAGTTCCCTTATCCTTAGCAGTTACATGGAGAACTCCAGAAGCATCGATATCGAACGTAACTTCGATTTGTGGAACTCCCCGTGGAGCTCCGGCAATACCGGAGAGAACGAATCGTCCGAGGTCCTTGTTGTCATTTGCCATCTCACGCTCTCCTTGGAGGACATGGATTTCTACACTATCCTGGTTATCCATAGCTGTCGAATATACTTGAGATTTACTCGTTGGAATAGTGGTATTTCGTTCGATCATCCGAGTCATAACTCCTCCGAGCGTCTCGATACCGAGAGAAAGTGGAGTAACATCGAGAAGGAGAACATCCTTCACATCTCCTTGGATAATACCAGCTTGGATTGCTGCTCCGAGAGCAACTGCTTCGTCCGGATTAACAGAAGCATTTGGTTTCTTACCGAAGAATGCTTCTACTTTGGAAAGTACGAGTGGTACACGAGTCGAACCTCCGACGAGGATAACTTCGTCGATTTGTCCGATACTTACTCCCGCATCTTTGAGCACTTTTCGACACGGTTCAATAGAACGTTCTACAAGGTCCGCGATAAGTTCTTCAAATTTCTGACGAGTAAGTGTTACATTGAGATTGCTTGGAACTCCGTCGTTCATAGCAATAAACGGTTGATTAATCTCGGTAGAAGTCGCACTCGAAAGCTCGATTTTCGCTTGTTCTGCAGCACTTCGTACTCGTTGTACGGCACTAGCATCTTTACGAAGGTCGATTCCCTCTTTTACTTGAAATTCTGACATAATCCATTCGAAAATACGTTGATCGAAGTCATCTCCTCCGAGATGTGTATCTCCGTTCGTTGCGAGTACTTCGAATGTTCCTTCTGATCCGATTTCGAGGATAGAGATATCGAATGTTCCTCCCCCGAAGTCGTATACTGCAACTTTTTCATCTTTTTTTCGGTCGATACCATATGCAAGGGCTGCGGCAGTCGGTTCATTCACGATTCGTTTTACATCGAGTCCGGCAATTTTACCGGCATTGATAGTCGCCTGACGTTCTGAATCATTGAAGTAGGCAGGAACAGTAATAACTGCTTCCGTAACGGTTGTACCGAGGAATTTCTCGGCATCGGATTTAAGTTTCTCGAGAACTTTCGCAGAGATTTCCTCTGGTCGAACTCCTTTTCCATCCCATTCTATGAGACATCCACCATCTTTTCCTTCAGTAACTTTGAAAGAAGTATTCTTGAGTTCATCAGTTACTTCCGAGAACTTACGTCCAATAAAACGCTTCGCAGAATAAATAGTCTGAGCAGGATTCACGACTGCTTGACGTTTTGCAGGCATCCCGACGATAGTTTCTCCTTTTTTATTTGCAACAATAGACGGAGTGGTTCGTCCTCCTTCAGAGTTTGGAACTACTTTTGCCTGACCTCCTTCCATAAAAGCCACACATGAGTTCGTGGTTCCAAGGTCGATACCGATAATCTTTGACATAGAGATAATTATTAAATTATAAAAATGAGTTCTAAAAAACTCTTGCCCTTTATAATATTGATAATTTTTTTTCTGTCAAAACTTTTTTAGCACATTTTACATAAGAGTGCTAATATGTGAAATTTTAGGAAACTAAAATACACTCATTTACTTTTATTAAAAAGCATATCAAGATGTATATTTCTGAACGCCCCGAGGACTGTTCGAGTCATCAGATAATAGCGAGTTCCGCAGGAAGAGAAGAATATACATCTTGATATGTAATAAAAAAAATCGCCCAAATTTGGGCGATTTTAAAATGATTTCAATTATATTTTCTCTACTCGTACACTCTCGATTTTTTCATCTTCTATATCTTCTACAGTAAGGAGAAGTGAAACTTTCGGTCACTTGAGAGTAATAGATTCTCCGTTCTTTGGAAATCGCTCAAGAAGTGAAAGTATGAGATAACTCACTGTTTCACCTGTATATTCTTCATCAAGAAGAACGCAATCATTTGAGAGTCCATATTCTTCGAGGACATCTTCTACGAGAACACTTCCCTGAACGATAATCGCTCCGTTTGAAGTCTTGCGGATATATTCTTCTTCTTGGTCTTTTTCATCCTTAATATCTCCGAATACTTCCTCGATGATATCTTCGAGAGTAATTACTCCATCAACTCCTCCGTGTTCATCGATAACGAGTGCAATATGTTTATGAGATTTCTGAAAAATAGTAAGTATGCGGTCGATTGGCTGAGTAGCTGGAACTTTGATAATCTTTTCGAGATTGAGTTCCTTCAGATATTTATCACCAAGTCCTTCATTCTTCCAGATAAAAGCTTCACGGAAAGTAACAACGTAATCGATATCGTCGGGAGTTTCTGCGTAGACCGGGATACGAGTATGACTGGATGTGAGAAAAAAAATACACAGCTCATCCACAGTCATTTCTTCAGAAACAAAATCCACATTTACACGAGGGGTCATAACAGAAGATGCTTCTGTTTCTCCAAGATCAAGAATGCTTTTAATCTTTTTATGTTCATGTTTCTCTACAGCTCCATGTTCATGAGAAATATCGATAAAAGCTTCCAATTCTTCTATGGTTATGGAGGGAGTAATATCGGGAGTACGAAACACTTTTTTGATTCCTCGGACAAATAATTCTATTATGTACGTTACTGGGAAAAGTATCTTCATAAGAACTTCATAGAATGGAGCAACAATAAGAGAAAGTTCTCACGCATATTTTGAAGCAAATGATTTTGGAGTAATTTCTCAAAACAGAAGAAGAATAAGAGTTACAGCTCCTGTTGCGAAACCGATTCCGTATTCTCCTGGGAAGTTTAGTGATTCGGCTATTTTTATAGCTGAAACTGTTGCAAGAGCAGAGGCTGCAACATTTACAAGATTATTTCCTATAAGGATAGTAATGAGAAGTTGATCATTTTTTTCTTTTATACGTTTCAGTGATTTTGCTCCATTACGTTTTTCCTTTAAAAATCATACTATAGTATGTTTTGATATAGTCATGAGAGCAATCTCTGTTCCTGAGAAAAATGCCGAGAGGATGATAAGCGTAAAAAATATACTGAGTGACGCAGGGTCCATAATATAGTGAGTGAGTTAGAATGTGTAGCATTATAGAGATTTCTCGGATTTTGCAAATTTTAAGCATCTTTGAAGTCGTTGTAACCTCATTTGTATTCCCTTTCGGCGGTAATCGCCAGTCCCCCGTGGAGACGGCGTGAGGAGCAGCACGGATGGTACGAAGACCACACCGTTCTTACATACTCCTTTGAAAGCGTACAAAATTGTAGAGAAAAAATCGAGGCAGATGCACGAGTTATCGAAAGACGCCCGGGGATTATAGAGGTTTTCCGGAAAAAATCAAAAGAAATCCCTCTATCCAGACTCCTTCAACAATCACTTTTTATTTCCCTTCTCGTTTTCCAGAACGACTGAGTCGGATACCTTGTGAGATGGCTTCTTTTGTTTCATCTTTAGTTTCATGAAATGTTGTGGAAGCATGGGTGATTTTAGTCACAAAATGATCAAAATCCTTGAGAACATCTACGAGGATATAGAAGAGCGGAACTCCAATAAGAAGTCCCACGAATCCGAAGATATGTTCTGATATAAGTAATATAAGAAACGTAAAAAATACCGGAAGTTCCATATAACTGGAAACTATTTTCGGATTGAGATAGTATGCCTCAACAGCATGTATAAAAGTTACCATACTGAGGATGGCGATTATTACACTCATGCCACCATAATTATATCCGATAATAAGAATAGGGATTCAGGAAAGAAATGTTCCGAGAATCGGAACGAATCCGAAAATAAAGACGATAACCCCAAGAGTGATAATATATGGAAAGGCTTCTCCACCATGAAAAAAACTAACAATAAGAAGTCCTATGACCGTAAGAACTGCGTTTACGAATGCGATAATTGCTTGTGCCTTGAAAATAAGTCCGAATCCTTTCGTAATCTTTCCAAAAATAATACGATATTCTTCGTAGAGAAATGAAAAATTTCCCTCTTTCATCGTCTCTAAGTAGAGATTAATTTTCCCTTTATCTATAAGGAATACATAACTCAGAATGAGCGCAATGAAGAATTTCGTAAGGAAAATCCCGATGTTTTTAATATTTTCGAATGCTCCTTTTACAAGCTCTTGAACCGATGTGGGGTTGAAAAAATTATTCAGAGCCTGATTGATTCCGAGATTCATATTAAGAGAATCTTCCAGATGAATAATCGCATTTTGAACCTGACTCGTAATAACTGGTGCATCATGAATAAGTCCCTTTCATTCTTCCAATAAATGCGGAATAAGTGTATAGAAAAGTGAGATTACTACCAAAATAAAAGTGATATATACGAAAGTGATAACAATCGAAAGAGAAGATCCTGTTCGAAAAAACTTACGTACCAATCGATGAGACATATGATCACTTAATTGCACCATTTTGAGACTGATAACTTTTGCTACATCGAGGAAAAGATACGAAAAAAGAAAGGCGATAAGGAAAATCGCAAGGAAAGATTCAAGGAAATATATCCCAATAAGCAAAAGTGTGATAGCAAAAAGTTTCTGAAAGAAATACCGATTCAAAATGAGCTTAAAGAGAAACGGAAAATGCATAGGATGGAAAATAAGGAACTAGTAATGGGACTCTTAGAAAATATCCGCCGCCTCATCTGCGAGAGATGTTGCTGGTTTTTGTGTTTGTTTTCTCGTTCCAAGTTTCTGAATATCTATCGTGTATCCTGCTCCGAAGAGCGTATCGAGTGTCTCTTGGAGAAAAAGCCGTACATCGGCGGAATCGAGTTTCTTGTAATTGAAATCGTTGTCGGGATGAATGATAATCGTTTTCCCTTCTTCGCTATAGGTTGATACCCGAAGTCCAAGACCGACGAAAGACCGTTTCGGTACCGTACGGATATGTTCGATGAACTGTGCGAAATCAAAAGCGGAGGCTGGGGAAGCTTCGGAAAGATTTTCTTCTTTCTTTTGAACCGTCTGGGCAGGAGGAATATTTACTGTTTTTTCTTCTTTTTTAGGAATTATTTTGGTTTCTTTTTTCTCGGATACGACGGGTTCTGTATGAATTATCGTAGGAGTCGTCGCAATACATCGGAAAACACTTGTTTCGAGCAAGAGAAATGGATCTGGAGAGAACTTCAGTCGTCCATACACTCCCTCGAATACTTCGAAAAGATTCGCATATGCTCCGAATTCCGTTTTCTTCAAAGATTCTTTCATTCGATTCCGAAGAAAGAAAAGAAGCTGTTCGAGAAAAAGTCGCACATCCAAACTCTTTTCGCGAAGGAAAACCAGATTTTTGAGCGTTTTTTCGCTCTCTTTCGCAATGAGGCTTTCTATAAAATCGGAAAGGAAATCATCTCCGATGAGTTCCAGATTCTCTTCGATGTATTTTCGTTTCAGAACCCCTCCGACACTGTATTGTTCAAAGAGTGTAATAGCATCGCGGAGTCCTCACTTCGCGAGTCTTGCGATGAGTTCCAATGCTGATTCTTCGACCTGAATCTTCTCTTCGTGGGCGATAAAATGAAGCCGTTCGATAATATCTTCGTTTTTGATTCGTTTGAAATCGTAGCGTTGCGAACGGGAGATAATCGTGTCCGGAATTTTATGGATCTCGGTCGTCGCGAGGATGAATTTGACGTGTTTCGGTGGTTCTTCAAGCGTCTTCAGAAGAGCATTAAAAGCTCCTTTGGAAAGCATATGTACCTCGTCGATAATATAGACCTTATATGGAGCTTGATTCGGCTGGAATTGGGCACGTTCGATCATATCTCGGATATTGTCGACTCCCGTATTAGAAGCGGCATCGATCTCGATAACATCGAGAAGACTTCCGTTTTCGAAATCGCGACAGTTCTGACACTCTCAGCAAGGATTCCCGTCAGCAGTAAGGGAAAAGCAGTTTACTCATTTGGCAAGTATCCGTGCAACGGTCGTCTTACCAGTTCCACGAGAACCATGAAAAAGATAGGCTCCAACCGTACGATTCTGCAAAAGAGCATTCTGCAAAACCTCTCGAACAAAAGTTTGTCCGAAAAGAGAATGAAAATCTTTAGGTCGATATGTTTGATACAGTGCCATTTAATGAGAGAAATCGAGAAAGTATATGACGCTCAGTATATGGATATCGGGAGAAAAACAAAATTTAAGCGAAAGTTTTTTTATTACTCCATTGCTTTTTTTAAAAAAATCATTATATATAGAATATATTGTTTATATTTCATATATTTTCATAATGAAAAAAAGTCTTTCTATTGCTCTCATTACAGGAAGTATCGCTCTCTCAAATGGAGATGTAGTTGGATGAGAAAATAATACAGAAAAAGACGTTCAAAAAACATGAACAAAGACAACTCTTATAACAACAAAAGAAAATACTCTTTTTATTTTAGAGAAAGATGCAGTACCTCTGCGAGAAAAGACAAATGATTCTTCAATAAGCATCAAAGAAAAAATAAAAACTCTTCTTAATACAAGTCTTTGGAAGAATACTCCAAAAGAAGAACAAAAAGAGGTACAAGAAAATTTCAAACAAATAATGGGACGAGAACCCTCTCTACAAGAATTAGAACTTCTAGAAAATCCAGAAATCCAAGATTTTCTTTATAAGAAATTAAGCGAAGAAAATAACTGGTCTAACGGAAAAATACTTCTTTCTTTGTTGCTTGGATTTGCTTATGGATACGCTTATCGTGTACAGATTAAGTGACAGATTTATCAATGAAAGCGTATTAATCAGACAAGTTTCAAAACTTTCTGAACCATCAGTGGACTTATGGTATTATTGAATGGATTCATACCATGATCTGCCGTATATCTCGCTTCCTTTATGCTCGCATTCATAAGTGTGGCTATCGATAAAACAAATCAGAAAAAATGAATTTCATTTGAAGATAGTCTTTTTAATAAATTTGCGAAAAACATACCCTTACCCGTAGTAAGATATACAGCGGATGGACTTCCTCTTATGTGGAATGAAGAAATGGAAAAAGCTACATGATATTCTCATCAAGAAATCCTTACCTATCATAAAGAACATTGATGAGATATTATGGAGCTTCTCTATAAACAAGAAAATCTTAAAAAAGTACGTGAATATCTATCTCAGATAGAAAAAACAGGGAAATGATATGTAAATATCGCTTTTACTATGACAACAAAATCCTGAGAAGAAAAAACTTTTCTTTGGGCTACGCTTCCAGATGGGCAATGAGGTACTATGCGCGTTGCTACTGAACTTACGGATATAGGGGATATCTATAGAGAGCTTGAAAATACAAAAGAACTTCTGAGAAAAGATACGCTTACAGGAGCTTATAATAGAGAAGCTTTAATAAAAGACTTAGCAGAACTTCTTTCAAACACCAAAAGAAATACTGATCCAAAAAATATGATTATGGTTATGTTGGATATAGATAATTTTAAGAGATTTAACGATAGTTACGGTCATGAATCATGAGATGTTGTACTGAAAAAAATTACTGATTTTATACAAGCAAATCTTCGTGATGGTGATAAATTCTATAGACTTCATGGAGATGAATTTATCATTCTCCTTAAAAGTGAGAACTTTACTAAAGTCATTGAGAAACTCAATGGAGTAAGGCAATCATTTTTTGAACAAGAGATCGTGACAAAAAATGAAGTAGTAATTTCGGGGATAGGAAGTAGTTGGGGTGCTATAGAATTTAATACTGGTGCGTATAGAAATGCTACTAAAATACAATCTGTAATTGAAGATTTTCAATCACAGATTGATGAATATATGTATGCAGTAAAATACTATCGACTCATAAAAGATGATCTTGTAAAAAAAGGAAAAATACAAGAAAGTCATCTTGACAAGAATGGTATAAGCAAACCTCTGTATGATACAGAGAATAATTTTATTGGAGTAATGGTTTATAATCAATATTGAAGTTTCGTTCTCTCAAAAGAAGAATTTAATTCCATTAAAGAAATCAAAAGTAAAACTACTGTTATTTCCCGAGAATAATTTTATTGGAGTAATGGTTTATAATCAATATTGAAGTTTCGTTCTCTCAAAAGAAGAATTTAATTCCATTAAAGAAATCAAAAGTAAAACTACTGTTATTTCCCGAGAATAAATAATTAAAAAGTGCCGAAAGGCACTTTTTAATTATTTACCCAATAGATGAGTTATTGATTCGTGTGGTCGAACGGTATTGAGACGAATGGTTCCTTCGGCAAATGTATAAGGAGACGGGTTAAGTTCAAGAGAACCAAGAGATGGAAGATTATTCTGTTTCTCGAGTCCGTAGAATTCTTTTCCGCGACTCACTATAAATGATGCATCTTCTGGATAATGTCCATTCTTCGCATAAAATTCTATACTTTTTCGTACCAAATCGCCTTCGATTCCTGGATAAATCTTGTTGAAAAAATTTGGTTTTATAATTTCATCGACTGTGTATCCGACCATTGCGGCATATGCGGGACTTATTCGTTTTATAGTCCCCTCTTTATCGACGATAGTAAGAGGAAATGGGCTATTTTTTATAATATCATTTGCCATTTCCAGAAACATAAGTAACCAGCTTAATTCTGTTGCTAAAGTATTTTCCGTCCCTGAATTATGTTCGAGTATGGAAGATATCTGACCTTTGAGTCGTACTATAAGTGAATCAGAAGATGGTTGAGCATAATGCACAATATCGATATATTCTGAACGAACCTTATCGGTGAATTTATAGATATTCGTAAGTGTCGTTCTTTGTTCTTCGGATAATCCTGTTCCATCCATACCGATTCGAACTTCTATCTGTCCGCCATTTGGATGATTAAATGATTTTTTGTACCAAAAATACGCTGGCTTATCTCCTTCATCATTCGCTGGAAGTCTGTCCATTTCGATAAATTTCGAAGTATATCCTGGTTCGTTCGTAAATTTCTCAATAGTTTCTGTCGTGTAGGGTTCTTTCATAAGTTCCGTCGCAGGTGTTCCTATTTTATCAGAAAGATTCGCTCCAAAATTCTCAAGATATACCGAATTAGCAAACTGAAGTTTCCATTCTTTGGAATCTGGCGCTTTATAGAAAATATTGAAAGCATGTTGACCATGTTCCAATACTTTCAGATCAGAAGTACTATTGATACGAGTTCTTGCAAGCGCATCAATAAGTGCAGCAGACATCTGAACAGAATGAAAGTCATCATCGGAAAAATCAATACCTTCTTCCACGAGTTTTACCTGAAAAGAACTGATATAATCGTGAAAATTCGTCTCGGTAGTGTACAGATTTTTCCCGAGGCGTCCACGAAAAATTTCTCCATTTGTAATAGCTTCCTGCGGTAATAATCCTTCGGAAATATTCATATTCTCTGGTAGTAAAAAATAATTATATTTTTACTATAGTGAAAATATCCTATCTGGCAAGTTTTTATCTAGAAAATATTCTGGTATTCTCGCTTCTTTCCGCTCTCCACTACTCATTTCGTTTTCGAGAAAAGCCGTTCTGCGTTATTGATGCAGATATTCTGTCTCGTTTCCTCGCTCAAACGTTCGAGAAAGACATCGTATCTATGGTTAATGACTCCCATTTTATGGAAATTTCCGATAACATCGGAGCCGATAAGAATTCTCGTAGAGAATTGTTCGGTAAGTTCGATCCATTCAGGATCAGGAGTTTCATTCTTACAGATGATTTCATCGAAAATAATCCAAGAATAGTCGATATGAAGACCAGGGTATTGTAGGAGAAGTCGCTCAATCATTTTCTTGTAGAACGGAGCGTATACACGACGAGAGATTCCGCAGTGACAAAATATCATCTTCATTCGAGGAAACTCACGCAGTATTTCTTCGAGCTCATGGAGGTATTTTGGACGATCCGCAATCCATGTAGTGGAAATATTATTATGGATGGAAACCGGCAAATCATATGCATCGGCAAACTCGAAAATCGGGTAGAGTGCTTTATTGTTGATTCGAGGAATATCACCATTCGTGAGAAGAGTCAGATCATCGTGACGAAGAAGGATTTCTCCGATTCCACTCCAAACGCCTGGATAGAGCTTATACATTCGTTCTATGTGTTTGATGGCGTGTTTATCGGCGGGATTGAATCCGCATATGAGCGGATATATCCGTTTCTGGTTTTCGGGAGAAAGTTTCTTGTATTCTTCTGCAACAATCGTATCAGTAGTGCTGTAATAATAACATTCACTGTCATCATCGAGATAATATTCTGGAGCTTCTCGTTCATACTCGGACCATTGTTTAGTTACCGGAAGTCAGAACACTACAGCCTTTTGAATATTTGCCCCATTCATATGGGTAATAAGACTGTCGAATCCCTTTGTTTCCTGAAGGAAATTCACCACATGGACATGTGAATCGATCATCGGGTATCTTGATCCGCCAAGAGGTTCCAATGCTGCTTTCCCAGACTGGACGATAGCTTCTATTTTGTCATTATCCAATCCTATAAGGAGAGATTCGTGGAGCATAGATTAGTTTTTTATATATTGTAAAAGAAGGTGTTCTTTTTCCTTGGTAAGTTTCGGGAGGAAATGATGAAGTGTTTTATCTTTTCGGATAATAGTACGTATCTCTTCAGGAGTGAACAACGGGATTAATTCTCCTGTTTTTTCATTACTGAGCGCTTTCAGAACATAGAAAAAATCCTCTGCCGTATAGATGCAGGATTTTATAAAAGAAAGCTCAATCATATCTGCGAGGAGATTTTTATTCTTATCAGAAAGAAAATGAAAAACCTTGTAGATATCCGTTCCGTAAGTGAAAAGCGATTGAAGGAATTCTTTTCCGAGCGTATCGATGACGAGTTTTTCCCCGTCCCCGAATATCCATTCGAGGATATTTCCGAGATCGTCCGGGACATCGATAATCTGAGTGAGTCCTTTGTATCGGATACTCTTGATGATGCGTATCTTGTCGGTCTCCTCCGGAATACTCGCGAGAAGATTTCCGAGATGTGTAGATTTCTCGATAACACGAGAAAGAGTATCTCCTATCTTTATAAGAAGGAGAAAACGATTCTTATATTCCATATGCTTCATACAAAGAAGAAGCCCTTTGTACGTGAGAATAATATCCATGAGACGCTCGTCCAGACTCATGATGATATGTCGATGGAGCGTGAAAGAATCGTCCGATGTGGCAAGAAGGTCGATAATAAGAGCGAGCTCCTCTTCGTTATGAACGAGATATTGCTTCTCTCCGAGAGAAAAACTATGAACGATGGATGATGCCATAAATTATAATTGGTAATTGTTTTCAAGATTTTTTATACGATTCTCCAGACTTGGATGGGACATAAAAAGATGAAGAAATCCTTTCTCTGAATGAATCTTAAAAGTAGCAAGTTTCCCATCATCGACGATTTCTTTATTGGTCACGATGTACTGAAGTCGTTTGAGTGCGAGAATCATCTTGTCTTTTCCCACCAACCGAGAACTTCCTTCGTCAGCACGGTATTCACGATATCGGGAAAATGCCATAAGTACAAGAGAAGCAAGGATCCCGAGAACGATTTCGAGGACCATAACAGTGAGGAAATATCCCCATCCATTTCCTTCTTCATTTTTGAATACAGTTTTATCAATAATACTTCCGATAATTCGAGCGAAAAATATGACGAATGTATTGAGAACTCCTTGCAATAAAGTCATTGTTACCATATCACCGTTCAAAATATGACTCATCTCGTGAGCGATAACTCCTTCGATTTCAGCAGCAGTCATACTACTCAAAAGTCCGGTTGAAACCGCAACGAGCGAACGATTCTTCGACGGTCCAGTTGCGAAAGCATTCGGATCCGCACTTTCGTATACTCCCACTTCTGGCATAGTTATACTATTTTGTTTCGCGATCTGTGCAACAGTGGTATAGACGAGTTGTGCCTTTGGATCATAATCCATAAGGCGACTCTCGGACATAGGTTCGATATTATACGCTCTTTTTGCCATCCATCGAGAAATCGCGAGACTTATAAAAGACCCGACAAAACCGAAAATGAGGGAAAAAACAAAAAGTCCTCCGTATCCGTTAGAAACGTTCGATGAGATATGGAAACCAAAATAACGTTCCAATACGAATATAATCGCCGTAATTACGAGGATGATTGCGATATTGGTCGCAAGGAAGAGGAAAATACGTTTGAAGAAGTTCATATTAAAAATGATTAATTTTTAAAAGGGGAAGTATATCGAAGAATTTTAAAAAATCAAGAGTCTAAAGAAAATGCTCTAATGTCACGATTCTTTTGTCTGACACTTTGATAATATCGCGAATATGCGGAACAAGAAAAGCGGATGGAACAATATGGATATTGATACGTTTCAATAGTTTCCTCAGAATCAAAACCTGAAAATATTTACAGAAAACCGCCCCGTAAACGATAGGATTTCTAGAACGAACCGATGAGAAAAAAGCTCCGAAACCCGGATTTGACGGAATCGTATCTTCACTCTCAACTCGGGATGGGAATGGGGACAAGAGTCCGAGATCGTGGTAAGTTACAAGAGTTGAAATTTCTGAAAAACTCGTTCTTTGACCTCAAAATTCCGTTTCCTCATTCACTGTACTACTTTGTACAGTTCACTCCGGTACTCGTTTTTCATTCAAATTACTTCGCTTTTGAGAAATTTCAAGATTCGTATAAACTTTTTTATTTTCCCCCCACTTTACCACTTCCCTAATCACGACTGGACCGAGAAATCGGCTTACACTATGGAGCCAGATAACATCGGGTTGGAATTCTCGGATTTTCTTTCGGATAGCAAATGCAGAAGTGAGATTACAGAGAGAATACACGAGTCCCATAAGTCGAAGCACTTTCGTCCATCGTCATTTTGTTATATCCCACCCAAAAATCTCGACTTCGTACCCTTGTTGTCTGAGAGCCCGAGCAATCGTCTGTACGTGTGTCTCGATTCCACCGAGGAGAGTCGTATAATCGCTCGCGAGAAGGATTTTCTTCGTACCACTTGGTAATATATCCTGAACTTGTCGTATCCATCGCCCTTCAGTATACCCGTCCGCGATACGTCTAGATTCGTGAGAAAGTATTTTCCACTCCCCCTTAATCCCCCTCACACGAGGGGGAAAATCGAGGGACGAGATAGGGGGAGTTACGAGAGATTCAAGGGAAGAGTATTTCTCCGAAATTTCTACAATTTTATTCGCTAAAGCTTTGGTATTCTCGTTATCGTTTTCGGAAAATGAAATAATGAGTTCCTTAGAAATAAAGGGAATAAGTCCTCCTTTCTGGAAACCAATTACTGGAACTCCTTCAGAGAGCGATTCGAGTGCTGCGAGTCCGAAAGTTTCGAGGAATCGCGACGGCATAAGCGAGAAGTGGGATATCTCCAAAATACTTCGTAAAATCGCTTGCGATTGCCATCCGAAGAAATATATTTTGAAATCTTCTCATTCTTCCAAAGTATTCAGAAACTCTATTTTCTCGAGAATTTCCTCTCCCGAAAGACTGGAGCAGTCCTCGAACAAAGTATTGCCAGCAAAACTCTGGAAGAGTTCTCTTTTCAGATCTCCTTCTCCAAATATGAAGACATTTCCCGGGAGTTCCCCGGTTTTCTCTACTATCTCCGAAAGAGCCCCAACCACGAGGTCGAAGCCCTTTTCTCGAGCGAGTCGTCAGAAGAATATGAAGTTCATAGAAGATAATTTCAAACAAATAAATTATATTTCCCGTATAATATCAAATCCTTTGAAACTTCCAACAAGAGCAAGTCCGATAACCTTTCTCGCCATTCCCGCATCTTTGAGTTTTTTTGCTGTTTCATTGAGTGTTGCTCCCGAACCGAGAGCGTCATCTACAAGGAGAATTGTATCGGTATAAAAATCCTTATTCTCAACAAATATTGTATCTCGAGCATTTTTGACTCGATCGCCTATGGAAGAGAGACTCTTTTGCGGAATGGGAGTACCTCTCCAAATTTTCTTCAGGTCGAGACGAGGAATTTTGAGAGCGATATCCTTTTCAATCTCTTTCAAAAGTTGAACTTTTCGGTCTATCGATGGCGGTATGAAAGCATAGCCAGTAATATTCTCCCTCTCGATAAGTTTCGATATGGGCTTCTCTATGAGAGGTTCAAGGAGAGAAAGAAGCTTTTTATCCTGTGATTGCTTAGCATGGAAGAGAAGAGTCCCAAGTTTTGTCTTTCCATATTTTTCTATGCTATAAAAATCCAAATAAAAGCACGTGTCCAAATATACTTCCCCGAGAGAATCCAAAAGCTTTTGTGTACCATTTATATATCCATCAACATCATGAAATCTCTCATATTTCTGTATGGTTTGCAGATATATTGTCGATTCCTTCAGGGGATCCATATTCCTCGCCTCACACCACCGCGTAAAACCGTCTCGTCACTTGAGTATTGAGCCATTCGGTTCAAAAGAAAAAAAAGTATCTTCTATGGATTTGGGAAGAAGCGGAGTTATGTTCGTATTTTGTATTTTTTTGCTCGGAAAATAGTGGACTCTCGGAGGAATACCTGTTTTCTCAATACGCCCTCATTCGACAAGTTTCTTCAGATGGCGATGAATCATGACATTCCCGATATCAAGATGGATCGCGAGCTCCTTTACGGTTACTGGTGCGTGTTCCAGAATGTAGGAATATATTTTCTCAAGAGTATTTATCTGCATATTTGCAAGTTACAGTACATAGTACACTGTATACTATGTACTATGTACTTTTTTGCAAATGATTTTTATGGTTTTTTGAAAATAAACAAGTGTTCGTGCATAATAAGGAGGAAATTATATTTCTGTGAGCTCGTTTTCCAGTACCCCGTCGCTTTGCAGTTATGTTGCACTTTTACGATATCTTCTTTGAGAGCGAAACCGACTCTGAGGAATCGTTCCATAACCTTGAATG
>Ga0210034_1002171_pt1 | contig 15509 bp, 15 predicted proteins | sample CryGeymeta201505_FD_185466 | JGI IMG/M metagenome (GOLD analysis project Ga0210034, IMG submission 185466) | Groundwater microbial communities from Crystal Geyser aquifers in Utah, USA - Crystal Geyser metaG 2015-05 (SPAdes) (version 2) | ecosystem: Environmental > Aquatic > Deep subsurface >... | reverse complement strand
GCCCTCGCTGGTCCCTTGTCCGCACTGGAAAGTCTTGCTCAGTCGGGCGTATGAATAACTACGCCGCTCCTTCGCAAAATTCCCATTGCAAACAATGGCCTGCGCGATTATGGGCGCAGCCCGGTATCCTTCAGGGCATCACGCGAATTCATGCAATATCCGGGTTAGTTGGTGTGAACGTCAGCTATGAGACAAGCAATATTTGATTGGGCGTCTATGGCGTTTTGGTACTGCCAAGACCGCCTGGGCCACTGCACTGGGTATTCCGCCAGTGCCGCTGACTATGGGATTGGTGGCTCTGCTGGCCTTGGCGGTGAATGTCGGTGTGGCGATGCTGCTGTATGGCCTACCACGATGGCGACGCCAACATGTGTTCCGTGTGGCTATGCAGCCGCAACGACGCCATCAGCAACGCCTCGGTGATGTTCACCGCCCTGGGTGTGCTTGGCATGGGCACGGTCTGGCCTGATCTGCTGGTAGCTGGCGAAATGGTGGCATTAGCGCTAACCGCTGCAGTCGCCGTTGTGCGGCATGCACGTGCTGAGTTGGCGCTCGCCTCGGCGAGGCGTTGATCCATACTGTCGACGCTGTTAATCAGGCGGCGTGCATAGGTAGGTGTATGGCGAAGCGGGTGAGACCGCCCTCCGACTCAGCTGTGATCTCGCCGCCGTGGACCTCGACGATGGAGCGGACGATGGCCAGTCCAAGTCCCACGCCTTCACCACCGGCGCGGCGCACGGGGTCGCCGGTAAAGAAACGGTCGAACAGGCGGGGCAAATGCTCGGCGGGAATGGCGCCTTGGTTTTCGACCGTGACGACGGAGCCAGCGGCATCGCTGTCAAGCCTGACCGTCACGGTTCCACCGGCTGGGCTGTGGCGGATGGCGTTCGAGAGCAGGTTGGACAAGGCCCGTCGCAGCATGAGCCGGTCGCCTGCCGCAGTCGCCCTGCCTGCGACCTGCAGCCGGATGCCGCGCTCCTCGGCGAGGATGCCGTAAAACTCGACCAGTCCGCTCGCCTCGGCGGCCAGATCGACGCTTTCCTGGCTGGGGGCGATGAGCCGGTTGTCGGCCTTGGCCAGGAACAGCATGTCGCCGATCATCCGGGCCAGACGCTCGTATTCTTCCGCGCTGGAGAGCAGTACCTCGCGGTATTCCTCTGCACTACGTGAGCGGCCAAGGGCTACATGGGTCTGGATTAGAAGATTGGATACCGGCGTGCGAAGCTCGTGGGCGATGTCGGACGAGAATTCCGACAGTCGCCGGAAGGATTCCTCCAGCCGATCCAGCATGGCGTTGAAGGCCGTGGCCAAGTTCTGAATCTCCGGTGGCAAACCGGCCTCCGGCAGGCGTTCGTTGAGGCGACTGGCCGACAGGCCTGCCGCCATGTCGGTCATCCGGCGCAGTGGCCGCAAGCCGGTATGGGCGGCCAGCCAACCGAGGCCGGCGGTCAGCAAAGCGGCCAGTGTCATGGCGATGACCAGCCCCTGCCGAAAAGCGTCGATGAAGTGCATGTGGTGACTGATGTCGAGCACGATAGCGGCGGTGAGCGTCCGGCCATCGCCGGTCATTACGGGCGCTTTCAGGCCGCGATAGCCGCGTTCGCCTTCACGCCAGGTGGTCAGACCACGCTGCGCAGGTGCGCGGAAAAGCGCGGCCGGATAGTCCAGGTCGCGGCTGGCGAACCATTTGTTACCCTGGGCATCGACCAGGGTAACCGAGAGCCCTTCGTGGCCGACCAAGGCGTCGTCCAGCTCCCTTGGCACCTCATCCATGGCCTCGGGCGAATTTGCCTTGGCCATCAGGTTGCCCACCAGGGCAAGCTTGCCTTCCAGTGCGTGCCGATCAATTTCCTGGAAATGGCGATCCACTGACCAGGCCACCAGCCAGCCTAGCCCAAGCAGGACCACCGTCACGCCAGCGGCGAACAGCAGGCTGACGCGGGCAGTCAGCGACAAGGGTGTCATGCGCCGTCCCGATCCATATCCAATACATATCCCATGCCGCGCACGGTATGGATCAGCCGAGACTCAAATCCTTCATCGATTTTTGCGCGCAGACGGCGCACCGCGACATCGATCACGTTGGTATCGGAGTCGAAATTCATGTCCCACACCAGGGAGGCAATCAGCGATCGGGGCAGCACCTCTCCCTGGCGGCGCAGGAGCAGTTCCAGCAAGGCGAATTCCTTGGCGGTCAGGTCGATTTTCTTGCCGGCTCGAATGGCCCGTCGGCGCAGCAGGTCAAGTTCCAGGTCCGCGACCTTGAGCACGGTCGGTTCCAGACCACCTCGGCCCCGGCGCAGCAGGGTGCGCACGCGCGCGAGCAGTTCGGCGAAGGCAAAAGGCTTGACCAGATAGTCGTCGGCGCCCAGTTCCAGGCCCTTGACCCGGTCCGCCACCTGATCGCGCGCGGTCAGGAACAGCACCGGCGTTTCCACCCCGGCCCGGCGCACGCCATCGAGCACCTGCCAGCCGTCGAGGCCGGGCAGCATGACGTCCAGGATCATCAGATCGTAGTGGCCGTCTTTGGCGAGTTCCAGGCCATCCCAGCCGTCGCGCGCCAGATCGGCGACGAACCCCGCCTCGGTTAGGCCTTGCTTGAGGTAATCGCCCGTCTTGGGCTCGTCCTCGACGATCAGGATTTTCATGCCGCGTATCCTCGTTTGGAGGAAACATCCTGCCACAGGCCACGCCTTGATGACGCCATCTGACAAATATGTAATCCCTCTGTCAGTCACGTGACAGGCGCCGCCGCGCAGCATGCGTCAATCGCTTGTTACGGAGGATAGCCATGACGATTCGCTTCTTATCCCCCCCCACACGGGCCAGGTTGCCGGTGATGCTGTTTGGCGTCGCCTTCCTGGGAGGCTGCGCCTCATTCAGCCCGGACGGTGGCCTGGATCGGGTGGCGTCGATCACCCGTGAGCGCCAGGGCATGAGCCCGCAACGCATCCAGTCCGATCAGGATGCTGCGCGCGTCGCCGACGAGGTGAAACGCCTGCTGTCCGTATCACTCGACGTAGACGGTGCGGTCAAGATCGCCATCCTCAACAACCGTGGCCTCCAGGCCGATCTCGCCGACCTGGGCATCGCCGAAGCCGATCTTGTTCAGGCCGGTCGCCTGCGCAACCCCGGCTTCACCTTCGCCCGCCTGGAGGGCGGCGGTGAGCGGGAGTATGAACGCAAGTTCCTGTTCGACCTGATGGGGCTCTTGACCCTGTCCACCCGCTCCGAAATCGAACAACGCCGTTTCCAGGCCACCCAACTCAGGGTCGCGGAAGCGTCCCTGCGCTTGGCGCAAATGGCTCGCCAGGCCTGGTTCGAGGCGGTGGCGGCGCGGCAGGCCGCCAAGTATCAGGAAGATGTGTTCGCCGCCGCCGAGGCTGGCGCGGTACTTGCGAAGCGGATGGCCGACGCGGGCAACTTCAGCCGCCAACGCCAGCAGCGAGAACAACTGTTCCAGGCCGAGACGCGGGCTGACCTGACCCGCGCCCGCCTGGCGGAATCCGCTGCCCGCGAACGCCTTGCTCGCATGCTGGGGCTAATCGGGGCGCAACGCGGCTTTACTCTGCCGGAACGCCTGCCCGACCTGCCTGCCGGCCTGATGGAAGAGAAGGTCGTCCTGCAAAGGGCCATGGACGGCCGCCTCGACCTCAACATGACCAAGCGGGAATTGGATGGCCTGGCGAAGAGCCTGGGCCTGGTCAAAGCCACCCGCCTCGTCAACGTGCTGGAGGTGAGCTACCTCAACAACAACGTGTCCGGACAACCCCATTCGCGCGGCTACGAAATTGAGTTGTCGCTGCCCATTTTCGACTGGGGCGGGGCGCGCTCTGCCCGCGCCGAGGCCCTCTACACCCAGGCCATGCACCGGGTCGCCGAGCAAGCGGTGAATGCCGAATCGGAGGTGCGCGATGCCTACGCTGGCTATCGCACCACGCATGAACTGGCATCGGCTTACCGGGACGAGATCGTGCCGCTGCGCAAACGGCTCTCCGAGGAAACCCTGCTGCGCTACAACGGCATGCTGATCGGCATCTGGGACCTGTTGGCCGACACCCGAGGCCAGGTGGCCGCCGTCAACGCCGCGATCCAGGCGCAGAGGGATTTCTGGGTCGCCGAAAGCAACCTGCAAATCGCGCTCAACGGTCGCGGCGCCAGTGCCGCGCCAGTCTCGAAAAACACCGCCACGGCCGAAGCGGCCAGCGGCCACTGAGAAAAGGATCACGCCATGGATCGTCGACAATTCCTGACCCGCTCCGGGGCCGCTGTGCTGGGCGCCGGGTTGCTGTCCCGCGCCGGCGCCGCCAGACTGCCGGAGGCGCCCAGCGTCACCGACCCCGCCACCCAGCCGCCGTTGCACCCAAAGGAAGGCCGACCCTACAACCCGGTGGTGACTTTGAACGGCTGGTCGCTACCCTGGCGCATGAAGGACGGCGTCAAGGAATTCCATCTGGTGGCCGAACCGGTGGTGCGCGAACTGGCGCCGGGCATGAAGGCCAACCTGTGGGGCTACAACGGCTCCAGCCCCGGCCCCACACTCGAATGCGTGGAAGGCGACCACATCCGAATCTTCGTCACCAACAAGCTGCCCGAGCACACGGCGGTGCACTGGCACGGCATCCTGCTGCCCAACGGCATGGATGGCGTCGGCGGCCTCACCCAGCCCCAGATCAAGCCAGGCAAGACTTTCGTCTACGAATTCCAGATGAAAAAATCGGGCACCTTCATGTACCACCCCCATGCCGACGAGATGGTGCAGATGGCCATGGGCATGATGGGCTTCATCGTCGTGCACCCGAAAGACCCGGAGTTCATGCGCGTGGACCGGGATTTCGTGTTCCTGCTCAACGCCTTCGACATCGAACCGGGCGCCGCCACGCCCAAGATCAACACCATGCTGGACTTCAACCTGTGGTGCTGGAACAGCCGCGTGTTCCCGGCCATCGATCCGCTGGTGTGCCGCACCGGCGACCGGGTGCGCGTCCGCGCCGGCAACCTGACCATGACCAACCACCCGTTGCATTTGCATGGCGTCGACTTTGAGGTGACCGGGACCGACGGCGGCTGGGTGCCGAAATCGGCGCGCTGGCCGGAGGTCACCACCGACGTGGCGGTGGGCCAGATGCGCGCCATCGAATTCGTCGCTGACGCGCCCGGCGACTGGGCTTTCCACTGCCACAAGTCGCACCACACCATGAACGCCATGGGCCACGACGTGCCCACCATGATCGGGGTCGACCAGCGCGACATCACCAGAAAGATCGGCAAGCTGGTGCCGGATTACATGGAGATGGGCAGCAAGGGCATGGCGGAAATGGGCGAGATGGAAATGCCCCTGCCGGACAACACCCTGCCCATGATGACCGGCTGGGGGCCGTTCGGCCCGCTGGAGATGGGCGGCATGTTCACGGTAGTGAAAGTGCGCGGCGAGGTGAAGCCCGGCGATTACCGCGATCCGGGTTGGTTCAAGCACCCGCAAGGCACGGTGGCCCGGGAGTGGACGGGCGAGCCGCTGCCAGCGAAACGCCAGCCTGGCCCCGAAGCCGACGAAAACACCCTGAAAGCCCGCAAACCCGCCGGCCATAGCGGCCATTGAAAGGAAATAACATGTGCAAACCCCTCGCCATCCTGATCGCGCTGCTCGCCCTGTCTGCCGGTGTCACCCAGGCGGCGGGCGGCCATGCCTCGGCCCTGGGCAAACCCGGTGACCCGGCCAAGGTGGACCGCAGCATCAAGATCGCCAGCAGCGACGACATGCGCTTCTCGCCGAACGAGGTACGCGTCAAACGCGGCCAAACCATCCGCTTTCGGGTCGTCAACGGCGGCCAGATGAAGCACGAAATGGTGCTGGGTACGCTGGATGAACTGAAGAAACACGCCGCACTGATGCGCAAGTTTCCCGAGATGGAACACGACGACCCCAACGCCGTCAGCATCGAGCCGGGTCAGACTGGGGAACTGGTCTGGCGCTTCACCAAGTCCGGCGATTTCGACTTCGCCTGCCTGGTTCCCGGCCATTTCGAGGCTGGCATGCGCGGAAAGATCGTGGTGCGCCCATGACGCAAATGTAATCCGTACGTCAGGTTCCGGTCCCAATCCATCGTCCATGATGCAAACATGTCCAACGCAAGGAGAAGGCCATGATCAATCACACGTTCTCGGCGATTCTGTTTGGCCTCGCGCTTGGCACATCGGCGCTGGCTGCCGACCATGGCCAAAACGGCCATGCCATGCCCGCCGAACAGGCCATGGACCCGGTCTGGGCCGACGGCACCGTAAAGAAAGTCAATGCCGACGCCGGCAAGGTCACCATCAGCCATGGCCCCCTGGCAAGCCTGGACATGCCCGCCATGACCATGGTGTTCCGGGTCAGTGATCCCGCCATGCTTGATCAGATGAAGCCCGGCAACCGTATCCGCTTCGTGGTCGAACGTCGCGGCGGCGCCTTGACGGTGACTGCGCTTCAACCTGGCCGCTGAACCGGCCTGAATTTCACTTCCCTGCCAACTGGAGATATTCATGAAATCGATGCAGCGCAACACCCTGATGCTCGCCCTGGCCGTCGTTCTGGCCATGCCCGCCACACTGATGGCCGCCGACGCCGCCAAGGACGAGCACAGCGGACACCATCCAGGACCGGCGGCGTCCGCCCCGGCTCAGGCTGCCCCGGCTGCCACGCAAGACCACATGCAGGCCATGCGGGCGCGGATGATGGAAATCCGCGCCAGCCAGGATCCCGTGAAGCGCAAACAACTGATGGAAGCCCAGATGAAGGACATGGAAGCCATGATGCAGGACGGCTCGTGTCCGATGATGGCCGGCGGCAAGGCCGGCATGATGGGGCCCGGCATGGGGATGATGGACGGCAAGGGCGGCATGGGCATGATGGGGCAGCCAGGCATGTCCGGCTCCGATGGCATGATGGCCAAGCGCATGGACATGATGCAAAAGCAGATGGGCCAGGGCGGCATGCCTGGGCCGGGCAAATAAGGCGCCCCAACCAGGGCATGAGGCGCGGGTGGCCTGGCGATCACAGTCCACCCGGCCCCGTCAGGGAACGCCCCAATTCGAATTCCAGTTCACGCAAAGCCCATGTCGCCTCGGCGTGGGTCGAATCCAGCATTAGCGCGCGCTGGAAGGCCTGGACCGCCGTCTCGGCTTGGCCCAAGCCCCTGCGAGCGTGCCCCAGGGCCATCCCGGCTTTCGGGTTATTGGGTTCCTGTCCCGTCCATTCATCGGCCAGATTGGACAGGGGCCACCACTTTTCTTGAGCGCCGAGATCACAGGCCGCCAGGAAATAGCCGTTTCCCCGGCCCGGATGCTCCCAAAAACTCGCCTCGCCGGTGCCGGGCGCATTCTTCGCCACAGCAAGCGGTCGCAACCAGCCGACCGGCAAGGCGAAGTGGAAATTGCCGCCGGATTTGGCCTTGAAGGTGAGGACGCCCACCAGACGGCCCTGCCGGTCGAACAGGCCGCCGCCGCTGGCACCCTGGCCGAAGGCCGCTGAGGTCTGGATGATCTTGCCGCCGTCGCATTCGCAACTGTGCAAACCCATGATCCTAGACTCCTCAGTTGACCGCTCCCCAGCCCTTGTGAGACCGCATGGATGCTGACGTTATCGTCTCCGGTTGCACTCACCATTTGGGTGGCGCCGCTACGCGCCCGATTGCACGGTTTTCGAGCCATCTAGCTGCGTTGCTCCTCCTTGCGGGCCCCGGCCCGCTGCGCGCATTGGCAACTGAGCGCGCCTTGCCAGACGACTCGGAAACCGCACACTCGGGCGCGTTCAACTGAGGAATCTAGGTTGAACCCTGATTTTCGGCAAGCCAGTACCTCAGCTTATTGGCGCTGACAGCCGACTACTTGCCCAAGGTCGTTACGTTTTCCTGGTCAGTGCGCTCCCTCAATGGCTGGGGTGGCAATCGGCACCGGGTTTCCCTCCGGGCGCGAAGCTCGAATCCGCGTTCGCACGATCTTCATCGCCGCCCCGCAGCAAAAGCAGACTCCAGTTTGCGCGTATGGGTGTGCAACACCGCGATGGCGCCCGGCGTACCCCGCAACGGCGTGTCGTTCCGGCTGAACGTGTGCAGCGCCTCCCAACCACAGCGCAGGAGCGGATCGTAGAAAGTCTCCTGGTGGGCAAAGGCCAGCGCGCGGAATTCGGCGGGCACGGTGAAGGTGATCAAAAAGTACTCGGCCGGCACCCGCCGCTGCATCTGCCGTTCCAGCCATTGCTGGCTCTCGTGATGCTGGCAATGCGGGCAGTGGCGATGGCCGCACGAGTGCGGAACCCGGATTTGATGCTCGCAGCCCGTGCAGCGGACCTGCATCTTCGGGCTGGCGTGGCTGCGGCAGTGTTTCATCGCCGCGAGTGCGCGCAGGTGCTCGGCGGTCAGCCGGTCCTGGTATTGGGTGCGGAACTCAGCCTCGAAGGTGTCGATGACGGAAGCGAGCCGGATCATTTGGCGGGCTCCCAAATGGAGGCGAAGCCTTCCATCAAGCCGTTGATGCGGTCGATGGCGTGATGCTGGGTCTGATCGGTCAGATGGGTATAGCGGGCGGTGGTGAGGATGGAGTGGTGGCCGAGGATTTTCCGCACCTCGATCAGGTGGGTGGCATAGCTGTGCCGCAGGCAGTGGGGCGTAATCTTTTTTTAAGGCCGCAGGCCGCGACCACCTGGTGCAGGGCGACCTGCACACCGCCGCGATCCAGCGGCGTGGTCGCGGTGGCCGCCCCCTGTCTGCCGGCCTGGCGATTGGGGAACAACAACACGGGGTTGTGATGCAGCCGCCAGAACCAGCGCAAGGCATCGAGGGTCGTGTTCGGCAGGGGGACGAGGCGATCCTGGTTGCCTTTGGCATCGCGGATATGCACGCGGGCGCGGGCCGCATCGATATCCCCCACCTGAAGCCGCAGCCCTTCGCCCAGACGCAAACCCAGGCTGTAGAGGGTGAAGAAGAACACCCGATAACTGGGCACCCGCGTGGCGGCGAAGATCCGTTTCGCCTCCTCGACCGTGACGATGTCGGGCAAGCGCTGGCTCCTTGGGGGCTTGATCAGGCCGGGCGCCACCCAGGGTTTGCGCAGGACAGGCGCGTAGTAGAACTTCAACCCGTACAGGTCCAGCTTGACGGAACTCCACGAGTGCGAATCGACCCGCTCGCTGAACATTGTGCAAACCCCGGCGCGGCCGTTTCGCGGCCGACGATTCCAAAGTCCGACCGGCTCCTGGTCAAACCACGTAGAATCGCTGGGCCCGCCCCGAGGCAACCGCCCCGAGGCAACGACAGGCAATAACCCACTTGATAAGCGCTTGAATGCGGATTCTCCTGAGCAATGACGACGGCTACTTTGCCCCTGGGTTAGCCGTCCTCGCCGCCACGCTTACCCGTCATGGCCATGAAATCACGGTGGTTGCCCCCGAGCGCGACCGCAGCGGGGCGAGCAATTCCTTGACGCTGGATCGGCCGCTGCTGGTGCGCAAGACGCCAGGCGGCTTCCATTACGTCAACGGTACCCCCACGGATTGCGTTCATTTGGCGGTGACCGGCCTATTGCCGCGGTTGCCGGACATGGTCATTTCCGGCATCAATCACGGCGCCAACATGGGCGACGACACGGTTTATTCCGGCACCGTGGCGGCGGCCACCGAAGGGTTCCTGTTGGGTATTCCTTCCGTGGCGATCTCTTTGGCCAATATCCAGAATGAAAACTTTCAAACGGCGGCGGAGTACCTCGCCGGACTGGTGGCGCGCTTTGCCGAGAAGCCGTTTCCCGAGCACGTTCTCCTCAACATCAACGTGCCCGATGTGGCGACCGACCAGATTGCCGGAGTCGAAGTCACCCGCCTGGGCCGGCGCCACAAGGCGCAGGACACGGTGAAAACCATCAACCCGCGGAACCAGACCATGTATTGGGTGGGGGCGGCGGGCGCGGCCCAGGATGCCGGGCCAGGCACGGATTTCCACGCTTTGGCGCATGGCCGTATTTCCCTGACGCCGCTGCAATTGGACCTGACCCGTTATGCCCAGATGGGCATCGTCGAAGATTGGCTGGCGCGATGAACGCCGGCATTGGCATGACCTCGCAGCGCACCCGTGCGCGCATGCTGGAGCGGCTCCGCGAACAGGGCATCAAGGATGCGCTGGTGCTGGCCGCCATGAATGCCCTGCCGCGCCACCCATTCGTGGAAGAAGCGCTGCATTCGCGCGCCTATGAGGACACCCCCCTGCCCATCGGCCAGGGCCAGACGATCTCCAGCCCCTACACCGTGGCGCGCTCCTGCGAGTTGGCTTGCCAGGGCCACATTCTGGAACGGGTACTGGAAATCGGTGGCGGTTGTGGCTACCAGGCGGCGGTGTTGTCGAAACTGGCGAAAGAAGTCGTCAGCGTCGAGCGCATCGCCAAGCTGGTCGGACGCGCGCGCCTGACTTTGCGCGGCTTGCGCATCAACAATGTGCTGATGAAGAACGCCGATGGCAGCCACGGCTTCAAGGAAGCCGCGCCGTTCGATGCGATCGTCGTTGCCGCCGCCATGCCCTACCTCCCGGACGAACTCAAGCAGCAGCTCAAACCTGGCGGCCGGCTAGTGGCGCCCGTGGGGGCCGGGGAGTCGCAGTATCTGGTGGTGGTGGATGCGAACCGGGAAGGCGGATTCAGCGAACGCATCCTGGAAGCGGTGAAATTTGTGCCCTTGCTGGAGGGCGTGAGCTGATCCGGCTGTTGTTGTGGTGCGCGCTCGCCGTGCTCGCTGGCTGTACCAGCACACGCGGTTCCGCGCCGATTCGCGAGCGCGGCCCCGCGCCCGCGAGCGTGACCGCCAGCAAACCGCTGCCGCCGGTCGCGGCCGGGCGCTATCGCGTTCAGCCTGGCGACACCCTTTACAAGATTGCCTTCGAACATGGCCAGGACTTTTTTGATCTGGCGTCCTGGAACCATCTCGCCGATCCCGGCCGCATTCGCGCGGGTGACATTTTGCGTGTGCTGCCGCCCAGGCCGGTAGTCACCACCCGCGCGCTCCCCTCCACGCCGATGGTGGCGGTGAAGGTGATCGCCCAGCCTGTGCCCAGCCCGACCCTGAACAAGCCGGAGCCCACCGCATCCGCTCCCAACTCCGTGGTGGACGACGCCCCACCCGACACCTGGTCATGGCCTCTGCGCGGACCGCTCCTGGCGCGTTTTGGCGAGGGGCTGAACAAGGGCATCGACATCGCCGGTACGCGCGGCATGCGGGTACAGGCGGCGGCCCCCGGCCGTGTCGTCTATGCCGGTTCCGGGTTGCGGGGCTATGGAAAACTCATCATCATCCGCCACGGCAAAACGCTCCTTTCCGCCTATGCGCACAATGCGCGCATCCTGGTGGTGGAAGGGCAGCGCGTCACCCGAGGCCAGGTGGTTGGCGAGATTGGCGATAGCGACGCGGAGCGGGTCAAACTGCATTTTGAGATCCGCGAATTAGGCAAGCCCGTGGATCCCTTGAATTACCTTCCCAATGCCGGTTAGATTGCCCCCGAAAACGCCGTTTTAAGGCTTTCTCCCCCCGAGGGGGCCAAGAAACACTTGGGGCGGCCCGGCGTGTTTCAGTCTGTCGAGTGCACCGGCAGGTAAAACCCGACAGGAGTAAAGATGCAAGTTGAGCGTGATCCCGATGTGGAGCCCGATCTCCAGGAAAGCCTGGATGACAGTGCTGTGCCGTCGCCGGCTGAGGATCATTACGAGTACGACGAACTTCCCGACGTCACCCAGTACTATCTCAACGAAATCGGCCGCGAAGGATTGCTGACGCCGGAACAGGAACGCGCGCTTTCAACCCGTGCGCGGGCGGGCGACTTTGCGGCGCGGCAAAAGATGATCGAGCACAATCTGCGCATGGTGGTGAACATCGCCAAGCACTATCTCAATCGTGGCTTGTCGTTGCTCGACCTGATCGAAGAAGGCAATCTGGGGCTGATGCATGCCCTGGAGAAATTCGAGCCGGAACGTGGCTTCCGCTTGTCCACCTATGCCACCTGGTGGATACGCCAGAACATCGAGCGGGCGATCATGAACCAGTCGCGCACCATTCGGCTGCCGGTGCATGTCATCAAGGAACTCAACATCTACCTGCGCGCGAAGCGGCATCTGGAGATGCACGGCACCCCGGACGCCGGCCCGGAAGAGATCGCGCTGCTTACCGGCAAACCGGTGGAAGAAGTGCGCCGGGTGCTCGCGCTGAACGAGCACATGGCGTCGCTGGATGCGCCGCTGGACATCGATCCCACGCTGTCGATCGGCGAGTCCCTTGCCGACGAGCATTCGCAACAGCCGGAGGACATGCTGCAACTGTCCGAAGTCGAACACTACGTGCGCGACTGGATGGCCGAGCTCAGCGAAAAACAACGCTGGGTGATCGAATGCCGCTTCGGCCTCAACAACCAGGACGTTTCCACCCTGGAACAGTTGGCTGGACAACTCGGCGTCACTCGCGAGCGGGTGCGCCAGATTCAGGTTGAGGCGCTGCAAACCCTGCGCCGGATCCTGCGGCGCCACGGGGTATCGAGAGAGGGGCTGCTGTAGCAACCTCTTGAAACTGGCTGATCAGCCATGACAACCGCACTGTATTGACACAGTGCATCGCGCAACCACGGAATGACCGACCAAAACCAGACCATCGAAGGCGAACTGATCACACCGGGTGAGGAGGGCGGCGCCGAGGGGTTGCCTACCCCCGCCACGCCCAATCTGCCGGCGCAGACGCTGCCGGCGAGCCTCTACATCCTGCCGCTTACGGAAAAACCGTTCTATCCCGCGCAGACCCTGCCCTTGATCATGAACGAGGGGCCGTGGATGGAGACGGTGAAGAAAATCGGCGATGCCGGCCATCATCTGGTTGGCCTGGTGCTGGTGCATGGTGAGGTTTCCGACGATGCGCGGCCCGAGGATTTCTACGGCACCGGAACCCTGGTGCGCATGCATCACCCGATGCGCTCGGACGGCAAGATTCAGTTCATCGCCGAGGGTATTACCCGCTTTCGTGTCGTCGAGTGGTTGTCGGGCAAGGCGCCGTATTACGCCCGTGTGGAATACCCGCCGGAAGCGCGGCAGGGCGCCAATGGCGAGGAGATCAAGGCCTATGCCCTGGCGATCATCAATGCGATCAAAGAGTTGCTTCCGCTCAACCCCTTGTATTCGGAAGAGTTGAAGTTTTTTCTCAACCGCTTCTCGCCCAATGAACCTTCCCAGTTGGCCGACCTTGCCGCCAGCCTGACCACCGCGCCCAAGGAAAAGCTCCAGGAAGTGCTGGAAGCGCTGAATCTGCGCAAGCGGATGCAGAAGGTGCTTCTGCTGATCAAGAAAGAGCTGGAAGTCGCCAGGCTGCAAAGCAAGATTCAGGAGAAGGTCGAGGAAAAGATGACCCAGCAGCAGCGCGAATTCTTCCTGCGCGAACAGCTCAAGGCCATCCAGAAAGAACTCGGCATTGCCAAGGATGACCGCACCGTCGACCTCGACCTGTACCAGGGCCGCATCAAGAAACTGAAGCTCCCCGCCCACGCCGCAAAAAAAATCGGCGAGGAAATGGACAAACTCTCCGGCCTGGAGCATGGCTCGCCGGAGTACACCGTCACCCGCAATTACCTGGACTGGCTGACCAATCTGCCCTGGGGCAAGTACACCAAGGACAAGATCGACCTCACCCGCGCGCGCAAGATTCTCGATCAAGACCATGACGGCCTCGATGACGTCAAGGAACGCATCATCGAATTTCTTGCAGTGGGCGCGCTGAAGGGCGAAGTGGCGGGCTCCATCCTGCTGCTGGTTGGGCCGCCAGGAGTGGGCAAGACCTCCATCGGCCGTTCCGTGGCGCGCACCCTGGGGCGCAAGTTCTACCGCTTCTCGGTAGGCGGCATGCGAGACGAGGCCGAGATCAAGGGCCACCGCCGCACCTACATCGGCGCCATGCCGGGCAAGTTCGTCCAGGCGATCAAGGAAGTGGAATCGCAGAACCCGGTGATCATGCTCGACGAGGTCGACAAGATCGGCGCCTCCTATCAAGGCGACCCGGCTTCCGCGCTGCTGGAAGTGCTCGATCCCGAGCAGAACGTGGAATTCCTCGACCACTACCTGGACGTGCGCTTCGACCTTTCCAAGGTACTGTTCATCTGCACCGCCAATCAGATGGACACCATTCCGGCGCCGCTGCTCGACCGCATGGAAGTGATCCGCCTGTCCGGCTATCTGCTGGAGGAGAAGGTGGCCATCGCCCGCCACCACCTCTGGCCCAGGCAATTGAAGAAGACCGGCCTGAAACGCGGCCAGGTCACCCTGACCGAAGCCGCCATCCGCCATATCATTGAAGGCTATGCGCGGGAAGCCGGGGTGCGGCAACTGGAAATGAATCTGGGCAAGGTGGCGCGCAAGGGCGTGGTCAAGATCGTGCACGGCGAAGCGGAAAAGTTGCACGTCACCGCCGCCAACCTGGAAACCTTTCTCACCGACCCGCCCTATCTGCCGGAAAAACCCATGACCGGCATCGGCGTGGTCACCGGCCTGGCCTGGACCGCGCTGGGCGGCGCCACGCTGACCATCGAAGCGACCCGGGTGCACACCCTCAATCGCGGCTTCAAGCTCACCGGCAAGCTGGGCGAGGTGATGAAGGAATCCGCCGAGATCGCCTACAGCTATATCTCCAGCCATCTCAAGGGCTTCCAGGCCGATCCCAAATTCTTCGACGAAGCCTTCGTCCACCTGCATGTGCCGGAAGGCGCCACCCCGAAAGATGGCCCCAGCGCCGGCATCACCATGGCCACCGCGCTGTTGTCCCTGGCGAAGAACGAAAAGATCACCCGTCCCCTGGCCATGACCGGCGAATTGACGCTGACCGGCCAGGTGCTGCCGGTCGGCGGCATCCGCGAGAAAGTCATCGCCGCGAAGCGGGCAGGGCTCACCGAATTGCTCTTGCCGCACGCCAACCAGCCCGACTACGAGCGCCTGCCCGATTATGTGAAAGCCGGCTTGAGTGTGCATTTCGTCAAGCACTACAAAGATGTGGCGAAAAGGGTGTTTGGCGGGAAGTAGCGCCGGTTTTTTTCCCGGAAGCGCAACCACGGTCGTAACGGCGAACCCGGACGGGTTTATGGTTCCCGCGACCCCAACCTGCCGCCATCACGATCCCCGGCACCTAGCCCGCATGTTGCATAAATCTGCGGTTGTTCCGCCTCGTAACCAGATTGCCGAATTTTTCGATTTTCAGGCGAAAGCCCCCCTACCCCGGCTGTTGGGTTGAAGCATGAAGTAGTTGAAGGCCAGGGTGGGCGGCGCCGTCTCGTGGGCCAGACGTGGCGAGCCATGGAGAAGCCGGCATGGCGCGCATCCTGATGTCCGGGTAGAGGCGCTGGCAGACTTGCGCCAGCAGCGCATTTGCCGGGCAGCCGCTCGGCAAATGCAGCAGCACCCGATCTTTGTACTGCTTCACGCGGGCGGCGATCTTGAACAGCGTGAGCATCACCGTCCTGGGCTGAGCCATCGCC
>Ga0210034_1002164_pt1 | contig 15542 bp, 16 predicted proteins | sample CryGeymeta201505_FD_185466 | JGI IMG/M metagenome (GOLD analysis project Ga0210034, IMG submission 185466) | Groundwater microbial communities from Crystal Geyser aquifers in Utah, USA - Crystal Geyser metaG 2015-05 (SPAdes) (version 2) | ecosystem: Environmental > Aquatic > Deep subsurface >... | reverse complement strand
ATTTAGATTAGGTGATTTTTATGAGATGTTTTTAGAAGATGCAAAGATTGGGTCTCGAGTTCTTGGGATTACTTTAACGGGTCGAGATAAGGGAAAAGATGGAAAAATCCCCATGTGCGGAGTTCCATATCATGCAGCCGAAGGATACATAACAAAACTTGTTAAAGCTGGTTATAAAGTGGCAATTTGTGAACAAACTACCGTTCCGACTAAAGGAAAATCAATTGTTGAGCGTGAAGTGGTTAGAGTGGTAACCCCAAGTATGTTACTCAATGAGACAGCTGAAGCTTCTACACAGGATTTACTTCTAACAACCCACGTGTTAAGAAATGTTTTAGGTATAAGCCTTGTATCAATACAATCGGGTGATGTGTATGTATCCTCAGAGCCACTTTCTAAAAAGCGTGATCCAATTTCAATCATCGAAGAATATGTTTCACGCTATAGACCAGCTGAAGTTTTGTTGCCTCGATCGTGGTATGAGGATCCAGAAATAATTTCACGTATTCGCAGGTTAGGTACCAGTCCATTCGTATATGATGCTCCACATACAAAAATTACAGCCGCCACGCAGGTAGTTAAGCAGTATTACAAAGTTATGACTCTTGAATCATTTGGACTTAAAGACCAGCCAGCAGCGATAATTGCCTTATCTGTTGCACTTTCATATGTTACCCAGACCCAGAAACAAAAGTCAGCGTTTTTACGTTCTCCCATGCATGCGACATCAAAAGATTATATGCAACTTTCAGGTCAAACAATAAGAAACCTAGAATTATTCTCAAGTGCCAGGTCAAGTGACCCGTCAACTTCACTTTTTGCTGCACTTGATAATACACATACTGTTATGGGAAAACGCTTACTTTCAACGTGGATTACTCGTCCATTATTATCGGTAGATGTATTAAAAAAACGTCATGATACTGTTTCGTATTTTTCTCAGAATAATGATTCAGTTGAGGTTGTACGAGAGCACCTTTCACGTGTCCATGATATAGAGCGGAGTGTTTCTCGTTTATCTGTTGGGGTTGGAAGTGCTCGGGACGGAGTTTCTATACGCACATCTTTATGTGAAGCTACAGAAATGAAAGATAAGCTACGTAATATGTCTAAACTTCCTCACCTTGTGGAATCCTTCGTTAAACGTGGCTATTGGTCAACAGTAACTGATCTTTACGAATTATTGTCTCATTCACTTGCTGATGAACCTCCTGCAATAATCTCTGATGGGGGAATGATTCGAGATGGGTATAACCAAAGATTAGATGAACTGCGTGCAATTCGGCGAGGGGGGACAGATACACTTAAAAAGATTGAGAATCGTGAGCGTGAGCGTACAGGTATATCAACGCTCAAAGTAAAATTCAACAAAGTGTTTGGGTATTATATTGAAGTTTCAAAAGCAAATATTGATAAGGTTCCCGAAGATTTTATTCGCAGACAAACGTTAACCAATGCAGAACGGTATATTATTCCAGAACTTAAAGAGTATGAAGATACAGTTTTAAATGCTGATGCTCAAATTATAACTCTTGAATTAGAGTTGTTTACTCGTGTTGTTGAAATGCTTTTAGATAACATAGGTGTTCTTCAAGAATTATCTCGTGACCTTTCGGTTCTTGATGTTTTATCTGGGTTTGGCGATACAGCTTGCCAGTTTTCTTATGGTAGACCAGACTTTGTAGATTCCGATGAACTTACCATTATTGGTGGGCGACATCCAGTTGTCGAACGAATAGTTTCCTCTGGGTTTGTTCCAAATGATATTTCGTTATCATCTGAGCATGAACGAATGATGATTTTAACTGGTGCAAATATGGCAGGGAAAAGCACATATATTCGTCAAGTTGCATTAATTGTAATTATGGCGCAGGTTGGGTCTTTTGTGCCTGCCGAAAAGGCAGTTATGGGAATAGTTGATCAAATTCATACACGTATTGGTGCGATGGATAATGTAGCAGAAGGGTTATCTACTTTTATGGTTGAAATGGTTGAGACTGCATATATTTTGCATAATCTGACTGATAGATCATTAGTTATTTTAGATGAAGTTGGAAGAGGAACAAGTACCCAAGATGGGTTGGCTATTGCGTGGGCAATTACGGAATTTTTAGAAAAACAATCGAAGGCTAAAGTATTATTTGCAACGCACTATCTTGAGCTTTCGGCCCTTGCACGCACATTTGATAGGATTGGTTGTTACCATATGGCTGTTGGGGTCACGCCCCGTGAAAAAGGTGATGATGTTGTGTTTTTATATCGAGTAAAAGAGGGCGAAGCAACACGTAGTTATGGTGTTCAAGTTGCCAGACATGCAGGAATTCCGTCGGATGTTATTCAGCGTGCAGAGGAATTATTTACTGATATACATGAACGTTCGAAGTTACTTACTCCGCAAGATAAGGTTCAGCCAACGCTATTTTAGTATGAGAAGTTGTATGATTGGCAAAGAGATTGACGCGCAGTCAAACCTACGTTAAGCTAGTAGCAGTATGGCAAATCAGTCGATTAATTTGCTGCCCACAGCTGAAGCAGAAAAACATAAAATTAACCCGTATGTCGCATGGTTTTTTCGTAGTGGCGTGTATTTACTTTTATCAGCCTATACTGTTGTCCTCATAGCTTTTGGTTATAGGTGGTATCAGGAAGATCAATTAACTAAAGTAAAGGCAAGCATACAGGAAAGCGCAACATTTATTGAGTCTAGTCAGTCAGATATGGCTGAGTTTACAAAACTACAATCTAGGTATCGTTCGGTGGGGGATTCTTTTTCAGAGTATAAACAGATGTATCCACAGCTTGTGGTTGTGCAGGAAACGATTCCATTACCAATTACAATAGATAAGTTAAGTGTAAATTCTACAGAAATGAAAATTGATGGAATTAGTAATAATTATGTTGCAATTAATCAATGGGAAGCAGATTTAAAGAAGCGAGAGGAAGTTTTATCTGTTACCTTAACCTCAGTAGAGCGCATTGAAACAGATGATGCTTCGGGAGTAGATTTCTCTTTTGATGTAAAACTAAAATGAACGGATATTCACTACGTATAGGAAAAGTTAATTTGGAAGATACCAGAACGCGCCAGTATGTTGGTGTTGGGGCTACAGTATTGTGGCTTGTTCTTTTGATTATTATTGGTTTGATTCCAGCTATCCAGAGTGCCTTGAGTGCACAGTCACTTATTGTTTCTGAGAAAGCAACTGAGTCAGCTTTGGTTTCTAATGTAGCAAAAATAAAACAAGCACAACAATTAATTCTGCAAGCTAAAGAAAGTGAGGCTCTTGTCACATCTGCAGTTCCATTTACTAAAAAATCTATAACAGCCGTTAATGAAATTGATTTGATGACAGCAAAACATGGGTTGGCAATTGATAATTTGGCTATTGTTGATGCCGGAAGTTCATCTTCAAAAAATGAAACCCAATCAAAAACAGATTCGGTTGATGGATTGGTTGCTATTGGATTTACTCTTGGGGTAAATGGTTCTTATGAGGGGATTCGAGATTTAATCAAAGAATTTGAGAGCCTTCCTCGGTTAATAAAGTTAACGTCTATAGATATTGGTTTAAGTAGTCTTAATAGTAGGAGCTCAGGGTCATCGTCAAGTTCAGATAACGGAGTTCCAGTAGGAAAACTTTCAGCGTCGATCCTTGGTTCTTTTTACTATAATCCAGCAGGAGATAGTGGGATAGTTTCAAGCGGAGAGGCAGGCCAATAATATGAGTCGTAATATAAAAGTAACAATAATAATAACGGTTATATTTCTGGTTACCATTGCGGTGTTACAGTTTTTACATATGAAATCAGATACTACGGTATCGCAAATACCTCCTGAATATTTACAAGCATACGATGTTACGATGCCGTTAGATTTTGTTGAAGACTTGAAGGTGCGTATAGGAAACGAAGTCGGTCCTGACTTGGAGTATTAACTCTCGATCAAAATATTTCTATTTGTTATAATCACGTGGTATCTATCGATCCGCGGTAGCTCAATGGTAGAGCGAGTGACTGTTAATCACTAGGTTGTAGGTTCGAGTCCTACCCGCGGAGCCACTCTGATCGATCGGCAAAATAGAAGATCGTATCAAACGGTTTTTTAAGGTCATAGCGCAGTTTTTTACCATCCATCTGTAAGTTCTGAAGTGCCATTGTTATAAACTGGCGTTTTTCGTCTTGTTCAGAACCTAAAAAGATCTCTTTAGCGTGTGAAGCAATGCCTATTATGTATGCTGAAGCAAGATAGTACTCATCGCCAGTTTTTTGGAGCTGATTTATCTTTTCTTGTAATGTACCTTGCTGTCGCCGATATTCATTATGCTTTTTAGTATAGTCATCCTCTGTAATTCGCCATTACTAAGTTTATAGATGAGAGATGAGCGAGCATCTTCCTTGAGTCTGTTTATCTGCTGTTTTGCAAGAAAAACCTTAAGGTCCCAATCTTGAATATCACGTCCTACAGTGTTTTTTGTAAGTACAAGCCGATCATCTACAAAGTGTAATTCTTTGTCGTGTTCAATTCGCAGGTCATCAAATAATACTGCATCCCGGAAATTTCTCGTGGCACGATCTACTCGGTAGCTTACTATCGCATTAATGTCTTTTGTTGAAGTAACAAACTCAATAACCTCATTGAACTGCTTACGCATTTTTCGATCTGCGCTTTCACTAAAGACAAACTCTTTTACTACTGTAAAACCCTGTTCTTCAGCATATGAGCGTAATCTAGGTAATTGGATGTCTTTGAGGGATAGGCCTTCGTCTTCTTGGCGTTTAGTTGAGACTCGAGCGAGTATTATTGCTTTTTTCATTACACGGTTCTCTTATTTCGTATATATATTAAAACTTAAGGTAGTATCGATTGGTATCGATATGGTAGAACTTTATACTTTCTGTGCCATATGTTTCGAGAGTATCTTCAGTGACAGGTGTTAGTGGTATCAGAGCACCTGATTTTTGCAATTTGCCTTTAATCCATTGTCCAAGTATCCGTAAGTTATCTTTTGACCTAATGTTTTTATAATAGTCGCCACTAGTTTTCATTGGGAGGATATACCCATCGTCAGTGTACGCAAGAAAGTCCCCTTTAGGATAGAGGTCGAGCGAACTCAATTCTCGGGGTGCGATGAGTTCGACTTCATACCATGCTCTTGGAGATACTACACCACTATTCCTGTTTAATCGACCCTTACCAAAGTAGACGTTAAGATTAGACTTTTCTTTAGTAGCTATCCTTTGTAAGGAGTATTCGAAAGATTCTAGGAGTGTTGTGTTAATTGTTTGGGGAATATATCTCTGAAGATCATCAAGGGTATCAAGGCGTATCTTTTCTTGATACATTCGTGTTCCTGGTACTGTAATTTCTGCATTAATAATTGAAACAGCATTCTCTTGGGAAAAAATGAAGTCAAGGAATGAATTTGCAGATGCTATAGTTATTGGATCAGTGAGTAATGTTGTACATTCCATGTTGGTTTTTAAGCCACTTCGTGAAAAATTAGAGGAACCGATAAAGGTTTTTGAAGTAGTATTATTGCAAAATTGGTATACTTTGCCATGAAATTTTCCGCTGTAGGTGACGAATACGCCACTAGAATTGTTAATCGATTCAAGTTGTTGAGATAGGTCGGTAAGTAGATCAAGCTTGCTATGCGATAAGCCTTCGTAGAAAGCCATCCCAAGTAATAACTTACTGCTGCCACCATTTCTGCTTATGTTTATAAGTTTGTCTTTGTATCGATGTAGTATATCGAAGGAGGTATAACCACTTGCAATAGCGACAGAGGTTGCACTTTCAAATTCTGCATCAACAATGTCAAGAAAATTACCGCCATACTGTATTGTATTTGTATACATAATTATCCAGCACCTAATATGGGTCTAGGAAACATTAGGGTGGTATAGTTAGCCGAAGAGGCTGCCATAATAATGAAAAACAAGTACATAAATGGAACACATATTACGGAGAGAAAATTCAGAGAGATTCTGAGATATTTTAGTGAAGATGAAACAGCAACGAAAACAGCGAGGTATACGCATGTAAGTAGGAAAACAGCTAACCGATTATTTCAAGAGTTTAGGAAGAGGATAGCAAAAGTGTCTTTGGCTGAATTACCAGAATTGGGAGAGTTTGAAGTGGATGAGTCATATTTTGGAGCTAGACGGGTGAGGGGGAAAAGAGGTCGTGGAGCGGCGGGAAAGACACCTGTATTTGGGATATTAAAAAGAGAAGGGAAAGTTTTTGTGAACGTCGTAAAGAACTGTAGGAGAGAACAGTTGATGCCAATCATAGAAGGAAAAGTGCTCGAAGGTTCAACGATATATTCGGATGGTTGGAGAAGTTATGATGGGCTTATTCTAAATGGATACGATCATTACCGTGTGTATCATAGTAAAGATGAATTCGTACGAGGGAAAGCTCATGTGAATGGTATAGAAAGTTTTTGGAGTTTTACGAAAAGAAGACTCTCAAAGTTCAACGGTTTAACAGATGGAATGTTTAATCTGCACTTGAAAGAGTCGGAATGGAGATGGAATAATAGGGATAAAATTTATGATATACTTTTAGTAGAATTTAGAAAAAACCCGCTCTAAAGTATCCTAGACCCTTAACAAATCCTTTATTTTACATTTCTGCGATTACAACGATATTGCCAAACCTAATGTGGGTTCTAACTTTCAGTCTCTAGAAAAGAGAAATTGTGGTGCGTTTGAGTGAGGCAATTCAGTCTACTTATAGATTATTTCAATCCTTTTGAAAGAAGATAGTCTCTAAATTCAAATACGTTGCTCCACTTGTCTGATTTCAAAAACTTTTTCCATTTACCAAGAATTTTGTCTTTTATTTCTGTCAAATTTTTATGTCCAACATAATCTGGATAACTAATGTTATTCAGTCGTGCGCGCATTTCTTCATCAGTTATAAATTCAATCAATGCGTGTTCTAAATCAGACTCGCCAAAGTAACTATGAAGAATTTCATGCCAGAAATATACAGTCGAGTAGTTTGGCCAATCAGCAGCATGTCCGAACATAAATTCGTTGTTGCCAATAGACTTGCCATGGCAAAGTCCAGGGTGAGTTATGTAGCAGGTAAATGAATCATCCTTAAAAGGTATTCCAATTTTTTGAGTTAGATACTTGTAGCAATATTCATAGTTTGCTTCCCATTCAGTTTTACAAAGTGTTTTATAGTTTTCAGTTTGACGTAAGAGAACGTTAAACTCATCCGATTCTTGAATTCTTTCAAAGAAAGAAGATAGGTATAAAAGTTGTTTAGAATCATACTGGTTTGGATGAAGTGATCGGCCGACAATTACATTGTAAGCAGGTTGAGATATTTCCCACGCTTTATCTTTGAAAGCATCTACGTCTTTTTCGTATGCTGAGTCACTAAACTTATTAGATTGCAGGGTATGAGCTATGAGAAGGTTATTATTTATGTGCAAGGATAATTTCATAGTTCTATTTTACGACGAGAAGGTCTTTTGTTTTTACAAAAGGGAACCTCTTTGATATTTACAAAGAGATTCCCCGGTTAGGGTTACGTTAACTGTGCAATGTTACCACGATACAATCGTTCACCACGAACAATGGTACGGTATGGATTCGGTTCTTCGAGTGGTAAAAGCTCATCTACCGCCGTATATCCCAAAATTAGACTTGTTCGCGGGGTATCAGTACGGTTTGTACCAACAGTATGAAATGCAAGACTGTCAAAGATAAGAATGTCTCCGACAGCGGCCTCAATGGGTACTGCCTGACCAATAAGATCCCGATAGACGGAATGCTCATCCATCCATCCATGTTCCGCCATTATTGGGTGTGCCCACAAATGGAAAGAGGTGGCTCGTTGGTATTATGCGCGTACATCCATTTTGTACAGATGCATCGTCAAGATACACCATGACAGTAAGGATGTTTCTTGTCCATTGTAATACGTCCCGATGTAGTCGTTCAGGAATTTCCCCTTTGTTATTAAACGTGAGGCTATTGTGACGGTTGAGTAAGAACTCTATGTTTGGACCGAGCAGTGCCTCAAGAGGGTCAAGGACTGCATCTGATAGGATTATTCTATTGAAAGCACCTATCATTCGTTGGTAAATGCCATATACCTTGATTGGTTTACCATCTTTAAACTTTGCAGGTTTGGTCCAGTCAGTAGAGGAGGCAGTCTTTTTTGCAGGGCTGGTAAGATCAGGAGGTAACTGATTTTTTAGAAGAATGTATCCTGATCTACGGAAAAATGATTCTTGCAGTTGCGTAAGTTTCACAGCAGTCTCCTTTAGTTATTGGTGTTAGCGGAAAGAGGGTTAGAGCAGATTGAGATAATCAAGTCCAAGATATCCAACTTCAACATCGGTCATTTTACCAGAACGGAGGATGTTCCTAAATTCGTCGATGGATACAAGATGAACATCTGCATATTCGTGTTGTTCAAGTGCTTGGTCATTAATCTTACTACAGTTTCTTGCAATTACAACGGTGCGTACCATCGTAGAGTATGCATCATCAAAACAGGTGGTTACTTGTTCGAAATCACCGGTATAGCCAGTTTCTTCTAAAAGCTCTCTTTTAGCTGACTCTAGTGCTGGTTCATTATCGTTAACATATCCACCAGGAAGTTCTAAAAATATTTTTTGTGGTCCTGGTCGGAACTGTTCTACAAGAATAATTTCGTTATCTGATGTCAGGGCTACCGTAGCGACTGCTGGCTTTTCATTCTTAATATAAAAATCGCTTATAGACCCATCAGGCATTCTAAAATCTACACGCATAATGGTGCGTGAATATTTCTTAAAAACCTGCTCCCTTTGTATTTCTTTCCAAGGTGTAATCATATGACTATAGTAAAACCCTACTATACCATGTTATAGCATATAGTAGGATTTTGTTAATACTTGTATCTCCCGTTGTGTGAGAGCAATGGAATATATTCGCTGGAGAACATCTTGATTTCGATACATTACTGCAATTCTGTCCGGTGTCCCAAAATCCCAAAGGAATTTATTACCGATCGAGAATGTGAAAAGTATGGATCTGGTTACCAGTTGTGGTATAAACTCTTGCTCCAGTGAATAGAAGGTGTTTTGTGGAATGAGTTTTACAACACAAGCCTTTCTTAAGAGATAACACCCCGTACTACTCCCACGATAAACAAACTTCGTTACAGGTTGCTCAAGAACTCGAGGTCCTTCGAGAAAATCAACTACCATTCCATTCTCCCCAATGATTACAGCTTCTGGATTGGGTACATCCGTGGATTGGGATACTACAGACATGGCAAGGTATCTCTGTGACATGAAACGATAAGTAATATCTTGTAGTGGGAGATCTACTACTGTATCAGCGTTGCATACAAAGATGGTTTCTTGGTTGGTATAGTCGGTTGCCTTTCTGAGCCCTCCTCCTGTTCCTAAGGGATACTCCTCTCGGACCAGCTTTACCTTATGCCATTTTGGGTGTCGAAAAATAGCTTCAATACTGCGAGAAAGGTGTCCGATTGAGATGACGATATCATCAACAATCTCTTGTGAAGATAGCCACATGACAAGGTATTCTAAGAAAGGAATGTTTGAAAATGGAATGAGGCATTTGGGAGTGACTTCACATATTTCACCCATTCGTGTTGCCTTACCACCTGCTAAAATCACCACTGAGATTTTCTTCGAATGCACAGTACACCTCCTTTGTCGATTTATAATGTGCTAGAAACTATTTGTACTCACACTTATATTGGTAATCATATGGAATGTCAATGGTTAACCACCTTGGATTGTGAAGTTTTTCACGTTATGTTCATAATATAAGGTTAAGTATTTGTACAATAAATAGTGAGTGGTGGGGTAGATTTTTTTATTATTCAAAGTTCAAGTATCGCAAGTCTGGGATGTGTATAAATTCCTTCTGACCTTGAATAATAGTTCTAACGTCCTGCACTATTCGGAGCCATTCGACGCGCTGCGCTTGCTCATGGCAAGCCAGAAAGGAGAATGTCCTGAGTAGCCGAAGTACAGAGAAGGCGTGTCGAAGGACTAACGGTATTTAGGTGGAACATGTATTTTCCTATATATACTTCAAAATCCAAAAGGAATTTATTACATAGGGGTTAGTAATGATGTTTCAAGAAGACTGAAAGAGCATAATTCAGGTCGGGACGCAATGATCACAGCTAGAGAAGGCAACTTGTCAATTGTTTATACTGAGAGTTACGAGAATATCAACGAAGCATATGCACGGGAGAAACAGTTAAAAGGTTGGAGTCGAGCAAAGAAAAAATCGGTAGTACTAGGGAATTTAGAAGAGTTGTAGTTGTTGAAAAGGAAAGTGAAATTACCTCAAAGTAAAATCAGGCAGTGGAAGAGGGTATGACCGGTCTCGAGAAAATGCTTGTTCTTTCTGCATTGGTTATCGCAATAGTAATTTTTGTTATCGTTCTATATAAAGTAAAGAATAAGACGAAAAAGCTTGAAGGAAGCACAGATGATTCTCCCGATAAGCCGTTTAGTTCCACTTTAGACGATATTATAAGCTAATGTACATATCAGACGGGAAGTGGTAGGGTTCGACAACTATTTCTGAATGAAATGTTAGCCGTTGTTTCCCGCAAGATGTGGAATACACATCAATTTTTTCTGACTTTAAACAATTGCTATAGCGTCTTGTACTATTCGGAGCCATTGTGTATTTATGGATTCTAAAGACATGTTTTGAGCTTTAGTAGCAGTCTTTTTGTTCAGTTCTAACCTTAGGTATTCTTGTTCTAGTTGAGGATAGTTATTTACAATGGGAACGAACCATTCATTTGGTTTAAAGTCCATTATAGTATTTCATCGACAATGGGCGTATGTCGCATATGTCCTTGACTTATACACAGTATTGACATTCGTGAGGTTTATAGCTAGTATATCCCCTATGGGGGGACTAAAAGCAAACAGCAAAAACCACACGGATCACAAGACACATCGTGAAAAATCGACCAAAGAACGGTCGATCCATCGTTTCAAAATAGCTAAAGGTCACATTGATTCTATCATTACCCAAATTGAAAATGATGAGTACTGTCTTGATATTGTTCACTAGTCTCGTGCCGTTCAAAAGGCGCTTCAAAAAATAGATTTGTTATTAATTGAAGATCATCTTAATCATTGTGTGGTAGATCAAATTAAATCAGGAGACGAAAAACGTTCTCAACAGGAACTTCTTAAACTGTTTGAATATAAATAAAATACATGAGTAAAAAGTCAAAACAAAACCCCGGTGATATTCGCTCAGTACTTTATGTTGAAGGTATGTACTGCGCCGCTTGTGAAATCTTGATCAAAAAAACACTCGAAAAAGTTGAAGGAATTATATCCGTTAAGGCTTCGATTTCAGATTCTAGAGTTACCATCACTCACCACAAGGGAACGTCACCAGACCTCAAGATTCTCAATGCACACCTTAAAGACCACGGATATACACTACAGTGGTCAAAGGATGGTGATTCAGGCAAACCTCTCATTTATTTTGAAAATGGAAGTCTTTTGTATAACCCTGAAAAGATGCGAAGTTTTAGCATTAATTTTGGTATAGTTGCCTTGTTAGTAATTGGGTTTTACCTGTTAACTGAAAGTGGGTTAGCTGCCAGGGTAATGGTTACAACTGAAGCAGGGCCGTTTGTATATTTGTTGTTTGGGTTAGTTGCAGGTGCATCAACATGCGCTGCTTTAGTGGGTGGGGTTATTCTTTCGCTTTCAAAATCATGGAATAAAACGTATGCAAATACTTCCGATCACAATGCGTTTAAGTCTTTACTTCCTCACGGTATGTTTTATGCAGGTAGGCTCGTTTCATTTGCTTTTGCCGGAGGAGTGCTTGCTTTAGTAGGTGCATCCATTACCTCAACGGTGACTGCAGTTGCTCCGGTAATCACTATTCTTGTTGCTGGTGTCATGTTGCTATTGGGTCTGCAAATGCTTAATGTTTCTTGGGCTACTAAACTTACCATTGCTCTCCCTGGGAGTCTTGGAAACAATGTTTCTGATTCTTCAGAAAGTTCACATAGCACATTTGGTCCTTTGTATATCGGGGCAGCATCACTCCTTTTGCCTTGTGGAATGACACTAACTGCATTCATTACTTCAATTTCGTCAGGAGATTTTGTTTCTGGAGCATTAAACATGTTTGCTTTTGCGTTTGGGACTATGATTGCACTTTCGTTTATTAGTTTGGCGTCTGTTGGCTTTGGTTCTCAAAAGGCATGGTCTGGTAGATTTAATGCGGTTGCTGGAGTCATGGTTGTGTTTTTTGCATTATTTACCCTTAACTCGCAGCTTGATGCACTAGGTCTTCCAAGTATGAGTGATGTGGCACGTGCATTTAGTCCATCCACTCAAACAAGTGCAACAGTACTTGGTGATCAAAGTGTTCAGGTTATGAATATGGAAGCATCTGCTTATGGGTATGTCCCAACGTCGTTTACGGTTAAGTCTGGTGTTCCTGTTCGGTGGGAAATTAATAATATGGGGGCGAGTGGGTGTACAGGTGCTGTGATTGCACGTGATTTTTTTAATGGACAGGTAACCTTAAAACCAGGTGTAAACGTTATTGAGTTCACGCCTCAAAAACCAGGAACCTATAAATTTAGCTGTTGGATGGGGATGGTTGGGGGAGTAATTAAAGTAACATAATGGATAATCAAACAGAATCAACAACGTACAAGATATCCGGAATTCACTGCAACGCATGTGTGGCTCTTATTAATATGGAGTTAGAAGAAGCAGGACTTGGTGTTATAACTCTTAACACTGAGAAGCAAACTCTATTAGTACCACAGGCTTTGAGTGATCAGATTCAGGATATACGGAAAGCCTTAGCTAAGGCGGGGGAGTATTCGATACAACAAATATCATGAAAAAAGAAATATTTCCAATCATTGGTATGCACTGCGCGGCATGCAAAAACCTGTTAGAAAAAATGGTCAGTAGGGTTGATGGGGTGAGTTTTGTGAATGTGAACTATGCGACCGAAAAAATGACTGTTGAATACGATGAGGTTACTACCTCGATTGATAAAATTCAGGGAGCTGTAAAGTCGGCAGGTAGTTATCGATTGTTGGTTTCAGATGAAGAATACGTTCTTGCTTCTCCAACCGAAGCCTCAAAAATTGATAGCAATCAAAACACTGATAAACAGGCAAAAGATATAAAGCTTCTGGAATTGAAACGTTTACAACATAAAGTATTTTTGGTTGGATTGGGGGTCATTCCATTTGTACTCATGATGGTTATTATGATTCTCCATTCATTTTATCCAGCTATAATGATGCCTGAGTTCGGCACCATCTCATTTAGCCAGACGGGTTATTCGATTAACCTATTTTTCCTTATTCAGTTTGTGATTGCTACACCGCTACTGTTTTGGGGTGGAAGTCAGTTTTTTGTGAGTGCCTACAGTGCATTTAAATCTAAAACCGCGAATATGGATACACTGGTTGCCATTGGTACTTTTACTGCATGGATGTTTTCGACAGTGGTAACATTTTTTCCATTCATCTTTGAGTCATATGGTGGCAAGGAGGTAGATGTATTTTTTGAAGCAGAAGTGTTTATAGTCTTTTTTATTTTGTTGGGTCGTTTGCTTGAGGCTCGTGCAAAAACGCAAACAGGTAGTGCAATTGAAAAACTTTTACATATGCAAGCCAAAGAGGCTCGTGTATTGCGTGATGGGGTAGAGGTTGTGATTCTCATTGACCAAGTGATAGTTGGCGATGAGATAGTTATTCGTCCTGGTGACAAGATTCCTGTTGATGGAGTGATTACGAAAGGTACAACGAGTATTGATGAATCGATGCTTTCAGGTGAGCCAATTCCTGTTGAAAAAACTGTAGGAGATGTTGTGGTTGCAGCGAGTATTAATAAGTCAGGGTATATAGTATTTACAGCTCAAAAGGTGGGTAAAGACACTATGTTTGCTCAAATTATAAAGATGGTTGAAGAGGCGCAGGGTTCGCAAGCTAAGGTTCAAAAGTTGGCTGATAAGATATCTTCAGTGTTTGTACCCATTGTAGTAGTCATTGCTGTACTTTCAGTGGTTTTTTGGCTTGTAATTGCGCCTGGTCTCGGGTTTGTTCCAGTAGACATTAACCCGATTCAGCTTGCTGTTTATATTGCTACAACCGTATTGATTATTGCGTGTCCTTGCGCTCTTGGTTTGGCAACGCCGACTGCAATTATGGTTGGAACTGGTAAAGCTGCACAAAAAGGAATTTTAGTTAAAGACGCTCAGGCGTTGGAGTCACTACATAACGTTGACGCAATCGTGTTTGATAAAACGGGAACCCTTACGTATGGTAAACCTACTGTGGGAGAGTTTATAACGTTTATGGATCTAGAAGTGGAGGATTTATTACGTGGCATTGCCGCAGTTGAAAACTTGTCATCGCATCCACTTTCTGATGCTGTTGTTTCGTATGCTACCGAAAAAGGCATAGGAATTACTGATATTGTCGTCACGGATTTTAATAATCATGAAGGAAAAGGGGTATCGGGAATCGTTGAAGGCAAAAAGTTCGTAATAGGAAAACAGTCGTTAATTGAAGATCAAGTGGGAATAATTTCAAGTGTAGTTCTTGCTCAAATCAATAATTTACGAGAACAAGGAAATACATTGGTTATAGTTGCAATAGAAAAACAGGTTGTGGGAGTGTTTGGGATTTCAGATGAAATTAAACCAGAATCTAAAGATATGGTTTCACAGCTTCATGGAATGGGGATTGCTGTAATTATGTTAACAGGAGATCATAAAAATGCAGCCGAAATCATTGCTGAAAAACTTGGTATTGATCGTGTTATTTCAGATGTGTTACCACAGGATAAGGCCAACGCTATACGAAGGTTAACCAGTGAAATTGGCAAAGACGCAGTAATAGCAATGGTTGGAGATGGTATTAATGATGCTCCCGCACTTGCACAAGCAGATATTGGAATTGCAATGGGAACCGGAACTGATATTGCGATTGAAACGGGTGATATTGTTTTGGTAAAAGGAACTCTTGAAAAGGTAGTTGAAGCAATAGAAATTTCACGTCAAACATTTACTGTGATAAAACAAAATCTATTTTGGGCATTTGGATATAACGTAATTGGCATTCCAGTTGCAGCAGGGGTTTTGTATCCATTCTTTGGTTTGTTATTGTCTCCGATTATTGCCAGTGGGGCGATGGCGTTTAGTTCAGTAAGTGTTGTGCTTAATAGTTTGAGATTAAAATCAATAACCTAAAGGTTGTTTTTCGAGTATCTGCTATAGCTTCGTGGGAATCTACACAGGTGTGCGACAATAGAGACTATGTCTAACTTCACTGATCAATATGAAAAGTATTTTACCTCTAAGCAGTTCGAGCGGTTAAGTTTATTTGAGAAACTACAAGATGTGTCAAGTACCCCAAAATTTAGACACCTTGTCTCTGTCTAAATACGACGGGTGGAACCCGAAGAGCTGAATGTATACGTTTATTGTTGTAATAATGTATCTGTTGGTAAACGTATTCAATCAACTCT
>Ga0210034_1002148_pt1 | contig 15620 bp, 13 predicted proteins | sample CryGeymeta201505_FD_185466 | JGI IMG/M metagenome (GOLD analysis project Ga0210034, IMG submission 185466) | Groundwater microbial communities from Crystal Geyser aquifers in Utah, USA - Crystal Geyser metaG 2015-05 (SPAdes) (version 2) | ecosystem: Environmental > Aquatic > Deep subsurface >... | reverse complement strand
TTACATCAACTGACATTCAGGTCGGCCCAAAATTGGGCCGACCGAATTTTCTATACTTCCCTCTCTTTATTATTATTCATTTTTTTGCTATAACTAGCGTACTATTTTCTCATCGGAAAATGGTGCGCATTTGGCCCCATCGTCTAACGGCTAGGACACTTGGTTCTCATCCAAGAAATCGGAGTTCGATTCTCCGCGGGGTCACAAAATGAGACGAAGTCTCGTTTTGTGATGAAATATTAGCCTTTTCTCGAACCCATTTCGAGAAAAGACCATAACTACAACGCGCGGAGCGCGTGGTGGCTTGATACTTCTGCGTACGCATTGGAGTGCGTGGTGGTGCGGATTGCGCCTCGGGGCGCGCTCGATACCTCGCGCGCAGCAACCCTAAAAATTTCCTTACCTTTCCAAAAAAGCGGAAGGGGGTGCGGGGGAAGCCGCCAAAAAGTTGAAAGGAAATTTTTGGGTGTTGCGAGTCATTGGCCTGCAGGTTTATTTTACCACTATATCTAAACTTTGGATATTGAATATTTAGATAGAGGATAGTAGTATTATGACTAGGTCTACACAAACAAAGGAGTATGCTTATTTTGTCGAACGCTTACGAAAAGCGCGCGAGGAAGCGAGGTTGACCCAAGTTGAGGTGGCTAAGGAGTTGAAGCGTCCACAGTCACATATCTCCAATGTGGAGTCAGGTCAGCAACGAGTTGATGTGGTTGAGTTACAGACATTCGCTAAGATTTACAAAAAGGATATTACTTATTTTATAAATTAGTTAGACTGACTACGTTATGGACGAGTTAAATGAATTAAAAAAGCAAAGTGCATATTTAAAACTCGTCGCAATCTCGGGCGCTAAATTTGGCGAATATCTTCAAATCGTCGAAAAAACTGGAATTATTCTCAGAACTCCTCAAAGAATAGAGTTGTTCATCTTTAGCGCTTTTATTCCCTACCTTACAATAAGGCAAAAGGTTGATGACGAAGAAAGTAGGAATATACACATTATCTCTTTTTTAAGTGCTCTATTGGGGTACAAACCTGAACAACTCACTGAAAGAGAATTTGAATTGATGATTGAAGCTCAAGAATCTGACGAAGAAGATAGTACAGTCCTTGATTATATTCATGCATACTACGAGTCATGGATAAATTCATTAACAAATAAGACTATCGAGCAAGATAAACGTTTAACTTATGCAATTTCTTGTATCCACATAAAGTTATCAAATAGACTTGCCTACCTTTCAGACAAATACCAAGAAACGGAAGATGAGAGACTTGAAGCAATGAGAAAAGGCAGGTCAAGTGATATTTTCTCAATAATGCGAAAGCAATCGGATATTGAAAGCTCGGTATCTTCAATGTATATGACTCAAATTCAAAATCTTATGAAACTTTCATTTGCACACTTAAGTGAAGTCAATGGCATTACTAACGATTTATCTTAATTCATCAATTATGAAAACCCATAAAAATGTAAAGTATCTAATTATTGCAATCTCATTAATAATGTTACCTGCGTTTGCACAAGCTGCATGGTGGAACCCTATGACATGGTTTAGTGTTCCGGAAACGAAACCAATAATTGAAACACAAGTATCCCCCGTCAATTCTATAGATGAAAAAATAGAAACAGAAAGCGAGAGCACCCCAATTGAAACAGATATTGGAAGTGCACAGTTGCCAGACAAGGCAGTCTCTTCAACCCAAAACACTGACAGTGATAGTGAGATTAATGCCTTGAAAAAAGAGATTCAGGAATTAAGGTCTGTTGTGCAATTTGCACCAACAACAAATACTGTTTCATCACCTGTTCAGCAAACGAGCAATAATTCTGTAATAAATGAGCAAGTATTGGAAACGCTAAGTAAATTAGAACAGCGAGTACAAACATTAGAGAGCAGAACAAGGAATCAAGATTACGATAAAGTGATTGCTCGCATTGAGTCTCTAGAAAAGAAACCCGCTACACAGACAGAAGACCAATCAGCGAAAATCAAAGATATTATTGGGAGAGTGAATTTATTGTCTAGCGCTGGAATAATTGATGGCTGCGGTAATGCTGGTGACCAATGCTGGAGGCCAATTATATGCGATGCTGGCAATATTGCGTCAGATAAAAGCGGAAGCTATTACGAAAATAGTCTTGCTTGCAAAGATCTTAGTGATCTTAAATATTAGGACATGAAAATTGCATGTCTAGAAGATAAATGGGGATAAGTCCGTTATTTTCTTGTGGATAAATGGGGATAAGTCCGTTATTTTCTTGATTTATGTGTTCTAATATTATTTACTTTTAGATAGTATCTCCCAACAGCTACACAATTCATCCGAAGCATGATTCTGATTTATTACACCACAGATTCTAGGTTTTTATTGGACTTATCCCCATTTATTTGATTTATTACACCACATATTCTAGGTTTTTATTGGACTTACTTTAATTAACGCTTGAACTGCAACAGGCACCGAACACTTCACACGATGTAGAGGTAAATGGGGATAAGTCCGTTATTTTCTAGATTTATGTGTTCTAATATTATTTCCTTTTAGATAGTATCTCCCAACAGCTACACAATTCATCCGAAGTGTGAATTCACCTTTGAAACCGAACACTCTAAAATAGAAAACAATGAAACATTTAGAGTATTGTGAACGAAGAAGTATTGAGCGATTTATCAACAAAGAAAAAGGAGTTAGATACATAGGGAGAGCCTTAAGTCGTAGTCCCAGTACCATTTCAGAGGAGATTAAAAATGGTTCGGTCCGTGGTATATACCGAGCCGATAAAGCGGAAAAGAAAGCGGAACTCCGGCGCAAACAATCAAAACAACAGTGTCTTAAAGTAGCAATGAATCCAGTAGTTAAAGATTACGTCACCAAACAACTCAAAGACAATCAATCACCGGAAAGTATCAGTGGTCGGATTAAAGAGATTGATATCCAGATACCGTATGTGAGTACCAAAGCCATCTATAACTTCATTGACTCATCTCATGGTGGACCACTTGAACATCACCTCTATCGCAAGCGGGTACATAAGAAAGGGGGACCAAAACGTGGTCGTGCCAAAGCTAGTGATCAGACTAAAGTCAGTATTGAAAAGCGACCGAAACAAGCCAACAATCGCACCGAATTCGGTCACTTTGAGGGTGATTTCATGGAAAGTGGCCAGGACGGTAGGGGATCACTTTTGGTGTTGGTAGAGAGAAAAACCCGCTATCCCTTTATCATCTATACCGAAGATAAAACTACTCTCACCATCAATGAATTGATCGCTGGTTGTCTTAAAGATATACCAGTGAAAAGTATCACTCTTGATAACGATATTTCCTTCCAAAAACATGAAGCTCTCTCTGAGTTGATTGAAGCGACGGTCTATTTCACTCATCCTTATACCTCAAGTGATAAAGGGACGGTGGAGAATAGAAATGGTCGGATTAGAGAGTTTATCCCTAAACGCTGTGATATCTCCAAGATACCAGCTGATGTTATTAAACAAGCTAAGGAACATCTGCGGACTCGGTTTATGAAGTGTTTAGGCTTTCATACGTCAGCCGAAGCTTGGACTGCAGAACTACTTAAAGTGGCGTGTGCTAAAATTAAAAAATCCACCAGAGTGGCGGTGCAAAATTATTAGGTGGGGTGTTCGGTTATTGGGGTCAGTGTGGAGGTGCAACCTATTTAATAGTATAGCATTTTTATATATTTTGTCAATAGATTACACTGCCACGTCTTATCACGTATACTAGTGTTGATTATGTCATCGGATACTGTTCAACAAATAAAAGACCGACTCAATATTATTGATGTGATTTCGCCGTATGTGGAGTTGCATAAAGCGGGGCGACATTTTAAAGGTAAGTCACCTTTTACCAATGAGAAAACCCCGTCATTTTTCGTGTCACCAGAGCGGGGAATGTATTACTGTTTTTCTACCAGTCAAGGTGGTGACATTTTTAAATTTATTGAGGTGATGGAAGGAGTTGATTTTAAAGGTGCCCTCAAAATTTTAGCGGAGAAAGCCGGAGTGGAATTAGTACCAGAAAATCCGCAAAAAAAATCAGCCCGGGATCAGCTTTATACAGTATTAGAATCGGCCACACAATACTTTGAAAGTAAACTAGTCAATCACGGTGAAGCACGTGCCTATTTGGAAAATCGTGGAGTTACTGCCGAGACTATAAAAAAATGGCGTATTGGTTACGCGCCTGGTCCGCCAAATGCTGGTTGGCGGGAATTGCGTCAATATTTAAATAGTGCTGGCTATAACGATACTGTCTTACTTAAGGCCGGACTAATTAAAACTACTGAAATAGGCAAGGAACCGTTTGATGTTTTCCGTGATCGCATTATGTTTCCTTTGCGAGATCAAAACGGAAAGGTGGTGGCATTTTCTGGGCGAATTCTTACCAAAGACACAGAAGCTCCTAAATATGTTAATTCTCCAGAAACTGAGTTGTATCACAAATCTGACTTACTGTACGGTTATGATATGGCTAAGCATAGTATAAGAAATCTTGGTTTTTGGTTAATAGTAGAAGGGCAGTTTGATGTCGTATTGAGCCAACAGGCCGGTTATACCAATACGGTAGCTGTTTCTGGTACGGCTTTAACTGTCAATCATGTTCAACTATTAGAGCGTCTTTCAACTAAAGTCGTTTTGTGCCTTGATGCTGATAAAGCTGGTATTTCCGCCATGAAAAAAGCAGCGGATTTAATGTTAAGGCGGGGAATTGATGTCAAAGTGGCTTCCTTGACTCCTGGAGCTGATCCAGCTGATATGGTACAAAATGACGTTAAGACATATAAAAACGCTATTGGAAATTCTGTTCATATTATTGAATTTCTTTTGGCGCATTTAAAAAGTAATACTCCCGATGTTAGAGCTTTCAAATTACAAGCTCGTGAGGAAGTGATACCCTTTGTGACTTTAATACCTAATCATATTGATCAAGAACATTTTGAGGGAGTTATTGCTTCTGCCATTGGTACCACCAAAGATGCCGTACATTTTGAATTAAATCGCTTAATTGAAGAAGATGAAAAAAGACATGTGACAACTGGCATAAAGGTAGATGTTGACCAGTATAAGGGTACGCTAGTTCATAATCAGACTCATCGTAAAGAGGTCACTCTTCTGTATTTACTTGCGGTAGCGACAATTGTTTCTCAGTCAGTTCGTTCTGTTTTAGAGCAGGAAATAAACAGCATCACTAATTCAAATATAGATGATTTGACAAAAGAAATGTCCACCGACGCGTTGATTAAAATTACTTTTCAGATTGAGGAATTTTTAGAAAAAAATTCCTCTCTGATTATTTACGAGGAATTGGTTTATAAGTTAGAGCAATTACGGCGCCTTTATTTGGATGAACAATTAGCTATTCTACGTCAACAACTAAATGCTAATTCTGATATTAGTGATGAAGTCTTACCAAAAATCCTTGAATTACAGAAAAAAAAGCAATTACCAGCTTATACTATTGATATTTTTCCCAAATTGTGAATATGAAGATAAGAGACGATAGGGCTGGACAATTTCAGTATTTTCTGTATAGTTGTGTTCACGTATGGCAAAAGCCAAAAAAGTTGTCAAAAAAGTTGTCAAAAAAGTGGCCAAAACCACTAAATCAGTACCAAAAAAAATAATAGCTAAGAAGACCAATCCTAAGGTCGTTGCTAAAAAAAACGTTAAAAGTAACCGTACAAAGGTAGTCAAGAAGAAAGAAGTAATAAAAAAGAAAGTAAGCAAACCGGTCGCTAAAAAAATCACTAAAAAAGGTGTTGTAGTTAAGTCTACAAAAAAACCGAACAAAAAAACATTAATCAAGAAAACAAGAGTTGTCAAAAAAATAGCCAGCAAAAAAATAATTCCTAAGAAACTGACGCGCGGTGAAAAAATTCTAGAACTTAAGGCAATGGAGTTAATGAAACTTGGTCACGAACGAGGTTATGTAACCTATGACGAGTTACTGCGCTCCTTTCCAGAAATTGAAAAAAATGTTTTGTTTTTAGATGAACTGTACGATCGTTTTTCCGTTGCTGGTATTGATGTTTTAAAAAGTGGTGGAATGTTGGGTGATGACCCATCAACAGAATTATTAGCGCAGAAAAATGCCTTTAAGCGTAACGATAGTAGTTATGATTCAATCCAAATGTATTTGCGAGAGATTGGCCAATATCCACTTTTGAATGCTGGGGAAGAAAAAGTTCTTGCTAAGAGGATTTTTGATGGTGATAGTGAAGCACGAAATCTGTTGGCGCGAGCTAATTTGCGTTTGGTAGTTTCAATTGCCAAGAAATACGTTGGTCGCTCTCCAGATTTAACTCTGCTTGATTTAATTCAGGAAGGTAATCTCGGTCTCTTTAAGGCAGTAGATAAATTTGATTTTACTAAAGGTTTTAAATTTTCTACTTATGCCACCTGGTGGATTAGACAAGCAATTACGAGAGCCTTGGCTGACCAATCGCGTACTATTCGTATTCCAGTACACATGGTAGAGACAATGGCAAAGTACAAACAAGTTTCACGTCGTCTGTCACAGGACTTAGGAAGAGATCCGATGCCAGAAGAAATAGCGACCGAAATGGGAGTGGAGGTGGAAAAAATCTACCAAATTGAAAAGATTAGTCAGGATACTATTTCACTGGAATTACCCATTGGAGAAGATGATGATCATTCCCGTTTATCTGATTTTATTGCTGATGATAAAATTACTTCACCGGATCAAGAGGTGTCACATAGCATTCTGACTGATCAAATTACCGAAATCCTTGATACCTTATCTGAGAAAGAAAGAAAAATCCTTGAAATGCGTCATGGTCTAATTGATGGTACTTATCATACTTTAGAGGAGGTTGGTAAAGAGTTTGGAGTTACGCGCGAACGTATTCGCCAAATTGAAGCCAAGGCCTTGGAAAAAATCCGTCAGCATGATAAGGCTCGTCGCCTAAAAAGTTACTAATACCATCTCAAATGTCAGACGGTATCTCATTTTCCTAGTGTTGTGCTTTAATGTATAACCGTTTATCTTATTTAAGAGTAAAATGGCTATTAAATATTATCTTTCTAGATTTACAATTTAGGTTATAAACAGTTAATGCTATACTCAATCTATGTTAAAAGATAATTCGCTTCAAGCGGTGTTTAATGAAGCTTATGCTTCATTAAACACCGCTCAACGTCAGGCCGTTGATAATATTGAAGGTCCAGTAATGGTGATTGCCGGTCCCGGGACTGGAAAAACACAAATATTAACTCTCAGGATTGCTAATATTCTTTTACAAACAGATACGGCCCCCGAGAGTATTCTAGCTCTCACTTTTACAGAATCTGGTGCTAAAGCAATGAGAGAGCGTTTACACCGTTACATCGGCACTAGAGCCTACCAAGTTTCAATTTATACTTTTCATGGTTTCGCCAGCTCTCTAATTAAAGATTATCCAGATTCATATAATCGTATAATAGGAGGGGAACCAGCTAGTGATTTAGAGAAAATTTCTATTATTGAATCAATTTTGGATAGCAAAGAAATAAAGTTACTACGACCGAGCGGTAATATTACTTATTATGTAAATCCTATATTGAAAATGTTGGGAGAACTAAAAAAGGAATATATTACTCCAGATGAGTTAGCGAAGATTATTCTCCATCAAGAAGAACAGCTCCTTTCAATGGAAAAGATTCATGAGAAGGGAGCTCATAAGGGCAAGGTGCGAGGTGAATATACAAAATTGGAAAAGATTATTTCAAAAAATCAGGAGTTACTTTTTGTTTATCAACGTTATGAAGCACTCTTGCGAACACAAAAATTATATGACTTTGAGGATATGATCGGAGAAACAGTTTTTGCTCTAACTCAAAATGAATCTATGCTCAGAGATTTACAGGAACAGTATCAATACATTTTGGCCGATGAACATCAGGATGTAAATGGATCACAAAACCACTTATTGGAGTTATTGTGTTCATATCATGATCAACCAAATATTTTTGTGGTTGGGGATGAGAAACAAGCAATTTACCGTTTTCAGGGAGCATCATTAAATAATTTTCTTTATTTTCAAGATCGTTTTAGCGAAACAAAAATTATTAGTTTAATAGAAAACTATCGTTCCGGGCAAATCATACTTGATACTGCACACAGTTTAGTCAAAGTGGAAGATGAGGTTTTACAAAAATTGCGCCTCCCACTTGTGTCTATGACAGTATCAAAATCTCAAGTTACTAAAAGAATCTTTTCACATCAGGCCGTAGAAGATGCTTGGCTGGTTGAACAAGTGTCTGATCGTCTGGTTAAAGGGGTTTCACCAGAAGAGATTGCCGTCATCGTTCGTACTAATCGTGAGGTGGAAGCTCTATCCACAAATTTACGTAAAAGCGGTATTACCACAGAGGCATCAGCAGATGGGGATATTTTAAACCATCCTATTACTGAGTCTATTGAGTCATTAATTTCGGCAGTTTTTACTGATCAAACCGAATCGGCTCTTTTTACAGTTTTACATGGGGCATATTGGGGACTATCAATTAATGATGTTTTCAAAATAACTTCAGCCAGAAGACATGACATTACTTTATTTTCTCTTCTAAATGATGAAGTTAAATTGACTGAAATTGGCGTTTCGTCTGTTGCTCAGGCAAAAAATATCAGTACCGTAATTACTAAGGCAAGAGAATTGGAGTTATATGAAGCTCCACATCGCGTTCTTGAATTTTTATTGCAAGCGAGCGGGTTTTTAGATTATGTAATTACCAGAAGTCCTTTGGAAGGGGCTAGAGTGGTGCGTCGACTTTATGATGAGATAGAGGCCTTAGTTTGTCGTGATGGAGCAGTGACTCTTAGTGCGGTTAGAGATATGTTGGCAAGGCGTAGGGCTTATGGTCTTCCTCTGATTGCTCCTTATATTAATAATAATACCCGGTCCGTACAAGTGATGACTGCACATAAAGCTAAAGGTTTGGAATTTGAAATAGTTTTTATTCCTCATTTACAGGATGATAACTGGGGTGGTGGAAATAAAAGAAATTATTTTACCATTCCTATCACGCCAAAATTAGAAGAGGGGGTGGTCAATTCGCTTGATGACGAACGGAGATTATTGTATGTAGCTATGACCAGAGCTAAAAGAGAATTAAATCTTTCCAGCGCGGAGACAAACTCAGAAGGAAAAGCCCTGATTATAACCAGATTATACGATACGCTTGATCAAACTATTATTACAAATTGTCCCACAGACAAAGAAGAAGAAAAATTTAACCCGATCACTCTTTTAGGACAACCCTTACCAGAAAGAATAATTGATAAATCTTTAATAACTAATTTATTTGCTAAGCGGGGTTTTTCGGCCACCTCATTTAATAATTATTTACACAACCCTTGGGATTTTATTTATAGAAATATACTCCGTCTGCCTGAGACTCAGTCTCTTTCAATGCAGTTTGGTACAGTGGTTCATAATGTCCTGGAGTTTGTGACCAAATATCATACTCGGTCTGGATCTTTTCCAACGGCGACAGAAATTAAAAGCAAATTAGAACAAGGACTCGGTCTTTTACCACTTTCTAAAAAAGATTTTGTTCGTTTGCATGAGAAGGGTCTCTTTGTGCTTTATCCCTACATTGATCAATTAGAAAAGACTTTACCAGTAAATACCAAAGAGGAATTTAATTTGCGTGTGGTATTAACTACTGGAATAAAAGAGTTACCAGAATTAATCCTGACTGGTAAACTTGACCGTTTAGACCTGACTAGTGATGGACGAACCTATAGAGTAGTTGATTATAAAACAGGCAAGCCAAAAACCAGAAATGTGATTGAAGGAAAAACCGCCAGTAGTGATGGTAATTATAAACGCCAATTAGTATTTTACGCATTATTACTTTCTCTTTATGATGATGAGAGATATTTGTGTCGGGAAGGAGTTTTATCTTTTGTGGAAACAGACACCAAAGGTCTGTTTCATGAGGAAACTTTTAGTATTACGACTGAAGAAATTGAATCTTTGAAACGAGAGTTGATATCGGCTGTTAAAGAAATTGTGGCTGGTGATTTTTTGTCTAATAAAGAATTGGCTGACAAAAGCTCCTATGCTCATTTAATAAGATTATTGAATGAATAAAATAAAAAGAATTATAAAATAAAGTGGCGTGGGGCTTTGCCCCACGCCACTTTATTTTATCATCATTCTATTTACTCAGCTTTGTTTGGCGCTTCTTTCCCATCTAGTTGGGCAATCAAGTTATCAATAATTTGTTTCACCACGGTATATGGTTGTGCTCCATTGATGACGACCTGTTGATCACCGACTATCACTACAGAATAAGGAGTACCATTAGCACCCGCTGCTGCCGCTTCAGCTACATCTTTTTGTACTTGATCGCGATATTTTCCACTATCAAGACAAGTATTAAAGTCTGATCTAGAAACTCCAGCTTTTTCAGCAAAGACAGGTAACTGAGTCATGTCAGTTTGAACATTAACATCTCGCCCAGCAAAAATATTTTTTGAAAAAGCCCAAAAGGCATCATTACCGCCGAGTTCAGCAACACAATATGCTCCTTCAGAAATTCTTGGTGAATTCGGATGTAATTGAGCAATCGGGAATTGTCGGTAAACCCAACCAACTTTACCACCAACGCCATAATCGGCCATAACATTATTCATGGTTTCGTCAAAGATTTTACAGAAAGGGCAATCATAATCAGAATATTCCACAATCATAATCGGAGCATTAGGATTACCACGAATATGGTCGGTGCTATCAATTGGTCGCACCACATTTGATTTTGTAACTGTTGAATCAGTTGTAGCAGTTGTTTGTTCTTTGGGTGATGTTTTATTATTACCAGTAAAAAATATTGCTACAGCAATAAGAGCAAAGCCAGCTACTATAGCGAAAGGAATTGCTAATGATGAATTTGAATTTGGTTGCATAGAATTAATTAAAACATTAAATACTGAATTATTATACCATGTTGATAAGATTATAAAGTGATTATGGTATACTTTTTGTGAATATGGATTTTACCCAAGCAATCATTTTAGGGGTAGTACAAGGAATAACCGAATTTTTACCGATTTCCTCTTCTGGTCACTTAGTTTTGGTTCAGAACTTACTTCAAATAGAATCAACTGATACTTTTGCTTTTGATGCAGTTTTACATCTGGCTAGTATTATGGCCGTTGTTATTTATTTTCGTAAAGATATCTGGATTTTAATTCAGGCGCTTTTGCGTAAATTGGGTCGTCTGCCAGTGAACGAAAAGGATATTACCATGGTTTACGCACTTTTAATTGGCACTATTCCTGGTGCCTTTATCGGCTACATCTTGGAAGAAAAAATGTCAATATTGTTCAGTAATGTTCTTTTAGTGGCCAGCTTATTGTTTGCTAATGCCTGGTTTTTTATTTTTGCCGAATGGCATTATTTTAATAATCACCAAACTAATGAAATTACGATTAAGAAAGGTTTTCAGATTGGTTTATTCCAAATTGCTGCCCTTTTGCCGGGGGTCTCTCGTTCTGGAGCAACGATTGCTGGTGGAATGATTCTCGGACTGTCACGAACCGAGGCCTCTCGTTTCTCTTTTCTTTTGGCGATACCGATTATTTTGGGAGTGGGAATAAAAAAGTCACTGGACTTGATCGGGCAAACAGAAGATGTAATTTGGGGTCCAATTATGGTTGGTGCAACAATTGCTTTTATTGTGGCTATAATTGTCATTCACTACTTTCTTAAATTTATTTCTAAACACACGCTCTGGCCTTTTATTTGGTACACCATCTTAATGTCTTTATTTGTCGGTTATTTATATCTGGTGCTATAGATTTTAAATCTAATTAGTTATAGATAGTAAACACTACCATTACTAAAATAGAAGAGTATGCGTCATACCATTATCTTCTTTAATCATCCAGGTTGAAGTATCAAGGGGAATTTCTTTCTTTTTTCCACCATCTTTGAATTTAACATGACCGTGTTTGAGGGCATAATCAAAGACTTTTTTGGTGACTCTCACATCCTGTTCGCAATATTTTTTAATTTCGTCTATCTTGCCTTCTTTCCACCACTTGACTGCCTGAAGACCATTAGCGGATTTCTTGGCGCCAATGGTGGCTTCGGCTACTCCATCAAGCCGTAATCTTCTGCCTAAGGAAAGTCGAATGGATTCAAGTAGGTCAATGCTTTTTAGATTAGTTAAATCACCTGGGTAATATTTATTTAAAAGTGGAATATCAAAATGATTACTATTATATCCAACTAAGGCATCTGCTTCTTCTATGATTGGCCAAATAGTATCTAATTCATCAATCGCCACAGTGGTGTATTTATCGGTTTGGCTGTCATACAAGCTAGCGACTGAAATATCAAGGGCCGATGATTCATTTGATCCAACTTCCTCAAAAGTATTTTGGGTTTCAAGATCAAAGACAATGTAACGCATAGTGATTAGTTTAACATAAGATTATTTGAGAATATTATTTTGTAATTTCTGAAATTAATTCTTCTACAGTACCGCTAATTTCGGTGCCATCAGTCAAATTTTTGAGTTTGTATTGTTTAGTTTTAATTTCATCATCACCCAAAACTAAGACAAATTGAATAAATTGTTCGCTGGCGAGAGAGATTTTTTTACCAACCTTTTTGTTACTTAAATCAATGGTGGTTGAGATTCCGGCAGTCCTAAAAGTTTGAGCTATTTTTTCTCCTGCCAGATTGTGTTTTACCTCGGTGGGCAAAATAGCTAATCTAGACGAGGTAATATCGGTTGTCATTAAATCATGACTGATAAGGAAATTACGTAAAGCGACATCGCCAAACCCAAAACCAATCCCGGGGATTGGTTCCCCACCAAATAACTCGGTTAAATTATCATAACGGCCACCACCTAAAAGGGCACGATTATTTTCTGGATCAAGATCCATTACTTCAAATACTATGCCGGTATAGTAATCAAAACCTCGAATGATAGTTGGATCAAAAACAAGCTGGCAGTCTAGGTCGGTCATGGTGTTGATAAGGGTTAATATTTCAGTATAAGCAGGAGTGTCTTTGATTGTTTCGGGAACGACATTAATATTGTCAGCATTTAAAAATGATAAAATTACTGAGGTAGTCTCTCCAGCTATGGATTGCATTTGTCTTTTAAACTCGTCTACTTCCATTTTGTTTTTTCGGTCGGCCAAGCGGGTCACTCCGAGGCGGATTTCTTTATCTAAAGTGAGTGAATCATAAAGTGCTTCTAATAATCGGCGACTAGAAACATGGATTTCATAATGAAGTCCATTTTCCGCTCCAAAGTTTTTGAATATTTCATTCGCTAAAAGAATGATTTCAACATCTGCCGATACATCGTCAATTCCAAAAATATCACAGTTTAGTTGCCAGTGTTCACGAAGACGACCACGTTGCATTCGTTCATAGCGGAAAAGATTAGGGATGGAGTACCAGCGTACAGGGAAAGATAATTCTCGTCGTCGACCGGCTATCATTCTAGCAACCGTTGGTGTCATTTCTGGTCTTAGGGTAACAGCACGATCTCCTCGGTCGGTAAAAGAGTAAGTTTGTTCATTGACAATTTCGGTACTGGTCTTATGGCGATATAATTCAGCTGGTTCAAGAACAGAAGCATTATATTCCTGAAAGCCGAATTGTTCGGCAGTTAAGCGCCAGACTTCAAACATGTAACGTTGTTCAGCCATGTTTTCTGGGTAAAAATCTCGGACACCTTTATAAGGCTCGGTGGATAGTTTTTTATCATTCATAATAAGCAGATTGTAGGCGAGTAAGAGCTACTTGGCAAGTAAGCAAACTATTCAGTTAACCCGGCTGTTTCGCTATAAATAGTCTTTAATCTGGAATCCATGGCAGTTTGAATAATTGCTTGCAGTTCGCGGGGATGGGGAAGGAATTGGCTCTCAAAATTGTTTGAGTTAGCGCTGGCGGTCTGAGCTGTGATAGTGCCAAAATCAAGTAGAGTCGGTATAATACCACTAATCGTAATTTGAATATCCTGTAATCGTTCTAATCGAAAATTACCAACTTTACGATTAAAAAACCCATCTTGTTCAATAACGATAATTCGGCGATCAGTGACCACCCAGAGATCAAGAAAATAATTCGTCCAAACTGTCATCGCTGCCAAACTGCTCAATAATAACCATAAGGCCAAAGAAAAAATAATAAATGAAGAATTGGTAAGAAATAGTTCTCGCCAATTTTCTGGAAGTGGAGTAGCTAATAAAAACATTATAAAAAACAGTGGCAATAAAGCAAAAAGAATAACCAGTGCCAATTCCATATAAATAATAAACCAATGTTTGCGAGCAGTCGTGATAATGGTTTCTTCGTTCTCTAATTCAATTTTATCGTATAACATATTTTATCCTAAATAATAAAGAATAGGTAAATTATCATAATAAAAAGCAAGGGTAGTGTAATTACCAGAAATGTTAAATAAGTGATTTTTGTAACGGAATTATTAGTGGAGTAATTTTCCCAATGATAAAATAAAACACCAGAAAAAATAGCATAAATGGTGACGGTAAGATAAAAAGCTAATTTAGCTATAAATGTCAATGAGATAGTGATAACTGGAAACATGTTCTTACTATTATGCCATAGTAAGAACACTGAAGCGAGGGGAACCATATTGGTCGGGGTGGTTAACAATTTGAAAATTATATTGGTGGGCTAAAGAGGTAAGAGATGTTACTTGGGCTGGTTCATGTTCAATCCAGAGTTGACCAGTATGGGGCCGGAGCTTTGCTCCGGCCCCAGCGACAATCTGTTCAATAATCTCCATTCCACCTTCACCACCAAATAGCGCCAGATGTGGTTCATAAGTAGTAACATTTTTTTCAACTGTTTCAGCTTTAACATCAATATAGGGTGGGTTGGTCAAAATAAAATCAAATTGTCCAGTGATGTTTTCAAATAAGTCACTTTCTACAATCTCGCATCGTTTCTCTCTAATATCGCGATTAATCGCGATATTAGAGAGAAAGTTTTTTTCAATGGTTGGGAGATGGACGGGATCAATTTCCGCAAAAGTAATAAATACTTCAGGTACAGCTTTAGCTACAGCTACTCCAATCGCTCCACTACCGGCACATAAATCCAGAACTCTCAGATCAGCGTTTTGGTTATTTAATATCGGAGAATCAAATTTAGGAATGCTATCCCTAAATTTCTGCTGTACGGAGATTTCTTTGAGAGCTTTTTCAACCCAAAATTCAGTTTCGGCGCGCGGAATAAGGGGTTTTGTGTCTAGCCAGATTTGGCAATTAAGAAAATGGATGAAGCCAATGACGTAACCGAGTGGCACGCCCGAGGATAATTGCTCACAGTCGGCGTGGAAAGCTTCGCTTTCCACGCCCCTGTATTTCTCCTTGAGGAGCCAATTTTCGTCTCTAGTCATAATTTATACTACTGTGCCTGTAAAATCTTGCTCTGTCCAGCTTGAGATACGATTGCATAACCTTCATATACATTTGAGACTCTTTAGCAATAAGAAAAATGAAAATCGGACACGTTTTAAGAAACACTAGAGGATTTGCCAAAGCCACCGCCTCTGCTCTAAAGTGGCGAAGTATGCGCAATAAAGCTGA
>Ga0210034_1002117_pt1 | contig 15725 bp, 15 predicted proteins | sample CryGeymeta201505_FD_185466 | JGI IMG/M metagenome (GOLD analysis project Ga0210034, IMG submission 185466) | Groundwater microbial communities from Crystal Geyser aquifers in Utah, USA - Crystal Geyser metaG 2015-05 (SPAdes) (version 2) | ecosystem: Environmental > Aquatic > Deep subsurface >... | reverse complement strand
CGCCCCCCTTTGTCCACAAGCCCCACAGGCGCCAGCCGTTTTGATTCGAAATTCGAAGGTCAAAACCGGAAGCTCAGACTCATACCTCTATTGGAATTGACTCTCCGCGCGCGGGTGAGTGCGCGACATTAGAACTCCGCGCGGATCGTTCTCGGCCAGGCCGCTCAGGGTCTGCAGGAACGCGATCAAGGCATAAGGATCGTAGCCCGCCCGCGCGGCCAGGAGCACGCCGACACGGTCAGCCTGATATTCGCTTTCCTCGGGATACGGCCGAATCAGGCGGTCCAGGCCGTTGCCCAACAATTGCCGCAGGAACGCGGTCTCGTCGCGCGGCCTGCCGCCGGAGGTGGCCTGCTGGCGCAGCGCGTGGAGCAGGAGCTGAGCGTCCAGACGGGCGATTTCCCGCGCCAGCACGGCAGCCAGTTCCGCCTCGTCGCGCAGCAGGCGATAGAGGCCACGGGTCAGAAAATTATGGCCACCCGGCGTGGCAAAGGCGTGGATTTCCTCGCTGTCCAGCAGCGCGAACAGCCAGGGCTCGGCGTCCGGGACACCCTGGGTGGCAAGCAGGCGACGGCCGACCTGGTTGAGGAAGCGTTGCGCCTCGGGTTCGTTCGCGGCGGGCAGCAGATTCAGCAAGCGGCCAGCCAGCGCACGGCCGATGCAAGCCTCGTGCTCGCGTTCCAGCCGGTTGAGCGCCCAGGCCGAGATCAGGGATAGATGCGAACCGGAGAGGGTGCCGGATGCGGCGGTCGCGCGCGGCGGCGCCCCCTCACAGGCCGGACCCAGCCGAGTCGGCACGACGGTGGGCACGCCGTCCACCCGATAGGCGTCCAACACCTGTAAAGCGGCACGGCCGGCCGCCTCGGCCTGGTCTTCTTCCTCGCCACCGCGAAAACCGGCGACGGCGACGATGCGGGTTTCAATACGCCGCGCGTCCAGCCCAAGTTCACCCTTCAGTTCGCTCAGCACCGCCTGCCGTGGGTCGCCGCGCAACGACAGCATGCGCACCCAGCCGTCGCCCTGGGGCGAGATGACGCGCGTCCAGCCGCCTTGCCGTTCCTGGATGTCCACCGCCTCGCCGCGCGCCAGTTGCGCGCGTTCCGGCGCCCGCGTGGTCGGCGCGCCGCGCAGGGGCTCGTCGCGCAATAGCCGACCGAGCGCGGCACACACCGCCCCGGCCAAACAAATCCCCACACCGGCCAATAGCCATCGCCGCATCGCTAATCACCCAATCCCGCCAGATAAAAACCGGCCCAATAGAACGGCTCCGGGCGCGTGCGCGCCACTTCTCGCTGCGCCTGGCGCAGGGCTTCAGCCTTGCCGAGGCGGCCAAGGTTGGCATAGAAAAACCGCATCAGTTCCGCCGTGGCCGCGTCATCCACGCTCCAGTAGCTGGCGAGCAGGGAACGCGCGCCGGAAAAGAAAAAACCGCGCACAAAGCCCACCAGATCATCGCCCGGGCTGCCTTGCCCCAGTCCTGTGTCGCAGGCGATCAAGACGACCAAGTCGGCATTCAGGCGCAGGCCGTAGAGTTCGTCGACGCTGAGCACGCCATCGTTTGCCGTATCCGGAGCCAGCAGCAGGTAGGACTTGAGCGGTTCGGCGGGGCGGAATTTGCCGTGGCTGGCGAGGTGCAGATAGCCGACGCCGCCGGCCAGCTCGCGCAACGCGGTTTCCGTGGCCTCGCCCCGGGTGAGCAGGCGCGTGTTCGGCAGCAGGGGGGCGATGCCACGCGCCTCGCTTTCCGCATATCGCAGGTCATTGGCGGCCACCCCGGTGTCGGGATTAGCCAGGATCAGGGCGCTGTTCGCCACCTTGCCGGCACTGGCGCGCAGCAGGGCGTCGACATTGCCGCTGGGCAGCACACGCAAGCTGTGCTTGTCCGACAGCCAGCCCGCGCCGTCATGCAGGGCAGCGAAGGACAAATAGTGCAGGGGTCCGTGCGGCACCACGGTGAGGCGGGCGCGCAAGCGTCCTTCAACGGGCCGCAGCAGGCGGTCGTAGAGACGCCGCGCCATCGCGCCGACCGCGCCGCTTCGCGCGGCGATGGCGCGACGATAATCACTCACCTGACCGCTCAACCCCTCGCCATTCAGCTTCGCCGCGTGGACGCCGTCACGATCCAGCAGCAGCACATAGAGTTCGCCGCCGGACACGAAATACTCCAGTAGCGTCTCGTCCGGGCGCAGACCCTGGGCGATCTGGCCGGCATCGACGCCGTAGACGGCAATCAGGCTGGCGAACATGGGATCGGCCTGGTACAGGGCCTGGCGCGCCTGGCCGATGCGCGCCGCCGCCGTCGCGTCCTTTGCCGTCGCGTCGCTCGCCCGCATCTGCATGTGCGCTTGCGCATCCAGGCGGCTGATCTGGCCAAACTGCTCGGCCACGCGGGGGTCCAACCCGTCCGGCGGCGCCACGCTCCACTTGCGCGCCAGAAGATCGACCAGGGTGCGCGCCTTGGCGCGTTCCACATACTCCAGCATCTTCGGGTAGCGCCCCAGCTTGAACAGGGTATTCACCAGATCGGCGTACACCCCCTGGCGGTCGGCGGCGAAACCGATCTTGTTGGCTTCGGTGTCGATGTTCTGACGATGTTGTTCGATCACGTCGACCGAGCGCTGGAAGTTATCGGCGGCGCTGTCCAGGTCGCCCGCGCGCGCGGCGAGCCGCCCCAGGTCGTACAGGAGTTGCCAGTAGATGCCGCCGTTCTGGCGCACATGGCGAGTCTCGGCCAGGGCGGACAGGCGGCGCCGAGCCTCCTCCTCCCGGCCACTCTCCAGCATCGCCTTGCCCAGCATGTATTGGCGCGGCAAGTCCTGCCACAGCCAGAGGTTCTCGCCGGTGAGGACGGCGCCGCTGAACAGGCGGTCGAGCAGGGTGTTGGCCGCAAACAGGAAATCCTTGCCGATTGCCTGGTAGGCCTGGCCAAACTCGCCCAGTGCCAGATAACAGCGCGCCAGCGCGAGCGATTTCGCGGTCTTGAAATCGCTGCTGAACAGCCCGCCGGTGGCGACCTTTTCCAGGCGTTTGACGTAACCACGCGCCGCTTCCTGGTCGCCCACCCGGGTCAAGGCCAGCACCAGCGCGGCGAGCGCATCGATTTCCACCAGGGGGCCTTCGCGCTCCCGGTCAAACCAGTCGAGCGCGCGCCCCGCCTCGCTGATGGCGAGCAAGTAGTCGCCGAGTTCGTTGGCGGATTCGGAGCGCAGGATGGCGGCGTAGGGAGTCAGGTCTTCCGCCCCGAACAGGCGGCCCTCCTTGTCGCCCGCCTGGATGCGCGCCTCCAGGCGATCCAGGCACTGGCCCAGGCGGTCGTAGTTCTTGATTCTGTGATAGGCGTAGCAAAGGCCGTGCAGATCGGCGGCGCTGGCCTTGGGCGCCCGCAACAGGCTCTCGTACTGCGTGGCCAGCTCCTCGTAGCGCCCCTCCCCCACCAGCCTGATCTGCTTCTCGCCATCCGGCGCGGCCAGAGCCGCGCCGGCGGCCAGGATCAGGCTGAAAGCAAGGCGGGCGAGCAAAGCCATATTCAGAGCCAGTAGCCGAACTCCACATTGAAGCCGTTATCGCTCTTCATATGGCGTAGCGCCAGGCCGGCGCGAAACACGCTGGTGGCCTTGGCGCTGCGCGCGGTGCCCAGGCTGAAACGCAGTTCCTGGTAGTTGTCGGCGTACAGCTTGCTGCCGAAGAAGCGGGTATCTATCAGGGAGGTTTCGAAGTACATCTTGCGCCCGGATACCAACGTGGGCCGCGACCACATCACGCCGTTGCGCAGCACCGTGTTGCTGATGTGGGGATCGTAGTCGTAGCCACCGTAGGAGAACGGCAGGGTGGTGGCGAAGCTGAGCATGTTGCCAATGCCGACGTCATAGCCTGGTTTGCGCCAGTAATAAGTGCTGGTCAGGCCGGTGGCGGCCATCTGCGCGGTCGAGCCGAGGTCCGTCGCGGCCGTGAATGCGTAGTTGATGCTCGGCGCCAAAGTCCAGTACTGGCTCATCGGGAAGCGATAGGAAGCGCCAAAACCCAAGTGATACGCCTTGGCGCCGTCCACATCGACGATGCTGATCGGCATCCGCAGCAACAACTGCCGGCGCGGGTCGAGATCATTGCGGATGGAGTAGGACAACGGGACGGTCAGATTGCTGACATCGGTGTCGCCCTGGGTCATCTGGCCATATTCCAGGCCGATGCCCACCCGCGTCAGCTTGTTAGCTGATGTTCCCGTCGCAATGGCGGTTTCGGGACCACCAATGTTGCTGAAGTCGGCGGTGAACGATTGTTCGAAATCGGCCGCCACCATGGTCGACATCAGGCTGTTGGGGTTGCCGGCGATGGGGTCGGTGGGGGAGGTCCGCGCCAGGGTCTGGGATAGCTGAGAGAGCAGGCCGCTGCTCTTGAGGTAGTCGTACATGGCCTGGGCGTTTTCATCGCGGGTTGCACCCGCAATGAAGTCGCTGACGATTCCCAAAGAAGGAATATCCAGAAACACCGAGGCCCCATTGGCAGCGTATGAAAGGCCGACGCCCCGGTAATGGCCACTGATCTGCACAGGCTGGAATGGGTCATAGGGCGGGTTCGGATTGAGCGCCTGCAATGAACTGGTGCTCAAAGCGTTGAACAACGCATCGGAACTCGAGTAGGGCACTCCGGTGTAGGGAATTCCGTTGATCGTCACATCCGCGCTGAACGGACTGGCGGCACCAACCAGGTTACTGGCCAGCGGACCACCCAGACACAACACGGTAGCCAGCAATGACTTGGGGACTTTCATGACAACACCCCTGAAGAAAAAAACCGAGTGCGCTCAACGCAAACGATAGAACCGCCCCACCCCGCTCTGCCCTTCCGCCAGCCCATCCAGCTTGTCGCCCACCGCCTCGGACAACTGCCCCAGGCGGTCTTCCGGCAGCGGGTGGGTCTTGAACAGCAGCGACACGCTCTTGTCGTTCTTGGCGACGTGGCCGATTTCGGCCAGCACCGCCGGCAAGGCGTAGGCGTCATAGCCGGCACGCGCGCCGAGCACCAGGCCGATGCGGTCGGCTTCGAATTCGGCATCCTTGTCGAGGCCGCGTGCGACGATCTCGGCGCCATTGCCGATCAGGTTCTGCACGATCTCGTTCTCGTTCTTGAGCTTGGCTCCAAAAAAGGAACCGAGCGCCGCGATGGCCTGGGATTTCTGCAACAGTTTGAGGTGATGCTTGCGGATGACATGGCCGATCTCATGGCCCAGAACGCCCGCCAGTTCCGCCTCGTTATTCAGTTTCCGGTAGAGGCCCCTGGTCAGAAAAATGTAGCCACCAGGTGCGGCGAAGGCGTTGAGGTCATCACTTTCGATCACGCCGAAACGCCACGGCAAATCAGGCCGCTCACTTTGCAGGGCGACCCAGCGGCCAACCCGGTTGACGTAGCGTTGCAGGCCGTCGTCGCGCACCAGGGGGGCGGCGCCCAGCAGGTTGCCGGCGATCTGCTGGCCAATGCGCAGCTCTTCTTCCTGCGAGGTCCTGCCGGAGAGCAGCGCCTTGAGCAACTGGTCGGCGGGCTTTTGCTGCGCGATGGTGGGCGCCACCGGCTGGGTCGGGGCGGCGGGCTGCGTGGGAGCGGCCGGTTGTAGCTTCTGCTTGATCAGGCCTTTCAGAAAATTGTCGAAATCGCCCGCCTGGGCGAGGCCGATGCCGCACAGCGCGGCGACTATCCAGGGGAGGCTGCGTTTCATGGTTGGTTACTCATCGAGGTGGTACGACTTTCAGGATTGGGCAGGTAAGGGAGGCCACGTCGGATCAGGCCAGCCAGTTGGGCGAACTGTTCGGCATCGGCTTGGCTGGCGGCATGGGCATCGAGAAACACCAGCTCCTCCGGATTGAACTGGGCGGCCTTGAGTTCCACCTCATCCAGGCCGCGCGCGCCAGCCACCGCCACCACCTTGCCGGGTGCGCTCGGGCGGTTGCCCACCTCGACCAGCGCGCCCAGGTCGGGAGTGGCGGCAATCTCCGACTTTACCGAAAGGATGCGTACCCAACCGGTCGATCCCGCAGCATAAACCTGGGTCCAGCCACCCTGGCTGGCGAGAACCCGTACCTTGGCCCCCCGGCCCAGCTTCGCCACGTTATCCGCCGCCGTGCTGGGGGCGGCTTTCATGGCGTCGTCCCGAAGCATGACGCCGGGATTGCCGGGGACCGCCGCAACCGGCTTCTGCACTGGCGTGCCCATTGCCAGGGCCAGGCCAGGGAGCAGCAGAGCAAAAATCCAGACCCTCTCAAGAAACACGCCGGGCCGCCCCAAGTGTTTCTTGGCCCCCTCGGGGGGAGAACGCCGCGAAGCGGGGTTTTCGGGGGCGCTCATGGCAACCCGCCCTCACCCCAGGGGCTGCCCGGGCCTTTGTCCGGGGCTTTCTCAGGTTGTGGCGCCGGCAGATAGCCCAGATCCCGGTGCCGCAGATTTACCGTGCGGGCATAGTGTTCGGCGTCGGCGCGATCGACCTGATAGCGGTCCAGGTTCATGAGCTGGTTGGCATCGAAACGCGCGGACTTGAGTTCTTCTTCATTGAGGCCGCGCAAACCCGCCACCGCGACCACGCGGCTCGAATCACTGCGCCGTCCGCCAGCCTCAACCAAACCGGCCAGGCCGGCGCCCGCACCCGCCGCCGCGGTGGAGCGAACCGACAGAATGCGCACCCAACCCCGGCGAGTCCCCTCGGCTACCTGAGTCCAGCCGCCCTGGCGTCCGAGCACATCGACGCTCGCGCCCTTGGCGAGTCGGCCGACACGGGCGGCGCTGGCGCTGGCGCTGGCTCTCAAGTCTTCATCCTTGAGCATAACGCCCGGCGCCGCCAGAACCGGAGTTACAACCAGGCAGGCAATAAACAGAAAGTTTTTCATGGCAGTCCAGCGTTGCGCGTTGAGGCAAATGATACAACTGCCTCACAAGAAACACGCTGGGCCGCCCCAAGTGTTTATTGCCCCCCTCGGGGGGGCGTGGGTGTTTTTCCCGCGCCGGGGGCACGACCAATACCGCCTCCGCGGGTAATATCGCCCCATGGCAGCCATTACCAACCTTCTCACCCGACGCGGCGGCGCTCTGTTGGCAAGCCTTCGCATCTGGCGCGCCACGCTGAAGCTGGCTGGCGAAGTGGGGGTGGCCGCGCTGTCGCCGGCGGTCTACAACAGCGCCACGCGCACCGTGGTGATGAAGCAGATCTACTTCACTGCCGTGCAGATCCTGGTGCCCTTCACCCTGTTCGCCGCCCTCCTCTCCTTCGTGCTGATCCAGATCGTGGTAGGGACGGCCGCCAATTACGGCCTCTCCGATTACGCCCTGGAAATGTCGGTGCGCCTGCTGGTGCTGGAAGTGCTGCCGCTGGTCACCGCCCTGTTCGTGGCGCTGAGGTCCGGTTCCGCGATCAATACCGAAGTGGCGCTAATGCGCATCGATAATGAACTCGAAGCGTTGGAAGACAGCGGGGTCGATACCCTGCGCCTGGAATTCATGCCGCGTGTCATCGGCGGCGTCCTCTCGGTGCTGTCGCTGACCGCCATCACCAGTGTACTGGCCCTGGTGCTGGCCTACCTGGCGGTGTATGGCTGGCAGCCTTGGAGCCTGCCTGATTTCAGCCGGGTCATGGGCCAGGTATTCGACGGCGCCATCCTTTCCAGCATCGGGCTGAAAGCCTTGGCATTCGGCCTGGCGGTCACCGTGATTCCGGTGGCGGAAGGCCTGGCCACACCGAAGATGCTGTTCATGGCGCCGATTTCCGTGCTGCGTGGCATGGTGCGGCTGTTCTTCGTATTGATGCTGATCGAGGTGGCGTCATTAGCTTTCAAGTACATTTAGTATTATGCAATAATATCAACAACTTACAGAAGTTTTTCGCATACAGGAAAATACGTAAAACCGGGCTGAATCCCATATCCCGCGCGGTTTTGAACATTTTTTGAACATTTCGAGGTCAGTACCGCCTCCCTACCAAACGGTTTTTTTATCTTCCCAAATCAAAAAACCCCGCCAGTCAGAGACCAGGCGGAGTCGGGGTAGTACAGGATCAGGAATCAGAACGGGATGTCGTCACTGTCGTCAGCGAACGGAACCTTGTCCGTTCCGGCTTCATGGCCATTGGCGGGAATCTCCCGGATTTCACTGACCCGCGCTGTCCGGCATGGGCAGCTTGAGCATGTCGGGCGTGGCCTCTACGGGCTGCCTGGGCGAGAGGTATCGGCCCACGAATCGCTGGCGGAGATGGCACGCAGGGTGCCCAAGGGGGTCGTCTGCTACTTTCGGCTCTCCGTTTCCATAACCTGACGACCCAAGCTCCGTTCCAGGTTTGGCTGGCCATCGAGAATAAAGCCATTGCACCGAAGCTGGACTACCCGCCACTGCGCATCGTCCGCTTCTCCTGTGCGGCGTTCACCAAAGGGGTCGAGGAACACGTCGTGGATGGCGTGACCGTTCGCATCACCGGCCGCCAAGGCCGTTGCTGACTGCTTCAAGTACCGCAACAAAATCGGCCTCGATGTTGCCCTGGAAGCGCTGCGCGAAGCCTGGCACGATAAGCACATGACCAGCGACGACATCTGGCGCTACGCCAAGGTCTGCCGCGTCGCCAACGTGATGCGCCCTTACCTGGAGAGCCTGGCATGAGCGTTCGGAACATCGGGACATCGATCCGGGATCGGCTCCTTAATAAGGCTCGGGCTGAAAAGCTGGGCTACAACCTGCTGCTGACACGCTATGCGCTTGAGCGACTGGAATTTTGGCTGTAGCGAGCGGGAATAGCCGAAGGCATACAGGCGTTTTTCAACACCCTGCTAGGCCATGCCTCCCCCCTGGCAAGTGCCGATAGAGCGTAGAGGATGCCACGCCTAAGCGCGCTGCCACTTCATCCACCGTGATCGACGGATCACTCAGGAGTTCTCTTGCCGCAACCAAGTCATCCGGTTTGAGGGCTGGAGGCCTTCCACCGACTCGCCCTTGAGCCTTCGCCGCCGAAAGGCCGGCCAAGGTTCTTTCCCGGATTATTCCCCGCTCGAACTCAGCCAGCGCTCCGAAAATCTGGAACACCAGCCGGCCGCCTGTGCTGGATGTATCGATTGCTTCGGTCAGCGACACAAAACCGATGCCGCGCTGCGCCAAGGCCTCAACCGTCTCGATGAGTTGTTTTAACGATCTGGCCAAACGATCCAGCCTCCAGACCACCAGAGCATCGCCCGCGCGCAAGTGGCCCAGCGCGGCCGTGAGTTCCGGCCGGTCGCGCTGCGCGCCGGAGGCCTTTTCCGTAAAAATACGCTCGCAGCCTGCCGCTTTCAGTGCGTCAGTCTGCAGTTCGAGGTTCTGCTCCTGGGTAGATACCCGGGCGTACCCAATCCTCATCGGACACCCCTCGCCGCTTGCGTCTTGCGCGCTTCCTCGATGATTTCGTCCACCACCTGGCTGCATTCTGCACAGAATGCACGAAACGGCACCGTATCGCCCTCTGTATGCAGGATAGCTGCGCCAGCCCTGGCCGGGCCAACTGCAAAATCGTAGGTGGACAACAGGCGGACATATTCAGCACGTCGCTCACGCGGAATCACGATCGGCGGCAGCCCAGCGCGCAAAAGCGGCAGGTTTGCCAACAGCCTGGCCATCCGACCATTGCCATCACAGAAGGGATGCACGCGAACGAAAGCCAAGTGAATATCCGCGTAACGTGCAGCTGCGTTCTGAGTGGTACAGGTCGACAGCGCCCGGTTCAAATCCTCAAGCCAGGCCTTCATCAAGGCGGGCACTTCCTCCGGTGTCGCATATTCGATGAAACGGATGCGACCCTCTGCATCAACGGCCTGCGTGCCGTTGGGAGAGTTCTTCCATGCGCCGACTGGACATTGCGTATCCAGCTCTATAGCCGTTTGCACTGCACGATGCAGATTGAACACATCGCTTGTCTCAACCGCCCGCTCAGAGCGCGCTAGATTCAGAAGAAGATCGATGGCACGGGCATGGCCCACGACTTCCTGGTGATCCTTCAGCGGCTTGCCCGAAATGGTCAGGCCTTCCTCCAGGACGAAGGCGGTTTCACCCAGGGACAGCGTATTGCCCTCGATCGCCGTGGACGTGTGCGTCCAGACGTTACGGATTGCCTTGAGCAGCGACTGCTGAATATCCGGGTCGAGTCTGTCGAAGAAAGACGGCATGAAAACCTCCTGTAAACGGCCTAAAAGATAGGTATTCGGAGTATTGATTTCAAGAGACTGTTTTGGGAGTCACTTGAGGCGTCTGTTGTGAACCTGGCGTCGGGTGACTTCGGATTCCGAATGACAGCCGTGACATTCTCGGTACGGTGAAGAACGTCAACTTCGCCGCCGCAATCGGCCACCAACCATCACGTCCCGGATATTGCATGAATTCGCGTGATGCCCTAAAGGATACCGGGCTGCGCCCATAATCGCGCAGGCCATTGTTTGCAATGGGAATTTTGCGAAGGAGCGGCGTAGTTATTCATACGCCCGACTGAGCAAGACTTTCCAGTGCGGACAAGGGACCAGCGAGGGCGCGCGAGTATTCATGCAATATCCGGGCTAGGTTCAATGATGTCGGTGCGCTGGACGGGATCGTGAGCGGTGCAGGCAAGGGGTTTCAGACGCACGCCGGTCGCCACCTCATCGTGCCAATCGAGCCGGCCGGTATCGATCGCGACGCGTTGTCGCAGGTCTGCATTCAACCTAGATTCCTCAGTTGAACGCGCCCGAGTGTGCGGTTTCCGAGTCGTCTGGCAAGGCGCGCTCAGTTGTCAATGCGCGCAGCGGGCCGGGGCCCGCAAGGAGGAGCAACGCAGCTAGATGGCTCGGAAACCGTGCAATCGGGCGCGTAGCGGCGCCACCCAAATGGTGAGTGCAACCGGAGGCGATAACGTCAGCATCCATGCGGCCTCACAAGGGCTGGGGAGCGGTCAACTGAGGAATCTAGGTTAAAGGATACCGTCCCGGCGGGACATAAAGCTGGCGCGCTACCGCTCACCTCCCCCCGACCCTTCTCCAATCGAAACACGGCCCCGGATCGCTCTTGCGACCAGCAGCGATGTCGCAATGCCCGGCCAGGGCCGTGATCGGATAAGCCGCCCGCAGCACTTCCAATAAGCGATTCAGCACCGCGTACTGCGCGTCGGTGAACGCCATTTCGTCCGTGCCTTCCAGCTCCACCCCGATGGAAAAATCATTGCAGCGCTCGCGCCCCCGCCAAGTCGATACGCCGGCATGCCAGGCACGCTGGCGACAGGGCACGAACTGAATCAACTCGCCGTCGCGGCGGATAAAGAAGTGGCTGGAGACGCGCAGGTTGTGGATGCCGGCGTAATAGGGGTGTTCGTCCGGGTTCAGGCAATTGCTGAACAGTTGTTCGACCCCCGACCCGCCAAATGCGCCGGGCGGCAGGCTGATGTTGTGGATCACCACCAGTGAAATCACCTCGCCTTGCGGGCGGGCGTCCTGGTTGGGCGAAGCGACCCGGCGCGCACCGGATAGCCAGCCTTCGGCGTCCAGCCGCCAATCCGCGATCGTCAAGGCTTTCCCCCCGTCGGCGCGGTGATTTCGTGGTCCAGGTGTACGTGGTAACAGGATTCGTCGAGAGGCGGCATGGCGCAATGGTAACCCTTGTAGCACCGGCGCCTCGCCGGCGAGGCGCCGGCGCTACAATCCGCCCCGCTTGCCACCCGGAGTTGTCCATGATCGGTCTCGAACTGTTCTTCTTCCTCATCGTCATCCTCATCGCCGCCGAGATTTTCGTGAATGCGCTGGAACATCTGGGGGAGAAACTGGGCATTTCCGAGGGGGTCACCGGCTCGATCTTCGCTGCCATCGGGACGGCCATGCCAGAGACCGTCGTGCCCCTGCTGGCGATTTTCGGGGGCACCCAGAATCAGCAACTGAACGAGGAAATTGGCGTCGGCGCCATCCTCGGCGCGCCGCTGATGTTATCCACCCTGTCGCTGTGCCTGATGGCGCTGTCGGTGTGGCAGAAGCGCGGTACCCAGGGCCATCTGACGCCGGAGAAAACCGGCCTGAAACGTGACCTGGATTTTTTCCTCGCGTCCTTCGCCATCGCCGCCGTGGCGCTGTTTGTGCCGCATGAAAACCCAGCCATGCGCGCCATGCTGGCGGTGGGGATGGTGCTGATCTACTTCTTCTACGTGATGCTCACCCTCAAGGCTTCCGCCGCCCTGGTGAAGGACGGCCACGCCACCGAGGCGGATGACCCGATGCTCCTCTCGCGCCTGGGGCTGCCCACCAACCTGATCACCATCCTGCTGCAACTGGGCGTCGCGCTGGCGATGCTGGTGCTGGGCGCCAAGGGCTTCATCCACGGCATCGAGCAGGCAGCGCCCTTGCTGGGCATCTCCGCGCTGGTATTGAGCCTGATGATCGTACCGGTGGCCACGGAACTGCCGGAGAAGGTCAATTCCATCCTGTGGATACGCAAACACAAGGACACCCTGGCGTTCGGCAACATCACTGGTGCGATGGTGTTCCAGGGCACCCTGCTGCCCGCCATCGGCGTGCTCCTCACCCCCTGGGCGCCGCAGAAGGAAGTGCTCGCCGGCGTCATCATCACCCTGATCGCGGCGGCCTGGCTGCGCTACATGCTGCTGCGCGGGCAATTGCGGGTGTGGCATCTGGCGATCAACGGCGGCCTCTATGCCACCTATCTGGCGATCGCGCTGACCTAAGGCGCTCCCCTAAGCGGCTTGCGGCTTGCAATTGCCGCGCCGCGTTTGCCCTGGGAGGGCTATCAGGCCAAACAACGCCGGCTGAAGAACTCAGCGTCAACACCCGCAGCGATGTCCTGTTCCAGAGCGTCACCGGCGCCGGCAAGGCCAGCAGCTTCTACGACACCGGCACCCATCTGATGCACGAAACCGATGTGCGCTGGGGCACCCAGATCATGGATGGGAAATGGAACAGCCTGTTGAACACCCCCCTGCGCGCGACCGACAGCCGCCAGTTCGATCCGGAGAACCTCTCCATCCAGAAACTGGAATGGAAACTCAGCGACGCAAATACCCAGATCAATTTCGGCGATTACTTTGCCAACCTGTCGCCCTATGCCATGGCCAAGGGGATCAAGGGCGCAGCCTTCCAACGCAATTTCGAGAACGACCAGAACCATGTCCGCGCCGCCTAGGGCAGCTTCGACGGGCAGTGGGCCTACCTGTTGCGCAGCCCGAGCAACGAACCCATGGATCGCTACGGCGGCGGGAGAGTCTGAGTAGCGCCGTGGCCTTCGAGGCCGAGAAGCCTGTAAGCCCTCGCCGCGCAGATGCCCATCATGGCCAGGAGGCATCGCCCTCCCGCCAACGTGGGAGGCGCGCTCCCGGCCGAGCCGGCTGTGGATAACGCTGCGCCTCACTCCAATCCGGTCGCATCCGCCTTGAAAAAATAGACCCGTTCTTCCTTGTATATTGGGAGGAGTCCATATCCGGCGCTACAGTCACCTATTCATGCCGCAGCGCCTCGATCGGGTCCAGGCTGGCGGCGCGGCGCGCAGGGAAGTAGCCGAAGATCACCCCGATGGCGGCGGAAAAGGCGAAAGACAGCAGGTTGACACTGGGGTTGAATAGATAGGGGATGTTCATCAGGCCGGACAGACCGATTGAGGCGAGGGTGGCGAGGATGACGCCAATCAGCCCACCCAGCGAGGACAGCACCACCGCTTCGATGAGGAATTGCGACAGCACTTCCCGCTCCAGCGCGCCGATGGCCAGGCGGATGCCGATCTCGCGGGTGCGTTCGGTCACCGACACCAGCATGATATTCATGATGCCGATGCCGCCCACCAGCAGGCTTACCGCGGCCACCGCGCCGAGCAGGGTGGTCATTACCTGGGTGGTGGCGGAAAGCGTTTCGGCGATCTGCTTGGTGTCCATGACATTGAAGTTGTCATCTTCGTTGTCGCCGATGCGGCGCCGCTCGCGCATCAGTTGCTTGATCTGGCGCTGCACCTTGTCGGTCGAGACGCCGTCTTTCACCGACACCATCAGGGTGCGCACGTCCTGGTTGCCGGTGAGGCGCCGCTGCACAGTACGTAGCGGCATGATGACGGTGTCGTCCTGATCCGAGCCCATCGACGACTGCCCTTTGGAGGCGAGCAGGCCGATCACCTCGCAGGCGAATTGCTTGATACGGATTTCGCCGCCTACCGGGTTCGCGGCACCGAACAGTTCCCGCTTCAAGGTGTTGCCGATCACGCACACCGCTTTGCCGGCGCGTTCTTCCGATTCGTTGAAAATGCGGCCTTGGCCTAGGCGCCAGTTGTTGCTGATGAAGTAATCGGCCGTAGTGCCGGTGATGGAGGTGGGCCAGTTATTGGCCTGCGCGATCACCGTAACGCCCTTGCTGACCACTGGCGCCACCGCCTTGAGGCCACCGATCTGGGCGCGGATGGCCGCCGCGTCCTCCACCTTGAAGTTGGCCGCGCTGACCGAGCCATAGCCGGCACCCAGGCGCTGGCCGGGGCGCACGATCAGCAGGTTGCTGCCGAGGCTGGCGATCTGGTCTTTCACCGCGCGGGTGGCGCCATTGCCCAGCGTCACCATGGTAATCACCGCCGCCACGCCGATGACGATGCCCAGCGTGGTGAGGAACGAGCGCAACAGGTTGCGGCGGATTTCCCGGATCGAGAGGAGCAGGGCGTTCCACAGCATCAGGCGGCCTCCCCATTGCGGCTATCGCTTTCCACCAGGCCGTCCTTGAAGTGCACTACGCGGTGGGCGTAGGTGGCCATGTCCGGCTCGTGGGTCACCATCAGCACGGTGATGCCCAGTTCGCGGTTGAGTTGGGTAATCAGATCCATGATCTCGTGGCTGGTTGTCGAGTCCAGGTTGCCGGTGGGCTCGTCGGCCAGCAGCACGCTGGGGCGGGTGACGATGGCGCGGGCGATGGCCACGCGCTGCTGCTGGCCACCGGAGAGCTCCGCCGGGGTATGCGACTCGCGCCCCTCCAGGCCGACCTGGGCGAGCGCGGCGCGAGCGGCGGCATGGCGCGCGGTACCGCTTTCGCCACGATAGAGCAGGGGCAGTTCGACGTTTTCCTGGGCGGAAGTGCGCGCCAGCAGATTGAAGCCCTGGAACACGAAGCCCAGGTAATGGCGCCGCAGCAGGGCACGCTGGGGGCGGGTCAGTTGTTCCACATGCTCGCCGAGAAATAGGTAGGCGCCCCCGCTGGGAACATCCAGGCAGCCGAGGATGTTCATCACAGTCGATTTACCGGAACCGCTGGGACCCATGATGGCGACGAATTCGCCGCTGTTGACCGTCAGATCGACGCCGCGCAGCGCCTGGAACTCGGCCTGGCCCTGGCCGTAGGTTTTGCTGATGCCTTGCAGGCGGATCAGGGGTATAGCGCCGGCACTCCCCGTCACTTCGCCGCCTCGCTATCCGTAATCACTTGCGTGCCCGCCTCCAGCCGACCTTCCAGAATTTCAGTCTGACGGCCGTTGCTGACGCCGACCTTCACCTTGATCGCCTGCGCTTGGCCATCGCGCGGGATCCAGATTTGCTTGAAGCCGGCCGTGCCGCCGTTTTTGCCACCGTTTTTGCCACCGTTTTTGCCACCATTCGGCGCGCGTTGGCTGCTCCCGCGTGGCATGCGCGGCATGAGCATGGAAATGATGCCGCCGGAATCGGCCTTGGGCTTCGTCGGCGGACTGAAGCGCAGCGCGGCGTTGGGCACCAGCAAAACGTTTTCCCGCGCCGTGGTGGTGATTTC
>Ga0210034_1002115_pt1 | contig 15727 bp, 10 predicted proteins | sample CryGeymeta201505_FD_185466 | JGI IMG/M metagenome (GOLD analysis project Ga0210034, IMG submission 185466) | Groundwater microbial communities from Crystal Geyser aquifers in Utah, USA - Crystal Geyser metaG 2015-05 (SPAdes) (version 2) | ecosystem: Environmental > Aquatic > Deep subsurface >... | reverse complement strand
CTTTGATGCGGCGTCAATTTTTCGAGTTCTGCCGCCAAAACATGAAATTCTTCGGTTTTCATCGTAGCACCTATCTTATTGATTGGTATGGCGATAGTATAGACCACTACTTAACAGTGACATAGCCTTCGCAAAATAGGAAAGCCCTTCGCCTCGATCGGCGGGACAGGGACTTTCGATGGGATTTTTCTCAGCGGCATCGTCGCAGTGTTGCTGACCTGGCGAATCAGCATATCTTCACCACGATGTCGTGCAGGGTATTGGCGCAGTGGGCCATGTTGTGGGCGGCATTGGAGAGGTGGCGATAAATTTCGCGGCGCTTGAACATATTGATGTAGTCGTCGCCTTTGAATAATTCGGCGAGGGCGATACGATATAGCCTTTCAACCCTTCTTTGCGCCTTGCGCGCTATATCGGCATCGTCCGCGACGGTCAGGGGGTTGCTCCCCAGCTTGCCGAAGCCCGCTACCAGAGCGTCTACACCTTCCTGCAGCAGCTTGGATATTTCCACGATGAAGGTGTCTGGCGTCACGCCAAGCACGTCCATTTCGCTGACGGTGGTTTTGCAGTAGGTCACGATCCGGTCAAGGTCGGCGATTGCCCGGTAGATGTCCTCGCGGTCGATTGGGGTGGAAAAGGCCTCGTTCAGGATATGGATGTTGCGCATTTTTATGAGGTCAGCTTCGTGCTCATCCTGCTTGATTTTTTTTCCCAGAACTTCGTCACCGGTTTTCAGAAATTCGACCAGGTCATTTACCGAATGGCTGACCTGAAGGCATTGTTCGGTCAGCAGTTTGAAGAAATTGGGTGTCTTGGGGAAAACCTGGTCGAAGAGGGCAGAGAGGATGAATTTTGATTGTTCCCGCATGATTTTTTATCCTATGGTTATTATTGTTAGCTGTACCAAGAAATAACACGCGACCGCCACCATCGCCGCGCCGGGAATGGTGATCAACCACGTTACCGAGATTTCTTCCGCTTTTGCCCAGCGTACCGCCTTGGGGCGTTCAGAGGCGCCAATGCCCATGATCGAGGTGGCGACCACATGAGTGGTGGAAACCGGCGCGCCAATCAGGGAAGCAGCGAAAATTACCCCGGCAGACGTCAGTTGGGAATCCAGCGCATGCAACGGCCGCACTTTGTAGATAGCAAAGCCGAGGGTGCGCACGATACGCCAGCCGCCGGACATGATGCCCAGCGTGATCGACGTGGAGCAGGCCAGCATCACCCAGAACGGCACGACGAATTCGTGGATGAAGCCGCCCAGGAGCAGCACCAGGGTGAGGATGCCCATGCTTTTCTGTGCGTCGTTGGCGCCGTGGGAAAAGGCCAGGCCGGCGGCGGTGAAGAACTGGGCGCGGCGTAAATTCCGGTTGATTGTCGGCTTCGCGCCGCGTAACAGGAACAGCATCAGTCGGTGTAAAAAGAATCCCGCCCAGAAACCCACCAGCGGCGACAGCACCAGAGCCAGCAGCACTTTGGTGATCCCGGTGAAGTGGCCGTTCTGGAACAGTTCGCCGAATCCCCATGCCACATGGTCGGCGCCGACAGCAACCACCACTGCACCGGCCAAGCCGCCCACCAGTGCATGCGAGGAGGAGGAAGGTACGCCGCGCCACCAGGTCAGCAGATTCCAGACGATGGCGCCTGCCAGCCCGCACAGGATGATGGTGAGCGATACCGTCGCCTCCAGGTCGCCCAGGGTGATGAACTTGCCGATGGTGTTGGCGACCGCCGTGCCGCCCAGCAGCGGGCCGAGGAATTCGAAAAAGCCGACGATCAGCACTGCCTGCACCGGGGTCATGGCACGCGAGGCGATTACCGTGGCAACGATGTTGGCTGCGTCGTGAAAGCCGTTGGTGTAATCGAACAGCAGTACGATCAGCACCGCCACGATCACTAGAATCAGGATGGCATCCATGTTGAGCAGGAAAGAAGGGTAGACGCCGTTAGCCTACCATTATCCAGCGTGGCCATGTTATTCCTGCATACGACTAAGGACCTGTTAAGCATTAAGTGTTACACGCGTTACCCCCAGAAAGCCCACAGGCAAGGCGCGGGAAGGAAAGCGTGGTTATTCCACGCTGACGAGCCGCAACGCCGCATGCGGACTTTCTGGGGGATAACCCTCCGGGGCGGCGAGGATTCGGGCCCATGGCTAAGCGCGGGTGCCGCCGCGTGTAACACTTAATGCTTAACAGGTCCTTAGCAAGAGCTTCCCCTGCATGCCCCTTTGGGCCGCACAGGATGAGGCCCTCGGCGGATCGGATTACTTCTGGTTGTGGGCCGGATGCCTCAGCTTGTAGCGTGCCAGGCCGTTCTCCACCAGCGAATACACCGCCGGCACCACGACCAGGGTGAGCAGGGTGGAAGTAATCATGCCGCCGATCACCGCGACCGCCAGCGGGCCGTTGGTTTCCGCTCCTGCTCCCAGGCCCAGCGCGGCGGGCAGCAGGGCCAGGATCACCGTCAGCGAGGTCATCAGCACGGGCCTCATGCGGGTCGGGCAAGCGTCGCGCAAAGCTTCATCGATGCCTTTGCCTTGTCCTCGCCGCTGGTTGGTGAGATCCACCAGCAGGATGGAGTTCTTCGCCACCAGACCGATCAGCAGCACCATGCCGATCATCGAATAGATGTTGAGGGTGTGGCCGGTGAGCCACAGCGCCATCACCCCGCCGATAATCGCCAGCGGCTGCGCCAGCATGATGATGAAGGGCTGGATGAAGGAGTTGAATTGGCTCGCCAGCACCATGTACAGCAGCACCATCGCTAGCGAAAAGGCGAAGATCATGTAGCTCACGGTTTTGCCGAATTCCTCCGCCTGTCCGATCAATTTGACGCTGTAGCCGAGCGGCAGGAGGCTCAAAGCCGTTTCCTTGACCTTGGTCACCGCCTCGCCCAGCGGGATGGTGGGCGAGGCATAGAAGGTGGCGGCGTATTGCAGGTCGAAGCGCCCGATTGTCGCCGCGCCAAGGATCTGCTTGATGCCGGTCACGGTGTCGAGACGCACCAGTTTTCCGTCCTTGCTGCGCAGGTAAATATTGTTCAGGTCGGAAATCTGTTTGAATTCGCCGTCCTTGGCCTTGAGGCGGATGTCATAGCGTTGGCCGTCACCCGGTTCGTCATTGTACTTGGCGATGTCGACGCCGCCGGAGAGCACGTTGAGCGCCAGCGCCACATCCTGGGTGGACAACCCGGCTGCGGCTATGCGGGTGCGGTCCGGGGTCAGCGTCAGTTGCGGCAAATCGAGTTGCAGGTCCATATCCATGCGTCCGAAGCCCGGCTCCACCGAGAGCTTTTGTTGCATCTGTTGCGACAGGCGTCCGATTTCCGTCAGGCTTGGGCCGCTCACGACGAATTGCAGCGGCTCGCCGCGTTGCCCGCCGATGATCGGATAGGGCGCGGCGAAGACGCGCGCGCCGGGCACCTGCGACAGCTCTTTGCGCAGGATGGGAATCAGATCCTGTTGTTTGACGGTGCGCTCGCCGCGCGGGAGCATGCGCGCCACCACCGTCCCCTGATTGACCTGGCCGGCGCTGCCCAGCCCGATCAGCGCGAATTCGGTGACGATCTCCTTATGCTGAAAAAGGATACTCTCGACCATGCGCAAACGGCTGTCAGTGTAGTCTATGCTCGACCCGAGCGGGGTGCGGATGTAGACCAGAAAGCGCCCTTCATCCTCTTCCGGCACGAACGTCTTGCCGACATTAGCGAAAAAATAGCTGCTCGCCACCACCGTCGCCAAGGTCAAAAACAACACTTTCCAGCGATGCCGGAGCGCCTTGTCGAGCAGGTAGCGGTAAATGCTGTCCATGCCGTGAAAAAACCGGTCCAGGGCGTAATACACCCGCCCGTGTCGCTTGGAAACTTGCAAATAGCGCGAGCACAGCATGGGCGTCAGGGTGAGGGAAACGAATAACGACACCAGCACGCCGAAGGTGACCACCACCGCGAAGGCTTTGAAGAATTGGCCGATGATACCGCCGAGGAAGATCACCGGGGCGAAGATTGATACCAGAGACAGCGTTGCGGCAATCACCGCAAACATCACTTCGCGGCTGCCGTTGACGGCTGCCGCCACCGGATCGGGATCGATTTCCTCACGATGACGAAAAATATTCTCTAAAACCACGATGGCGTCATCCACCACCACACCGATCAGCAGCAGCAAAGCCAGCATGGTCAGCGAATTGAGCGTGAAGCCGGCGAAGTAGATCACCGCCACCGCGCCGAGCAGCGACACCGGAATGGCCGTGGCGATAATCAGGGTCGAGCGCATGCTGCGCAGGAACAGCCAGACGATCAACGAAGCCAGCAGCGTGCCCTCGATCAAATGCTCTTTCAGCGAGTTGACGATTTCCAGGATAAAGATCGCATCGTTGGAAACGACATCGAGCGTCATGCCCGGCGGTAGCTGCGGGATAATCTCGGTTTCCAGGCGTTGCTTGATCGTGTCGACGATGGCCACAGTGTTGGTGTTGGCCACCTTGACGATGCCCAGACCGATGGTGGTCTTGCCCAAAAAACGGGCGAGCTGGCGGTAATCGGCCAGCCCGTCCTCGATTTCCGCCACGTCCTTGAGGCGCACCGGGGCGCCGTCGCGGTAAGCAACGATCATTTTTTCCAGCTCGTCGAGACGATGGAATTCCAGGTCGAGCTTGATCAGGTTTTCCGTGGCTTGACCGACCAGGAAACCGCCGGCCACCTGGACATGCTCATTGGCGAACGCGTTGGTCAAATCCTGGGCAGTAACCTGAAAAGCAGCCATTTTCTTCGGCAGCAGGTTGACCCGGATGGTGCGGTCGCGGCGTCCGCCCAGGCGCACTTCGCCCACGCCGGCGATGGTTTCCAGACGCTTCTTGATAGTGTTGAGGGCATACTGGTTGAGCTGTTGCTGGGTGCGGTCGCCGCGTAGCGCCAGCCACATGATCGGCATGGCGTTGGTTTCCACCTTGGACACCACCGGCGGGTCGGCGTCCTTGGGTAAGCGCCGCAACACCTGGTTGACCTTGGACTGCACCTCGTTGAAAGCGACATCCACTTTCTTGTCCAGGCTGAAGGTGATGTTGATCACCGACACGCCCGGAGAAGAGGAAGACTGGATATGCTCGATGCCCGGCACGCTGTTGACCGACGTTTCCAACACGTTGGTGATGCTCGAATCGACGATGTCCGGGTTGGCGCCCTTGAGTGTGGTGGAAATTGAGATAATGGGAAACTCGATATAAGGAAAGCGATCCATGCCGATGCGCTGATAGCTGATGATGCCGAACAGCACCAGCACGGCGGACATCATGAACGCCAATACGTGGCGTTTAATCGAGAGCTCGGGCAAGGTCATTTTTGTGTGCCTTTATTGCCGTTCGTTTCTTTCACGCTGACCGCAGCCTGGTCAGTGAGGAAACCCGCGCCGTCCACGGCCACCGTTGTGCCCGATTTGATTCCTTGTAAAATTTCCACCTGACCGCTCAGGGTGACGCCGGTGGTGACGATGTGCTGAACGGCCTTGCCATTCTCGATCACGTATACCACCTTGCCGGCAGGCCGCAGCACCAGGCTGACCTCCGGCACGGTGATCGCCCCGGCATGCTCCTCGACGACGATCGCACCGTTGACCGATGCGCCGGGTTTCCAGCCGCCTGGATTTTTTACTTCGACCACGGCATCGAAAGCGCGGTTGGAACTACCCACCATCGGCCGCACCTGTTCGATCCTGCCCACCACGGCAGCTCCTGGTGCGGTCGGGGTAGATAAAGCAACCGCCTGGCCAATCTTGATGCGCTGCGCGGCGGTTTCCGGGAAGGGCAGGCGGATACGCAGGTTTTCGCTGGTGGAAAGCTGGAACACCGGCTTGCCGAGATCGATCCAGTCGCCTACCGATACCAGTCGGTTATCGACCCGTCCGTCTACCGGCGAGACGATGCGGGTGCGGGACAGATTCTTGGCGGCACGGGTGTACTGCTCGCGCGCCGTGACATTCTGGGCATCGTAGCCTTCCAGCGCGGAGGGAGAAATAAAGCCTTTCCTGGCCAATTCCCGATACCGTTCGGTCAACTTGCGCTGGCTGGTTGCCTGGGCTTCCAGCCGCTTTGCGTCGGAGGAGAAATCGGCGGGATCAATCTCGGCCAGCAATTGCCCCTTCTTGACCGGCGCACCGATTTCCACATAGACCTTGATAATGCGTCCCGCCACCTCGGCGCCCACCTTGGGCGCAGTAGAGCTGTCCACCTCGCCAACTGACTGCTCCAGCACCTGCATGGTGCGCGACTGTGCCTGGGTAACGGTGATGATCGCAGCAGGTGGGCCTTTCTTCTGCTCTTCGGGCTTTTTGGAGCAACCCGGCAGCAACAGGGCTATGCCAAGCAGGCAGGGAAGCAGGAACGGTGGGGTTATTCGCATGGGGCTTAATCCAAAGTATCAGGGGTAAAGTAAAAATCACGAAACGACACCTCATCCCTCAGGTCGGAACAAGCGCCCTTCACATTTGCCACCTCTCCCGCTTGCGGGAGAGGATTGAAGTGAGGACTTTCTTCCGAGTGAGGCCGCAGTATCCAATTTCTCTTCCGAATTGAGCCCCATGAACCAGGATGGGTTTGTAAGGTGAATAGGGATGTCGGTTCGCTATGGCCATTAGGGCGAAATTCCGTACAGGCGGGGGGGGTCTTAGTGGGGGAAAATTAAAGCACAAAGCGGGGATAAACATCCCCGCCCCAAAGGGCGGGGAATTCCCTGTCATTCCAGGTATGGCGAGAAATATCGAGATACCTTCACTTCGTTTGGGATGACAACAAACGTGGCAAGCGGCGGGGAATTTAACCCAGTGGAGTTAAAACCCGCCGTTATACTGAAGGAGCGTTAACTACTTCCTCATGGCTGCGGCGTGCGCCACTGCAGGTTTGGTTACAGCAGCTTTTTTAACCGGCGCTTTTTTGGCTGCGGTCGCCTTGGTTGCGGTTGCCTTTCTAACAGCGGGTTTTTTTGCTACCGTTTTGGCTACGGTTTTGGTGGCGGCGGTCTTGGTTGCCATTTTCTTGACGACCGGCTTTGCGGCGACAGCTTTTTTAACCGGCGCTTTTTTAGCTGCAGCGGCTTTGGCTGGGGCGGTTTTTTTGACTGCCGCTATGGGTTTCTTGGCGACGGCAGCAGATTTCTTCGCTGCTGTTGTGGCTACGGTTTTCGCGGCAACGGCCTTAGTCGCGGCTTTCTTGACGGCGGGTTTTGCAGCGGCGGCTTTTTTAACTGGCGCTTTTTTCGCTGCGGTGGCCTTGGTTGCCATTGCGGGTTTGGCGGTAGTTTTTGCTGCGGTTACCGGTGTAGCCTTGGCCACAGATTTGGTTGCGGTCGCTTTGGCGGGTGCCTTGGCGGGTGCCTTGGCGGGAGACTTGGTCGCTTTCTTTGTTGCCATTTGCTGACTCCTTGATTGTAGAAAGTTATCGCGAGTACATTTTTATTCTGACGCTGTTAGCATATCCAAAATAAAGCGGTAGCACCGAACAACTGATTACATCACCTTGTTGTTCCTCCCGTTAGAACTGCGTGGCCGAGAGCATGTTTCCGCCTTGCGCTCAAATTCTATTCCAATTATTTAAAAATGCACAACAAATAAAATGGCATTACGAAAAGAAAATTGTTGGGAATAGACGGGCTTACAAGGGTTTCAACGGGGAAATTTTTTGGCGAAAGGTGACTGGCATCATGATGCCGATGGTCTACACTGGCCATGGGTAACGCTGTCTAGCTATATTTTTCTGTCTAATGGCTGCGTGGCGCATGAGACATAATCAGGGAAGCAGCCGTTCCAGCGCGAATAATTGCGGAATTTTTTCTCGTTCGCGAATCAAATACGTGTTGTTTTTCTGCACCATGACTTCGGCGGCGCGCGGTCGAGTGTTGTAGTTGGAACTCATGCTCATACCATAGGCCCCTGCCGACATCACCGCCAGCAGGTCGCCTTCGGCGAGGCGCAGGTGGCGATCATGGCCAAGAAAATCGCCGCTCTCGCACACCGGGCCGACAATTTCATAGCGCTGAGCCACGCCCGCATTTTCCTTGACGGGAAGAATCGCGTGATAGGCATCGTAAAGTGCGGGGCGCATCAGGTCGTTCATCGCGGCATCGACGAGGGCGAAATTTTTTGTTTCGCCATGCTTGAGATATTCCACTTTGGTGAGCAGCAAACCGGCGTTGCCAACCAGTGCGCGGCCGGGTTCGAGCAGAATCCTGAACTTGCGGTCGGCGAGTTTTTCCAGCAGCGTTTCTGCGTAGTCGGCCACTGGCGGCGGCGTTTCGTCGCTGTAGCAAATTCCCAGTCCGCCGCCGAGATCGAGGTGATGAATCGCGATGCCTTCTTTTTCCAAGGCATCGATCAGCAGCAGAATTTTGTCGAGGGCATCGGCAAAGGGCGTAACCTCGGTAATTTGCGAACCGATATGGCAGTCGATGCCGGTAACGATCAGGTGCGGCAGATCGCGCGCCTTGCAATAAAGTCTGACGGCATCGGTATAAGCGATGCCGAATTTGTTGCCCTTGAGACCGGTGGAAATATAAGGATGGGTTTTCGGGTCGACGTCGGGATTAACGCGCAAACTGACCGGTGCGCGCTTGCCCATTTGGCCGGCAATTTTATTCAGGCGTTCCATCTCGCTTTCCGATTCGACGTTGAAGCACAGGATGCCCGCTTCAAGCGCCTGGCGCATTTCATCCGCAGTTTTTCCGACACCGGAAAACACCACTTTGCCCGCATCGCCGCCAGCCGCCAAAACACGCGCCAGTTCACCGCCGGAAACGATGTCGAATCCCGCGCCGAGGCGCGCAAAAAGGTTCAGAATGGCGAGGCTGGAATTGGCCTTTACCGCGTAGCAGATCAGATGATCGCGCCCGGCAAAGGCCGAGTCGAAGCTTTGATAGGCTGCGGTTAATGCGGCATGGGAATAGACATAACAGGGTGTGCCGAATTCTTCGGCAATGCGGGAAAGGGGAACAGATTCGGCGCACAATTCGGCGTCATGGCGGGAGAAGAATTTCATGGTTTTTTCTCCTCGGTGGCAGGTTGCGGCGTAGCGGAGGCAGAAGCGGCGGGTTTTTGTTCCGGCGCAGGCAGGTAGAGCGAGCCTTTGTGGCCACAGCCCTGGAGCAATAGGATAAGCAGAACTGGCAAAAAAACGAAGCGCATATTATTCTCGGAAGCCTGTAAATTTGCGCATCATCTTATCACAAGGAAAACTTGAAATGACCGAGAGCGAATTCAACAAACTGGCCGACGAAACCCTGGCCAGAATCGAGCAGTCGCTGGACGACTGCGACACGGATATCGACTACGAAATGAATGGCGGAGTTCTGGAGCTGAGCTTCGAGAATGGCAGCAAAATTATCGTCAACCGGCAAACTGCGACACGTGAAATTTGGGTGGCAGCGAAATCGGGCGGCTATCATTTTTCGCGGAAGGGGGCGGCGTGGCATGACACGCGGGATGGAATGGAACTGTTTGCGGCGCTGGGCAAGCAGGCGAGTGAGCAGGCGGGAGAGGCGGTAAGCTTCTGATCTCCGATCACAGCTCGATCTGCGTTCCCAGCTCCACCACCCGGTTGGACGGAATCTTGAAGTAGGTGGAAACGCTGCCGGCGTTGCGCGCCATGCTGATGAACAACTTTTCGCGCCACAGCGCCATGCCCGGCGCTATCGTCGCGATCAGGGTTTCCCGGCTGAGGAAAAAGGAGGTTTCCATCATCTGGAATTCCAATCCGCATTCCTTGCATTGCATCAGTGTTTTAGGGATGTCCGGCTCGTCCTTGAAGCCGTAACGCACGATAACCCGATAAAAATTATTACCTAGCGACCGCACCTCGGCATGATCAATTTCCGGCACATGAGGCACGTCTTCGGTAATGACCGTCAACAGCGCCACCCGTTCGTGCAACACTTTATTGTGGATCAGATTATGGAGCATGGCATGAGGCACGCCGTCGAGATTGGCGGTAAGGAAAACCGAAGTGCCCGGCACACGCACCGGCGGGTGAGCAGCAATTCCGGCAAGAAAAGGCTCCAGCGCAATCGCGCCATCCCGCAGCCGGTCAAACAGCAATGCCCGCCCCCTCTTCCAGGTAGAAAGCAGGGTGAATACCGCAACTCCGACAACCAGGGGGAACCAGCCCCCCTGCGGAATCTTCATGGCGTTGGCGCTGAAAAACGACAGGTCGATGAACAGGAAAAAGGCGGCTACCGCCCCACAGGTCAACCAGCCCCAGCCCCATAGCGCGCGCGCCACCACCACCGCCAGAATAGTGTCGATCGCCATGGTGCCGGTGACCGCGATGCCATAAGCGGCGGCGAGGTTGCTGGAGGAGCGAAAACCCAGCACCAGCGCAATGATTGCAACGAACAGAGTCCAATTGATCGCTGGCAGATAAACCTGGCCGATCTCCAGCTCCGAAGTGTGCCTCACCTCCAGCCGTGGACAGTAGCCCAGCTGCATCGCCTGACGGGTGACGGAAAAGGCGCCTGAAATCACGGCCTGAGAAGCGATCACGGTGGCCAGGGTAGCCAGGGCGACCATCGGGTAGAGCGCCCATGGCGGTGCAAGCAGATAAAATGGATTTTCCACGGCAGCAGGATCATGGATCATCAGCGCGCCCTGACCAAAATAATTGAGCAGCAGCGCGGGCAGCACGAAGAAAAACCATGCCGTCTTGATCGGCGTTCGGCCAAAATGGCCCATGTCGGCGTAAAGCGCCTCGCCCCCGGTCACTGCCAGCACCACCGCGCCCAAGGCCAGAAAACCATACCATTGATGTTTCACAAAGAACTGGAAGCCGTAGAGCGGGTTCACCGCCTGCAATACGGTCGGTTCATCGAAAATATTGATGATGCCGAGCAGGGCCAGGGTAGCGAACCAGACGATCATCACCGGCCCGAACAGCGCCCCCACGCTGGCAGTTCCCTTGCGCTGAAAAAAAAACAAACCCGCCAGCACCATCAGGGTGATCGGGATGACGTAAGATTCAAACGCAGGAGTGGCGATCTTCAATCCCTCCACGGCGGACAGCACCGAAATCGCCGGGGTGATCACGCCGTCACCGTAAAACAGCGCGGCGCCGAAAATCCCCATAGACATCAGCAACCAACGGCTGCGCGTGTCGCCGGGCGAGCTTTTAAGCGTCAGCGCCAGCAGCGCCATAATGCCGCCCTCGCCATTGTTGTTGGCGCGCATGATGAAAATCACGTACTTGAGCGAAACTACGATCAGCAACGCCCACAGCACCAGCGACAGCGCCCCGAGCACATTGTTGAGGCTGGGTGCAATACCGTGAACGCCGTGAAACACTTCTTTCAAGGTGTAAAGCGGGCTGGTGCCAATGTCCCCGAACACCACGCCGATTGCGGCGAGCATCAGGCCGGGGGATTTGCTCTTGCCGCTTGCGCCCGTTGAAGCATGGACGGAATGGGTTGTGCTCATTGCTGCTATTCCTTGTTTTTGGTTCCGCGTGGTCACAAAGCGTGTCCATCCTACCTGTTTATTCCTTGCCTGTGGATAGGCCCTGCAGCGTAGGTTGGGCACGCTGTGCCCAACAAATGATTTTGGGTTTGTCGGGCACGGGGCGCCCGACCTACGCAGCTTGCTATTCCTTGCCTATGGATATACCCAATTGTTTCAGTTTGCGGTAAAGATGGGTACGCTCCAGCCCGACGCTTTCCGCCAGGCGGCTCATGTTGCCACCGACCTTCTTGAGCTGATGCTCGAAATAAATCCGCTCGAACTCGTCGCGCGCCTCGCGTAACGGCTGATCGAGGGGCAGCGCATACTGGGCCGTCGATGGCGGAACCGGGGGGGCGAATTGTCCCAGCACCCGGCTGACATCCTCATCGGTAATCTCTTTGGACAGGGCGGTCAGCGCCAGTGTTTTCACTGCGTTGTCGAGCTGCGGCAAATTGCCGGGCCAACTTTCATCGCGCAAAAGATTCAGCGCAGCGTTGCTGAAATGGCGCTGGGGCGACTGCCCGGTTTCAATCAGCCGCGCCAGCACCTGCCTGGCGAGATCGGGAATATCCTCGCTATGTTCACGCAGGCTGGGCACCGCCAGCGCCAAGCCATTGATGGCCTGAAACAGCCGGGCGTCGAACACACCTTCCTCGACCAGCTGGGGCAGTGGCAGGGACGTGGCGCACACCAGGCGCACACCCTGCTTTTCCAGCTTGTTCAGGATCAGCGCCAAGCCTTTCTGTTCCAGCTTGCTTAAATTTCCGATCTCATCCAGGTAGAGCAGGCCATCGCGCGCCTGCTCCAGCAGGCTCATCGGGTCGTCCGCCAAAATGGCCATGTTTTCCGGCTCAACCCAAGGGGTGTTCGACCGATGCAGGGCGCGCGCGCACAATTCCATACCGGAGCCTGCTTCGCCGGTCAACAGCAGGGGAGCGATCTGATTGGCCACCTGCGCCAGGCGCATCTTCAATTCGCTGACGGCGGCGCCCGTGCCCAAGCCGGCCAGCGCCTCTCCATTGTGCGGAATCGGCTCGCCCTTCTTGAGTGCGCGCTCTATAGTGCTCAGCAGCTTTTGCAGGGCGATGGGCTTTTCCAGAAAGTCTGCGGCGCCGATGCGCGTCGCCTCCACCGCCGTGTCTATGGTGCCGTGGCCAGACATCATGACCACCGGCATGGTCAACAAGCCATTGCTTTCCCACTCCTTAAGCAAGGTGATGCCGTCGGTGTCCGGCATCCAGATGTCGAGCAGCACCAGGTCAGGACGTTTCTGGCTGCGATAAGCGCGTGCCGCACCGGCATTCTCCGCCAGCGCGACAATATAGCCCTCGTCATGCAGAATTTCCCTCAACAGCTCGCGGATGCCGACCTCATCGTCCACCACCAGGATTTCATGGGCTGCCATTTAAGCCGCGTCCTCGCAGGGTAAATAAATGCTGACGCTTGCCCCGTGGGGCTGACTATTCTCGATTTTCATTCTGCCATGATGCTCCTCGATGATTTTTTTGACGACCGCCAAGCCCAGCCCGGTGCCTTTCGGCTTGGTCGTGACATAAGGCTCAAATAATCGCGCCATGAGCGCTTCGGGAAAACCGCAACCGTTATCCCGCACGGTCAACCTGACCCCATTTTCTTCTGCGGCGGTTTCCACCGTGATTTGCGGATCTTCCGTTCCGGCCAGGGCATCCTGGGCATTTTTCAGCAAATTATGCACCACTTGGCGCAGCAGGGTCGGGTCACCGGTCACCCGTGGCAACGCTGGCGCAAGCCGGGTCGAGATTTGAGCGCCGGAGTGCTCGTACAACGCCAGGATTTCAACCACCAGCTGATTGAGATCCACCCTCTCCATATTCAGGCTGGGGGTGCGGGCATATTCGCCAAAAGCGTTCACCATGCTCTTCAACGCCGTCACTTGGTTGACGATGGTTTGAGTCGCCCGCCTCAGCACCTCCGCATCCGGCGCGCTGAGTTTGTCCGCAAGTTTGTGCTCGAGCCGCTCGGCCGAGAGCTGGATCGGGGTGAGCGGATTTTTGATTTCGTGCGCCAGGCGACGCGCCACCTCGCCCCAAGCCGCATCACGCTGAGCCTGGAGCAAATGAGTGATATCGTCGAAGACCACGATAAAGTCGTTACCCACCGCCGCCGGCAATCGTGTGCCGCGCACCAGCAGTACCTGATTTCCATTCTTGCCGGCATAGTCCATCTGACTTTGCCATTCTTTTCCTTCATTGTGGCGGAAGAGTTCTTCAACTGCCACAGCGAGCGTCTTCAAGGCTTCGTCATTAAGCGCCCACTTATAGAACCGGAGCTTGCTCAGAACGGACACATCCACACCCAGAATTTCTGCGGCGGCAGGGTTCATGGTCTTAAGGCTGAGATTTTCGTCAAACGCCAGCACCCCACTCGACAAGTGGGCCAGGATGCTTTCCAGGTAAGCTTTCGCCGTCGCAAGCGTGCGCTGGTTGAGCTCGACCACCGCGCGCGCCTCCGCCAACTGCCGGGTCATGTCGTTGAATGACTGCATCAATGAACCCAGCTCGTCCCGGCTATACGCCGCCGGCATGATGCTGAAATCCCCCGAGGCGACGGCCTGCGTTCCCTTCGCCAGCAGACCAAGCGGGGCGGAAAGGCGTGCGCTAAAAAGGAAAGCCAGCGCGATCGAGGAAAGCAATGCCAACAGCAGGGCCAGCGTCAAGGTCAGACCGTAAATCCGTTTCATTCCCAGCCGCGATACGGACAGCTCCTGGTAATCGCGGTACACCGCCTGTACCGTCTCCGCATCCTTGGCCAGCCGTTCTGGAACAGGCTGGAACAGCTGTAATACCTGAATATTTTCATTCAGGCCGAGCACGTTGACCGGAACAACCACTCGCAAGTACAGGCCTTTTCCAGGAATCGACTCGATTGCCGCATAGGGTTGCTGCTGACGCACCTGGCGCAACAACGAAGGCGCGGGGCGATCAGGTTGCAGGCCAGCGCGCTCGCTGCCGGAATAGGCAATGAGTGCGCCGCGTGAACTGAATAGCGCCACCTCTTGCACTCCGGCCTGTTCACGCAGATTGTTAAGCATCTTCAAGGGCTCGTCGATCGGCTGATCCACCAAGACCAACGCCATGTATTCCCCTTTTTTATCGAGGTCGCGCAGCAGGTTGTCGAGCGCGCTGCGGCCCAGGCTCAACCCTCCTTCCAGAGCGTTGTCCACGCGCACGTCGAACCAGGTCTCGATGCTCTTGCTCAAAAACTGCACCGAAACCCCATACACCAATACGCCGGGCAACACCGCCATCAAAGCAAACATCAGGAGCAACCTTAACGTCAGCTTCGAGCCAAAAACACGCGCCTTGAGCTTGCGCCGCAGATTCCACAGCTGGTAGAGAACCAGGGCCAGCAAACAAGCCGCCAGCGCTCCGTTGAGGCCCAGTAGCAACGTGTAATATTGGGAAAATGCGGCGGCGTTGCCACTGGCGTTGGACAACAAGTACAGCGCGACAGCGCCAAGGCTGATACACAGGGCGAGAACGACCTTCATTGTTCTCCTCCAGCCGCAGCCGATATCAAGGAGTCACGTTCCAGCGGTGCCATCCCGAATCCAGACTCCAGTCTTTTGACGTCAGCGCATTCACCTGCAACGGTTTAGGCAACTGCGCCAAGTCCAACTTCATGCGCAAGCCAGCCAGATATTCATCCCGTTTTTTCACTAGCGGTGATTTATCAGGCCGCGTCGTTTTGCCATCAGGCTTGCCGACCACCAGCGCCTTGTCCACCACCAGAGGCTTGCTGGCTGTCCGCAGCTTCTCCGCAACCAGCGCTTTCTCGGCTACATGCCATTCTTGAAGGTGTCCAAGTTCGTGCAGGGCATCGTTCAAAGAGGAAAAATTCTGATATTGATCGTTGAGGCTGAGCTGGTATTGACGGGTCAGGGCATAGTAGCTGAGGCGATAGTGTCGTTGCGCTACGGTGATGGACTCGTCCAACCAGTACCAGCGCGGCTTCTTGAGCTCAAATTCGGCGACAAAATTGAGCGGAACACCTTTGTTCAAAGCCTCTTCAAGTGCTGGGCTGAGGCCGATTTCCAGGTCCGCTTTCAGCACCAGGATTTCATCCACCACCTCCAGCTCGGCAGATTTAACCTCGATGCCATCCGCCTTGGCGATCGAGGATGACGCCAGGAGCACGGCCAGAAGGAAAACTCTGGCGGCGGTAAAAAGCTTAGATTTTGAATAATAGCGCATAATGGGTATCCCTTTGACGCAC
>Ga0210034_1002109_pt1 | contig 15781 bp, 14 predicted proteins | sample CryGeymeta201505_FD_185466 | JGI IMG/M metagenome (GOLD analysis project Ga0210034, IMG submission 185466) | Groundwater microbial communities from Crystal Geyser aquifers in Utah, USA - Crystal Geyser metaG 2015-05 (SPAdes) (version 2) | ecosystem: Environmental > Aquatic > Deep subsurface >... | reverse complement strand
GAAAAGATGTACAGAAGTTTAAACTGTATAAGGTGAAGGAAAGGATTCCAAATACGGTAAAAGGGCTTCGTTCTTTGTGTGAGTATTTAAAAGAACTGGTTACGGAGCAAAACGAAATTCTTTTAAAGAACGGATTAAGTCAGGAAGATATTGACTCTTTAGGGCTTGCCTCAAGTAACCTTATAGCGGTAGATGCCGAACAGGAGAACGCAAAAAAATTACAGGTGGCGGCAACACTAACACGCGATACTGCGTCTGCTAAATTAAAAGACCAGGTCTTTAGAGTGAGAAATTTTGCACTGGCGTGTTTTGCAAAGAGCCCCGCCATTTTAGTTGAGTTTGAACCTATACCGAAAGGACATGGCGGGAAAGGGGGAGGAGGAGACGACACGCCGCCGGAAAACCCTGCACAGTAAAGGAAAAAGACAATGTTGGTTTCTCTCAACTTGTCCGAATTATTCTCGAAAGTAAGTTGTTACGACTTCAGGCTTAAAGCATGGTAGCCAAAATATTATTTTGTTTTATTCAAAAAATTTTATGTCAACAATGCCACGAATAAATAGTGCAAATTATGTTACTACTTGAGGTGATAATATGCAATTAAATAAATTGACTTTAGTCATATTAATATTTTTCCCATCAATAATTCTCAACGCTCAAGATAGCGTAAGACTTTATCACATTTTCTATGGAGAAAACGATCAGGACCAATTTGGAATTGTCGCACAGGATTGGAAGTACCTTGGACTTGGCACAAAAGTAATCAATTCTATTGCGGTTGATTGGTATAATCATAACATCCTCTATGCGGGTAGCGGAAGCAACTTTAGTTCTGGCGATTTGGGAGGAATATTTAAGAGTATTGATGGAGGTTTTAACTGGGATACTTTGATAAGTGGGGTCACAGTTCATACAATAGTTATTCACCCTTTAAATTCAGATATAATATATGCTACTCTCGGACTTAATGTGCTTACTGCGGCTGGTGTGATAAAAACAACGGATGGAGGAAGAAACTGGAAAAAAGCAGATAATGGAATTAAGGTTACCTGGGAAGAAGGGCCTGGTCCCCTAGTTATTAATCCGAAACATCCTGACACACTTTATTGTGGTACTGGTGGTCCCTTCGGAGGTAAATTTTATAAAAGTACAAATGGTGGATTGAATTGGTACTCATTAGGCGATACTACAGCCTTAGAAGATGGTGTAACTGCTCTTGCTGTCCATCCTGATAGTACAAATGTCGTTTATGCAGGTACAGCCTTTAGCGGAAATGTACTAAAATCGAGTAATGAAGGAATCGATTGGCAGTCAACGGGTCTTCAAGCTGGGATAATAACAATTGAATTTGATCGAAAAGGAGTAACAACTTATGCCGGAGGGTACTGGACAAATCGTTGGCCAGCAGGTATTTTTAGAACGACTGATGGTGGGGTATCATGGGAAAATCCTAAGATGGGTTTACCAGATTCATTAAATATTCAAAAAATACAAATCTTGAGCTATTCAGAGGGAAATATATTTTTTATCGCTGCCAATTGGGGAGATAGCGGGAGTGTGTACCAAAGCTTAAATGGCTATGAATGGGAAAAGATTGGAATTAATAATGGGCAGGTTAGTACTATTACACTTTCTGAGCGAAAGTTATATGCAGGTTGTGGAGGAGTTTACGTGTTGGATATACCCACTTCTATTTCAGATGATGCTTCATTTCTACCTAGCAATATCAAGCTCTATGAAAATTTTCCAAATCCATTTAATTCTGGGACACATCTTACATATGAAATTGCCACGAATAGCAAGGTTTTATTGGAAATTTTTGATATTCATGGAAGAAAAATAAAAACATTGGTTCGCAAAGACCAATCGCCGGGGAAACATACAATATACTGGAACGGTCAAGATGAAAAAGGGAATCTTGTGAGTTCAGGTGTTTACATTAACGTCTTACGTATCGAAAGACAGATCGTAGTAAAAAAAATGATTCACCTAAAGTAGAGAAATAGAGAATGGGAAAGAATCATTCACCGCCGTCAGGTTTCACATAAAACAAGAATAGCCCTAAGCTTTTTTTAATCGTATAAACTCAGAAAAGAGGTTAAATAGACTATATAGTGTCTCGCGGTTATTTTATTATTACAAATTGAATAAACTGATTCCTAACAAAAAATTTTAACGAGGTACAATTATGTTACTCTATAAAAAATATTTGAAGATTTTCCTTGCCATTTTAGTATTTATGATAGCGTTTACTTCTGAAGATTTGATTGCCCAACAAATAATAGGTGGAAAAGTTGTTAAAAGGGGCATATGGAATAACAAAGAAGTTGAATATGCTGATGGACAAATCGCACTCAAACTTAAATCTGGTGTCCAAATGCAAAGTGTAATACCTTTAATTAACAAACTAAATGCAACGATAGTAGAAAATTTTGACAAGTTACGGTGGGCTCTTTTGGAACTGCCAACTGGGACTGATATTTTTTCTGTGATTACAGCATTGATGAATAATCCTATGATAGAAGCAGTTGAGCCTAACATGATGGCTCAAACAACTTTTAATCCTAACGATCCTTCTTTTCAGGACGGACATCAATGGGCATTAAGAAACATCGGACAGAATCCCCCAGGTGGAACAAATGATGCAGATATTGATGCACCAGAGGCGTGGAATATTACACAAGGGAACTCCAATATTATTATCGGAATTCTTGACAGTGGAATTCCTATGCTTAGTGGTTCGCTCTCTCATCCTGATTTAGATGATCTAAATAAAATTATCTTGGGGAATGATTACACCAACGATGGAGAAGGAGTTAGAGATTTGCTTGGACATGGAACACATGTGGCTGGAATTGTTTCTGCAGAAACAAACAATTCCACTGGAATTGCCGGAGTAGCAGGTGATTGCAAAATATTGGTGGTGCAGGTATTTAATGCTTCGGGTTATCTATGGTGGTCATGGTTTAAGAACGGAGTGATCTATGCAGTTGATAATGGAGCAAAAATCATCAATTTCAGCGGTGCAGGTGGTGCTAGTCAAGAGGCATATGATGCTGTTGCTTACGCAGATTCTCACAATGTTTTACTGGTTGCCTCAGCAGGCAATAACTGTGGGGCGCGCGTGTTTTATCCTGCAGCTTATTCAAGTTCGTTTCCAAATGTAATTGCAGTGTCAGCTACGGATCATAATGATGTAATATCAGAATATTCTAGTGTTGGGCCACAAGTAAATGTGGCTGCACCAGGTGGATATGGTACGGCAAACTTCTGCGAAACAGAGGACATTTACTACGATGCCGATGACATATATTCCACAACTCCAAATTATTCTTTTAATTTACAAAACCTTCATCCAGAGGTAACTCAGAATTACGGATATCTAGCGGGATCATCGATGGCAGCTCCTCACGTTTCGGGCGTAGCTGGGTTAGTACTTTCTTTAAACCCAAATCTAATTCCCTCGCAAGTTCGCAATATTTTGCAACAAACAGCAGATAAAGTTGCAGGTATGGGTGGTCAAAACTTTACAAATGATTATGGATACGGGCGTATTAACGCTTATAAAGCCATCCAACCACCAACTGCACCACAAAATCTCACCTACACCATAGTTAGTAATCATCCGCTCCTTTCATGGAATGCAAATACGGAGTTTGATGTTGTCCGATATGACATATACAGGGACTTAGGTGATGGTAGTACAAAAATTGGCTCTTCCACAACAACCAGTTATAATGATTATGATCTCTACATAAGTAGCAGCAATCCATATTTTGCATTTTACTACGTTACTGCTGTGGATTTAACAAACTTAGAGTCATCAGGATCAAACATCTTGAGGGTGTGGTATAATGGCTTACAAAAAGAGAGATCTGAAATCGCTCAGTTACCGAAAGACCCGACTCTTTATCAAAACTATCCAAATCCATTCAACCCGATAACTATAGTTAAATATTCTTTACCTGTAGAACAATTTGTATCCATAAAGTTATATAACAGTTTAGGTCAGGAAATCTCAACAATTGTAGAAGGGGTAAAACAAGAAGGATTTTATCAAGAGAGTTTTAATGCTTCGAAATTGCCTAGTGGAATCTATTTCTACAAAATGATTACTGGCACTACAATACAAACTCAAAAGATGATTCTTCAGAAATAAATAAAATTAGGAGCTCCCATCCTTTGTTTGAAATAGATGGACGGAGGATGGAATCTTTCTTGTGGCAAATGGGCGTTGCCGATTAACCCGGCTTCCATTTGATCGTGCAGCCTATCGCATAAGTTTCGGGGACAGAAATTTCTTCACCCCGCAGATATTCTTCAATTGCATTTTGTAAATATTTTGTCTGCACTTTTTCCGGTTCACGCCAGTTATCGTCAATCTTCCCGGTATAAATTAATTTTCGCTCGGCGTTGAAAAGGAATAACTCAGGCGTAAACGCCGCGCCAAATGCTTTTGCGGTTTGCTGCGATTCATCTCTTAAATAGAGGAAATTAAATTGTTTCTCTACTGCCCTCTTTTTCATTTCATCAAAAGAATCTTCCTCGTATAAATCAGCGTCGTTTGCGTTGATCGCTATGATCTGAAGTCCTTTTCCGCGAAAATCATTTTGAAGTTTTTTTATCCTTTCTTCATACGCTTGAACGTAAGGACAATGGTTGCACGAAAAAATAATGAGCAGCAAAGGACTGGCGGCAAAATCAGAAATGGTGTAATTTTTTCCGCTTATATCCGGCAGCCTAAAATCCGGCGCAGTTTGACCAAGTTCTATTCTTTTATTCATTTTCTTATTCCTACGGTTTTTTTCTTAATTTCCATATACAATAATCGCTAATTTTGAAATGAAGTTTTTCTATTTTTTATTAATAACCTTATTCCCGGTGATTGGCATGAGTCAAGAAATCTCTTTTGCACAAAACCTTTATAATACATACGAAAGTTACCGCGAACCGTCGTTGAACTCCCGCAGGATAACGCACGCGAATATTCTGCCGCTCATCGAAAAGTTGCATCATAACTCGAAATTTGTGGTGCATAAATTAGGAGAATCTGTAGAAAAAAGGGAATTATTTTTAATAAAAATCGGAACAGGGAAAACAAAAATTTTTCTCTGGTCCCAGATGCACGGAGATGAATCAACCGCAACCATGGCGCTGTTTGATATCTTCAACTTTTTTTCGGCTAATGACTATTTAAATGAGTCGAGAGAACGAATCCTCCGGGAAACCACTCTCTACTTTTTGCCGATGGTTAATCCCGATGGAGCAGAAGTTTTTCAAAGAAGAAATATTTTGGAAATTGATTTGAATAGAGACGCAAGCCGGTTGGTTACTCCCGAAGCTATTCTTTTAATGAACACTTTTGACAGCCTGGATGCTGATTTCGGTTTTAATCTTCACGATCAAAGTACAAGGTATTCGGTTGGAAAAAATTATAAGCAGGCTACCATTTCTTTCTTAGCCCCGGCATTTAATGATAAAAAAGAAATGAATGAGAAAAGAGAACGAGCGGTAAAACTTATTGGGAGGATGACCGAAGTTTTACAGCAATTTATTCCGGGACATATTGCAAAATATTCCGATGACTATGAGCCGCGAGCCTTCGGAGATACATTTCAAAAAAAAGGAACGAGTACAATTTTGATAGAGTCCGGCGGATGGAAAGATGACGTTGAAAAACAATTTATCCGCAAAATAAATTTCATCGGGATGTTGTCAGCGTTCAACTCTATTGCAGAGAAATCTTATGAGAAAATTACACGGGATAAGTATGAAGCAATTCCCATGAATGATAATCAACTATTTGATCTTCTTTTAAGAAATGTTAGCGTAGAAAAAAATGGTCGGAGTTTTTCTCTTGATATCGCTATTAATATAACTGAGCAGAAATCGGGTAGAGAATCACAAGGTTTAATTGAAGATCTCGGTGACCTTTCGATTTTTCATGGAATTGAAGAGATGGATTGCACCGGATTTAGTCTGGTGGATGGGAAAGTCCATACTCAAACAATTAAAACAGAGGAAGAGCTGAACGAAATTGATTTTCAAAAACTTATAGAGAATGGAATTTTATTCTTGCCTGTAGAAAAAGAATTATTGAGTTACTCTCTTCAGGGAATTTCCCGGAGTAGATTTCAGCTTCAGTTTGTAGAACCCGGAGATTTTCATTTCCAGTTAAAGGTTGGCGGGCAGTCTGCATTCTATCTTTATAAAAATGACATCCCCAAATATGTTGTTTTGGGCGGATCTCTTCTTCGTCTAAAAAATTGAGTGCCGGATTAAACTGAATAGATTTTTTCAAAATTTTTGCTATCCGAAATTATTTTCATTTATTTTAGACTTAACATTAATATTTATAAACAAGCCATCGCAGCGATTAAAGAATGATTAAATCCTCCAGGTTTTATGACGAATTTAATAAAGAAGCTATCCCTCACAGAGCGGCGTTATTAAATTTTGCAATTCGCATGACGGGAAATGAGGATGATGCCAACGACCTTGTTCAAGAAACTTATCTTAGAGCCTTTCGCTTTTTTGATAAATTTGAAGGGGGAACAAATTGTAAAGCATGGTTGTTTAGAATTCTTAAAAATACCTTTATCAACGCATACCGGAAAGAGAAAAAAGAACCAAACAAAGTTGATTACGAAGATATAGAAAATTTTTACGAAAACACCAAACCTTCAAATACTGACGATTCTCACCTAGAAAGAGAAATTTTTGACAACCTGTTAGATGATGAAGTATCCGAAGCAATTCAAACTCTTCCGGAAGATTTTCGAACGGTTGTTATCCTTAGCGATATTGAGGGATTTACTTATGACGAAATTGCAGATTTCATTAATTGCCCGGTGGGCACAGTTCGTTCCCGTCTGCACCGTGCAAGAAAAATGCTCTATTCAAAACTGTATACCTATGCCGATGACAAAGGGTATATATAGCGTGAGAAAGTTCTTTAGAATTCGGAGAAAAAATTAGCTCTTATTTTCCATCTTTCTCACCGTTAAAAATTTGAAAACCAGGAGTAAATTCTGTTCACAAAACAAGACAATTGCCAAGAATTAACGTGTTTAAGGGGATAAATCTTTTACTGCTCGTCGAAAACAATAATAATTTTGCAAATCCTTCGAAAAATCAATATATTTACTCACTAAAAAAGTTAGATTTTATGGCAAAAGTTAAAAACATTCAAGCATTGTGCAAATTTTGTAATTCTGTTACAAAAATGGAACTTACAGGCGAAGTTTTTTCTTCCGTTGAACACGAAGGAAAAGAATGGGCGAAGTGCAAAAAGTGCAAACAAATTCTCCTGATCGAAACTGATTCGATTGTTAGAGATTCCAAACATAAGATCGATCAAATTATACTTGAGAATTCAATTGATTATTCTCCCGAAAAAACTTTTAGCGTTGGAGATACCATTTACCACAAAACCTGGGATGATTTCGGAATTGTAATTTCCAAACTCTCACTTTCGAATGGAAAAGGCTCAATAACGGTTGAATTCCAAAAATTAGGATTTAAAAAATTACTTGAAACTCATTAAAACTACCCCGGAATTGAGGTGAATTAATTGGTAGGAATTACTATTTCGGAAAACGAATCAATTGATAAAGCTCTTAAAAGATTTAAAAAGAAATATGAACGCTCAGGCATTCTTAAAGAATTTAAGAAGCGGACTTTTTTTGTAAAACCTTCGGTGAAAAAACGATTGGAAAGAATTAAAGCTACCCGCAGAGCTCAACGAAACGATACTATGGATTAAAAAAAGCCGCCCCGATTCTTTCGGGGCGGCTTTTTTGCTATAAGACATCTGATCAACTCTTTTTCTTCAAATAATATTTTTCAAAATGCTTCTTTACACAATCCAAAGCCTCTTGCGGAGTATTACAAAAAGAAAACAATTTTAGATCCTCTTTACTTATCATTCCGCTTTCAGCAAGTGCATCAAAATTAATTAGATTTTTCCAATATTTTTCATCATATACAATGATCAGTAGGTTCTTCTTGATTTTCCCTGTTTGTATAAGAGTAATCATCTCAAAAAATTCATCCATCGTCCCGAACCCACCTGGATAAACGATTAGAGCTTTACTAAAATAAGCGAACCAAAACTTCCGCATGAAGAAGTAGTGAAATTCAAAACTTAATTGCGGGGTAACGTATTTGTTCACGAACTGCTCAAAGGGGATAGAAATATTGAGCCCAATAGAGTAGCCGCCGGCTAGTTTTGCCCCTTTGTTCGCTGCTTCCATAATCCCGGGACCCCCGCCGGTACTGATGATAAAACGGTTGCTGTCTAATCCTAAGTTCATAGACCACGTTGTTATTTTTTGAGAAAGCTCTACCGCGTCCTCATAATATTTTGACATATCAACGTGCTGCTGCGCTGTACGAAGTTTTTGAACAAAATCAGGAGTTGTTTTGGGATCTGAAGTCTTAATTTTATTGTATTCCTTCAGGGCATTTTTTTTTGAGCGAAGACGTGCCGAGCCAAAAAAGACGATCGTATCTAAAATATTATATTTTTTAAAGCGGGCGGCGGGTTCTAAATATTCAGAGAGAATTCTTATAACCCTTGCATCTGCTGAGTGAATAAAATCCAATTTTTCGTAGGCTTTATATTTTTGCATAAAGATTTTAGTTAATTAATAAAAATATGTTTATAATTTGGGGGTTGTAATATACTCTATTTCTCTTTTATTCTAATCATGGAATTATGAAAAAACTTATTTTATTTCTGCTCATACTCGGTCTTGTTGTCCCTTGCTATTCACAAAACATAAAAGCAGAAATTGAAAAAATACTTCAAAAAGTCCCCGCTCAATCACGGTATGGTATCGTGGTCTTAAATCCTATGAAAGAGGACACGCTCTTCGTTTACAATGCGAGCGTCCCCCTCGTTCCTGCTTCAAACACCAAATTGTTTACAACTGCTGTCGCTGTTTACTTATTGGAACCCGGCTATTCGATCTCAACCAAATTTTTCACCGACGCCAAGAAGATTGATCAGGGTAGGTTGGATGGAAATCTCTATCTGAAGGGCTATGGGAATGGATTATTTAGAAGCGATGACCTTGACCAAATGATAGAAAATTTAAAACGTAAAGGAATTACTGAAATAAATGGTGATGTTGTAGGAGACGATACTTTCTTTGATGATGTCTATTCTAGAAAAGATTGGATAGAGGATGAAACGCAAACTGTTTCTCTACCTCCGGTAAGCGCACTGGTACTCGACAGAAATAAATATGAAGTGAGAAAAAAGATACGGAGAAAAAGGTATAGGGTTGTTACGGAATTCTTTTCAGATCCACCGCTGAAAATTGCGGAAATTGTATTTAACAAATTAAAAGCAGCTTCGATTATCGTTAGCGGGAACTTTAAAAAAGGAGAAACTCCGAAGTCTGCAACCGAACTAACTGCTCATGCAATTAAATTGAAAGATTATCTGAGTGTTGTAAATAAAACAAGTGATAACTATTTAGCCGAATGTCTTTTTAAGATAGTGGGCGCAGTCTCTTCAGCAAAAGAAGGTTCTGCATTCTATGCCGCACAGACAATAAATAAATTTCTTTACGACAACGATATTCCATCCGAAGGAACAAAAGTAGTTGACGGTTCCGGTCTCTCAAGGAACAACAAGATCTCGGTGGGTGCAATTACCGGATTATTGGAGAAAATTTATTTTGATATCAGGTATTTCGATACTTTCTATAATTCGCTCAGTACTGCTGGCACAGACGGAACACTTAGAAATCGGATGAATAATTCAGGTTCGGATATTAATTTTAGAGGGAAAACGGGAACGTTGAACGGAGCTTCTTCAGTTTCCGGTTATTTAAAATTAGCTAACGGAGACGATCTCATTATCAGTATGATCTTTGAATTCTCAAAAAAAAATCAAAATTATTATAGAGATGTTTAAGACAAAATAATTGAAAAGTTAGCCGGATTCAATTACGAATCCGGCAGATAATCTTATCGCGGTAAAGCAGGATTCGTTGGAACGTTTTGTCTTCCACCTTGTTGAATAACACTGTTTGTGTTATCATTTTTAGCTGACGGCAGAAAGAAAAGATTTACAACTATTGCTAACACCACAAGCACACCCGCAAGCCACCAGGTTGATTGGCTTAAAAAGTCAGCCGTTCTTCTTGTTCCAAAAACAGATCCTACATTTGATCCGCCAAAAGTTCCGGCTAAGCCTGACCCTTTGCTTGCTTGCATCAGAATAATAATAATCAATAAAATTGATATAATAACTGAGATTCCTATTAAAACACTATACATAAACACCTTTCTTTGTATAAATGGTAGCGGGGGAGGGATTCGAACCCCCGACACATGGATTATGATTCCATTGCTCTAACCTACTGAGCTACCCCGCCATACTTGTTAAAATGGCTTCCAAATATACTAAACATTACAATTTTAGCAAAAATTAAAGTATCATTCTTAAAATCTTTAAACTATTTTTTACGGGTAAAACTATTTAGCTTCTCTCTCGACCTCCTGCCGGATGATTATAAGTAAACTTTCTCTTTTACCCCTTTTTATACGCTTCCATTAACTGCTTTAAGTCGCTTAAATAGAAGGAATGAAGAAAATCAACATCTTCAATTGAAAGAGGGGCAAATTCTTTTACATTCGCGGCAGCTTGCTGTTCGGTTCTGATGCCGGGAATTACTGTTGAAATTCCCTTCTGGCTTAAAATAAAACTCATCGCAAAATCAATAGGTTCAATCCCTCTTGCATCCGCTAACTCAAAAACCTTTTCAAGTCTATCAAGTGATAAATTCAGCAACTCCGGGTTTAATCTTTTACTTCTGTGGTCGTTTAAGGCGAAGACTTTTTCTCTGGAAAACTTTCCGGTTAATAATCCAAAATGGAGTGGAACGCGGGCAATGATGCCATACTCATTTTCAACCGCCAAAGGAATAACTTCTTCTAAAGCAATCTGATTAATGATGCTGAAAGCAATTTGAAACGTATATCCGATTTTATGTTCAATAAAAAAAATTGCCTCCTTCTGCGGTTCAAACGTATTAAGCGAAATACCCCAATACCGTATTTTGCCTTCTTTTTGCAGTTGTTCCATGGCTTCAATACATTCACCTTGTTCCAAATGCTGAATGCGCGCGCTATGTAACTGATAGACATCAATCACATCTTTTTTTAACCGTTTTAAACTTTTTTCGCAAGCAGTTAAAATATATTGTTTGGAATAATTTGAACTTGCTGATCCAGTATCCGATAAAGTGTTTCCGACTTTAGTGGCAAGAAGCAGTTCATTCCATTTTCCGCCAAAAACATTTCCAAACAATTCTTCACTATGACCGAACCCGTAAAAATCCGCAGTGTCGAAAAAATTCACCCCAAGTTCTGCTGCTTTTAAAATTGCCTTTTTAGAAATTTCATCATCAACCTGACCCCAGCCAATAGGAACGTCTCCCGCCATCACCGGTCCTCCTATTGCCCATGAACCAAAACCAATTTCAGAAACTAATAAATTTGTTTTCCCGAGTTTTCTATATTTCATGCCTACTTAGAGAGTTTGTTTTTAATATTTGCAGCATATTCATTTTTAAAAAGATTTGCGTCGTTCGATTTCCAATCTTTGATCACAATTCCTGCACCTTGTAATCGCTGGTTGGTTTTCGCTATTCGATTAACAGGGTCGGGATGTGTAGAGAGAAATGTTGCTACTTTATTGCTCTTTGAACTGACTGTTCCGTCATCCCGCATTTCTTCAAAAAAGAATTTTACGGCGCCCGGATAAAAGCGGGTATCTTTAAGATACTCAAAAGAATAGTTGTCGGCATCATCTTCATCCGATCTGCTGTTTGCCAAAAATGCGAGTCCAACAAAAAGATTGGAAGCAACTTCAGCAATTTGATTTGGCTGGCTTCCGAGCAGCATTCCAAGCAAAAATTGAGCTCCATAATATTTTGTCATTCGTTGAGTTGCATGTCTTTTTTCAGCATGTGCAATTTCGTGTCCTAATACTCCGGCAAGAGCGGCTTCGGAATCAAGATATTTAAGCAAGCCCGTGTAGATATAAACGTTCCCACCCGGTAAAGCAAAAGCATTTAAAGTGTTATCGTCGGCAATTAATTCAATCTTATAATCATATACACTTCTTTTTGCGATCTTGGGGGAAGTTAATATTTGTTGAAAAATGCGTTGGTCTATATATGTTCTAATTGAGGGATCGCCTCTAAAGACCGGGAATTCAGCTTGATTGGTTAACATTTCAGCAGAAACATCGTGGCCAAGTTTTACATCTTCTGAATCAGAAAACATATTGAATCCACCGCTTCCGCTGCACGAGCTGAGAATAACAACTGAAAATAACGATAAAAAAAGATTGATAATATTCGTTTTCATTCTTGCACCTCTTTCTGTATTAAAGTTAATTCTTTCCAAAGGTAGTCCAGAAGTTCTTGAATTCCGTTCCGTGTTGCTGAAGAAAAAACTATGGTCGGAGAATCTGCTCCACGGAATTTTTTCTTTTTCAATTTTACAATCTCCGTTTCTGTTAACAGATCAGATTTGGAGATACTAATAAGCTTTTTCTTTTGAGCAAGAATTTTGCTGTGTGTCTTTAATTCCTTAAGGAGAATCGAAAAATCTTTTTGATAATCTTCCGACTGACTATCAATTAAAAATAGAAGGATTTCTGTTCTTTCAATGTGCCGCAAAAACAAAAGTCCGAGTCCTTTTCCCTCAGAAGCTCCCTCAATAATGCCCGGGATATCCGCAACGGTAAAACTTTGATACTCTTTATACCGCACAATCCCCAGATTTGGTTCAAGGGTAGTGAAGGGATAATTGGCTATTTTGGGTTTAGCTTCTGAAATTGTAGAAATTAAAGTTGACTTTCCCGCATTAGGAAAACCGACTAACCCAATATCGGCTATCAGTTTTAATTCCAAAATAATTTTTATTTCTTCGCCGGGTTTACCGTCTTCAGCAAATCGGGGCGTCTGGTTAGTCGCCGTCGCGAAATTGGAATTCCCTTTTCCACCTTTTCCTCCTTTCGCAACAACGACCTTCATCCCGTTTGTATTGAGGTCGTACAGAAGTTTTTCTGTCACCGCATCCTTTACCATCGTGCCTACGGGAACTTGAACAAGAATATCTTTTCCGTTTCTTCCGTCTTTTAAAGAATTTGCTCCTGCTGCACCATCTTCAGCGGCATAATTTTTTTTATAACGGTAATCTAAAAGTGTGGAGAGATTACTGTTTGCGACAAGAATAACATCACCTCCCTTACCGCCGTTGCCGCCGGAAGGACCTCCTTTGGGAACATATTTTTCGCGGCGAAATGTAATTGCGCCGTCTCCCCCTTTCCCTGCTGAAATATTAATTTGTGCGTAATCAATAAACATTAAAACTCCTTATCACGAAAAAATTGTTCTATCTTTTCCTTTAGCAAGACTGCCTCTTTTCCCACAGAATTTACGCGATAAGAAAGAAAAACATCTTTAATAATTTGGTCTGCTTCATCCTCATTGGAACATTCGGCTATACTCTCGAGCGTATTCACAAAATCTAAACTGTCCTGATTAAAAATCACGTTAATGATTTTCATTGTCTCTTTTGTAGTGAAATAACCGAAGATATCATTTTCAGGTTTGTCGGTCGAATCAAATTTTTCTTTAACGGGTTCTTCTTCGACCGAATCGAGTTTTTCCTGATCCTCGCTTTCACTTCCATCTTCTTTAAAAGAATCATTTTCAACTTGAGCTACGGTCTCTTCCTCCTGAGGTGGTGCGCTTTCTTCAAGCGATAGATCTTCTAAGTTTGCACTTTCAGCAGCTAAATCTTCATCTTCAATTACACTTTCATCAGCTAAATCTTCATCTTCAATTACACTTTCAGCAGCTAAATCTTCATCTTCAATTACACTTTCAGCAGCTAAATCTTCATCTTCAATTACACTTTCAGCAGCTAAATCTACTTCTTCTTCACTTCTGCTTTCTTTTTGATGCAGAGCCTCTTCTTCAAGAAAATGATCTTCACTATTTCCTTCATCAATTGAATCAACTTCGTGAGAGAAGACTTCCCCGTTAATCGAGCTATCCGATGCTGATACAGGATCACCACTCTCGTTCTCTTCCGGCTTTAGAATTTCAGGTTTTAAAACTTTTGGCGCCTCAACTTCCGGGGTTGTTGTACCCTGCAGCAAATCGTCCAATTGTTTTTCATCATCATTCAACAAGTCCTCTGCTGATTTGAAGATATCAAGTTGAGCTTCATTTTGTTCAACTTCCCTCTGTTTTTCCTCCGCAAGTTCTTCTTCAACTTCAAATGAGAGGGAGCTAAAAAGAGCCGATTGAATTTCTGAAAGTTCAAACTTTTGTTTTGGATCAACTGAAAGAAGTTTCCTTATTCTAAAAATGTGATTGTGAAGCCCTTTATCTTTTAAGAATATTTCAAGAGTTTCAATTGAAAGGCGTGTTTTTATAACCTCGCCTGTATTCAGAAATTCCGCAATATCTATCAACGCATTTTCAAGAACATTTTTCATCTGCTGTTCAAGCAGTTGCTTCTGTATTTTTTCAAGAAAAGACTCAAACTCAAAAATAGTGATAGTGAGCAGCTGTTTCTTTTCTAAGATCGTTAAAAAAATCTTTTTGTAGTAATCATAAAAGTAAAGGTAATTAAAAAACATCTTCACTTCTTCTTGAGAACGTACTTCACTTGTGTCAAAAACAAATTTTTTCAACGTCCAAACCGGGCGAAGCAGATAGGTTAATTGAAACGTTACCGCCTGCTGAATTATTTTTTTTACTTCTTCATAAGGAAGGAGTTTATTCTTTTTAATTTCCTGACTTATCGCTAAAAAATGCTGGGCGAGTTCAGTGCCGCTGTAATCAAAAACCGATTTCTGCAACAGATTTTGCCGGTCGAGAAAAATAAGATAATCTATCTCGGCGGAAATATACCGCACAATTGCCGGGTGGACTTTTGCTTTGGTCAGATCATCCAAAGTAAAAAAAGAACCGAGCCTTTTAATCTTATTCAGATTAAAATCGGTGATAAATTGAATTTCCTTTTCAAACATTGCTTAACTTAAGTTATTCTTACCCATAAAATAAAAAAAATCCCGGTTAAAAGTTAATCGGGATAAAAATATGCCCTCACCTAACGTCTCCCAAAGAGAGAGGAGAAGGGATTTTTTCGACCAAGATTCCACTCGTTTGTAGTTTGGTGATCGTAAATATATTGATATATTCAGTTCTACGTGTTTCAATCCACGCGCCCTCGCTATGCTCGGATTCCCTTCCGCGATGCATGCGGGGATTTCCATTTACACAAAAGTATTTACACTACCCCCTTTCTTAAAATGAAATTCCTTGAAGATCACTCACAACTGCTACTTTCCATTTCCCAAAGCCGCCGAATTCGTTTACGGCTTTTGTCCATTCTTCAACATAGGCTAACTTAGTTTTGTCTTGTTCGGTCATTTGACCTTTGACTTCGATAATGAAATAATCATTATTAATAGTACGGACAATATAATCTGGTCTGTATTTGTGTACTACTCCTTGATACATGTACGGAATTTCAAAACCAAGATGATCGTTTTTTACCCAGGCTTCTACTAATGAATTATTATTATCTAATTGAAATGCTTCTGTTGATTCCCATGTACTATCAAATACACAAAAATTGATGTGAGATTTCTTTGTCCTTTCACACGGTTTACTTGTGTACCAGGTTCTCATGTCCCCTGTTGACCGTATTGGTTTCTCACTATCGAATACCGGTG
>Ga0210034_1002108_pt1 | contig 15784 bp, 10 predicted proteins | sample CryGeymeta201505_FD_185466 | JGI IMG/M metagenome (GOLD analysis project Ga0210034, IMG submission 185466) | Groundwater microbial communities from Crystal Geyser aquifers in Utah, USA - Crystal Geyser metaG 2015-05 (SPAdes) (version 2) | ecosystem: Environmental > Aquatic > Deep subsurface >... | reverse complement strand
TTTGTAATATATGATTCAAATGATTCTTTGAATGTGGTTAAATCTGTTTCGGCAAAAATAAGCGTTGACGGTCCGAATGGAACTTCAAGCAGAACGATTTACGGAATAGGACGTTAAATATTTTATCAGGCAGAGGCTTGATAATAAGCCTCTGCATCATTTCTCTTTCCTAATAAAACTTAAATTTGATTTTTCGAAAAAAGCTGAATAAATTAAGCACCACAATTAAGCTAAGTAATATTTTAATAAATTAACAGCGAGATAATTATGGCATCAGATTTAATTGCACATGTAGAAATACCTTCAACCAATTTAGAAAAAGCCTCCGGTTTTTATTCAAAGTTATTTGGTTGGAAATTTAAAAATTTTGGCAACGGATATCTTCTCTTTAACACCCATAAAAGTTTTACTGTGGGTTTAAGAAAAGTAGACGGTGTTGATAAAGGCGACACAACAATTTTTCATATAAGAGTGGAAGATGTAAGCGCTGCTTTAACTATGGCTGTTGAACTCGGCGGTCGTGTTTTCCGTGGAAAAACCACAATACCGGCAATGGGTTATTATGCTTTGATAAACGACCCCGACGGCAACACTATCGGTCTTTATCAGGGCAATTAAAATAATTTCGCTTACTAAATCCGGTCTATGTGCCGGATTTTTTATTTTAAAATTTGTCAAGATTCTTCTATTTAAACATATAATATTTTAGTTTTGAATCATTGAAGAAAAAAAATCATACTCCTAACCTGGACGAGCCAGAACCAAGTTATTTGAGATGAGTGATTGAATGGTTGAATGAAAAACATTCACCCATGCCTCTTCATTCATTCATGCTTTTTAGTCTTTTAGTTTGCAAATATTCTACCATATAGCACAAAAATTTAAGTGTTAAGGTACTACGTTTGCCTTCAATTTAATTTATTTCAGTTTGCCAATTAGAGCAGAAGGAATTTTATGCAGGAACAGATACAGCAGATATTCGGAAGCGTTAGTGAATTTGTTTGGGGTGTGCCTCTTCTAATCCTTTTGGTTGGCACCGGTATTTATCTTACTATTCTATTGCGGGGCATTCAGTTCCGAAAACTGTGGCACTCACTCTGGCTTGCATTAATCAAACGAAAAGATGACGGGGATAATCCCGGCGACATCTCTCACTTCCAGGCATTGATGACTGCACTTGCCGCCACGGTTGGCACAGGTAATATAGCCGGTGTTGCAACTGCAATTGCTGTTGGAGGACCCGGCGCATTATTTTGGATGTGGATAACAGGTTTGTTTGGCATGGCGACAAAATATGCTGAAGCCGTGCTTGCGGTTAAGTACCGCATCAAAGATGAAAACGGAGAAATGAGCGGCGGACCAATGTATTATCTTAGTCGCGGGCTTGGCATAAAATGGCTTGGAGTACTTTTTGCAATCTTTGCATCAATTGCTGCGTTTGGAATTGGCAACATGGTACAGTCAAACAGCGTAGCCGATGCGGTGCAGCATTCCTTTGGCATTTCTGTGGAAATAACCGGAATCATATTAGCCGTTGCAACCGGTTTCGTAATTCTTGGCGGAATTAAAAGCATTGGAAAAGTGACCGAAATTCTCGTCCCTGTTATGGTTGTCTTTTATATGCTTGCCGCTTTGTTTGTCGTTGTTATTCATGTCGATCAAGTTCCTTTTATAATTTCGTTAATATTAAAAGAAGCATTTACAAACACTGCGGCTTCAGGCGGTTTTGCAGGCGCAACTGTGATGTTGACAATAAGGATGGGGGTTTCCCGCGGAGTTTTTTCTAACGAATCGGGTCTTGGCAGCGCGCCTATTGCCGCCGCCGCCGCACAAACCAAGCACCCGGTAACACAAGCTATGGTATCGATGACTCAAACTTTTATTGATACTATTGTTGTTTGTTCATTTACCGGTTTTGCAATTCTTGTAAGCGGAGTTCTTGAAACGGGGCAGACAGGAGTTCCATTAACATCAATGGCTTTTGCAACTGCTCTCCCGGGAAATTGGGGTGGAATAATAATATCAATTGGGATAATTTTATTTGCGTATTCAACAATTATCGGGTGGAGTTACTATGGTGAAAAATCTCTCGAGTTTTTACTCGGCAGAAAAGCAATTAAACCTTATAGAGTTTTGTTTGTGATAGCGGTATTTATCGGCGCAGTTTCAAAACTTGATCTCGTCTGGGCTTTTGCCGATATTATGAATGGATTGATGGCAATTCCTAACTTGATAGGACTGCTTGGTTTGGGAGGTATAGTTGCCGCAGAAACTAAAAATTATTTTGCTGACAAAAAGTAAGAGATTGAATTTGATAATCAAACCCGATGGGATTAGGATAAATAAACGATGTGTAGTTTTAACATTTGATTTGCTATGAATAAAAGTATTTTAAAGCAGATAAAAAATATGTTCGCAAAATCATCCTTTAGCCCAAGGATTATGCTGCTGGTTCATACTTTAATAATAATATTTGTGGCGATTATACTTGGAGCCATATCTCCGGATGACGAAACCCCGATTACTACAAATGCAGCTATTGTTGACGCAGCAACTTTAAAAGCGCCTGCAAAGAAAAAAAACAAAAACAAACAGACAGAAATTGTTGACTCAATAATTGTTGTTGATCCGATTATTTTAAAAGTAAAAGAATTAGCCGATACCTACAAAGCACGAGATTTTGATGACCTTAAATATGAATATACTTATGATTTACAGAAGGATATAGTTGGGAAGTCGGTTTTATTTTATGCCTATATAAGTGATATCTATAAAGAGGGAAAAGATATTTATTTTCAAGCGCTAAAAACTGTTTCAAATAAAAATTATTATTTGAAGATTAAATGCGATACAAGTACAGCACGTATTTTAAGGGATAACGGATTGTTCAGTTATTTTGTTATAAAGGTAGCTGCTGCGGAAAAAGTTTTCATCAGCGCTTCTCAACGCGGATCGAGGAGTTCGGGTAATGACGTTCGGGATAACTCGGTACCGGAAAGAGAAACGGTATTAATAACGGGGAAGTGTCTGGCAACCATAAAACAGGAATGATTACTTTAAAAAACTGCCCGATTATTCGGGCAGTTTTATTGATAACAGACTTGTTGTTTAATTGCTTTCTATATCTTCAAAAACCGGCAATTCAATTTTCTTTATTATTATTTCTTTAGGCTTAGCTTTTCCGTTTCCATTTCCATTCTTACCGTTTTTCCCATTGCGTAGCGGATTGTTTTTATCCTTATAGTTTTTATAAGAAAATATTTTGTTTTGAAAATTCCGCAGAACAATTTTATCCGCATCATGATGAAGAACATAATTAGGAAGAAGAGGAATTTTTCCGCCGCCGCCAGGAGCATCAATTACGAAATGAGGAATAGCAAGCCCGCTCGTATGCCCGCGCAGAGCTTCAATTATTTTTATTCCTGTTTCAATAGAAGTTCTAAAGTGATTAGCTCCCTTGGTTTCGTCTGCCATATACATGTAGTAGGGGCGCACCCGAATCTTCAATAACTTCTGCAATAATTCTTTAACGACGTCGGCATCATCATTCACGCCTTTCATCAAAACCATCTGGTTACCCACAGGAATTCCGGCGTTAGCAAGCATTTCGCATGCCTTGCTGCTTTGAGGAGTTATTTCCCAGGGATGATTGAAATGAGTATTAATATAAACAGGATGATATTTTTTTATCATATCACAAAGTTTAGGCGTAATACGCTGCGGCAGCACGCAAGGCATTTTAGAACCAATGCGTATAATTTCGATGTGTGGAATTTGACGGAGACGCGCAAGTATTTTTTCGAGCATAGTGTCGGTCAACATCAAGGGGTCACCGCCGGATAAAATTACATCACGTATCTCTGTGTGCTGTTCAAGATACTTGAACGCACTTTCAAGACCCCGCATAGAAATCTTATCGTGGTTGCCAACTTTTCGTTTTCTTGTGCAGAACCGGCAATACAAACCGCACTGACTTGTAGTAAGAAACAGCGCACGATCTGGATAACGATGAGTTATGTTTGGCACAGGGCTCATCGCGTCTTCCATTAGCGGATCTTCCTTGGCATCAAAGTCTTCCAATTCTTTTTTATCGGGCACACATTGTAACCAAATTGGGTCGCCGGGTTGCCGTATTAAACCAAGATAATACGGATTTATCCGCGCTTGAAAAAATTCGTCTAATTCTTCGGCAACGCCTCTGTCGAGATTGAATTTTTCAACTAATTCATCGACAGTGTGTACACTATCTCTAACCATTTGTTGCCACAGTTCCATAACTATCCTCGGCTATTATTGTTGAGTAAAATACTTACCAAAAATTATAAGGTTATCGCCAATCGAATAAAAATCATTTACCTCGGCGATAATCGAATAATTATTACGCATGTAAAAACTTCTCGTTGCAGAATAACTTTCTTTAGAAGAGGTTTCCGCAAGTAGCCATCTGCCGTTATTTTGTTTAACAAAATCTTCTGCATGAATCAGCAGTTCGCGACCAACTCCTTTTTTCCCGCTGCCGGGCATTGCAACAATCCAATATAGATCATACGTTCCTTGTGTTAAAGGACGCTGCCCGGTGCAGTGATAACCGATTACTTTATCTTCATGTTCGTAAACATAAAGATGATAATCGGTTTGCTCCGGATTGTTAGCCGCAATATTTATTAATTCCATTGCAACGTTCACTTCATTTTCGCTGAAGTTCGGAATATCACTTAAAATATTTTGAAGCAACGAAACATCAGCTTGCTTTATTTTGCGTATCATTTATTCGCCTTGTTAAAGCCAAATTTGCAATTGTAAAAAGTAAGTCGCCGTAACTTAAACCAGCCGCTTTGGCAGCGCGGGCAAAACCAGAATCTGTAGAGATATCAGGATTTGGATTCACTTCAATTACATAAGGAGTTCCACTCTTATCTAATCGGATATCCACTCTTGCATAATCGCGGCAGTTCATTGCTTCAAAAGCTGCAAGTGCGGTTGTTACTACCTGCTTTTTAACCTTAGCAGGCAGCGTTGCCGGGCACTGTGGTTTTGTGTGTTCGTAATAAACAGTATTTGCAATCCACTTCCCTTCGTAAGTAACAATTCTTGGAAGATGTGCGGGTAAACTTCCGAAACCAATTTCGGAAATTGGCAATGCCCGTCCTCCGAGTATCGCCACATTAAGTTCTCTGCCGTCTATATATTCTTCAACAATAACATTCTGTTTGTATGTTTCGAAAAGAAACTTTAATCTTTCGATAACGCCAGAATAGTTTTTTACCACCGATAGTTCGGATATACCAATGCTGGCATCTTCAGAATTTAATTTTAATATAACCGGAAAGTTTAAGTCAAAACTTTTTTTAGCGGGCATGCTGCCATACTCAATGCAATAAGACCGCGGAGTATTTATTCCGCATGCTCTTAAAATATTTTTCGTACGGTATTTGTTTAAGCAGTTGCCAAGAGACGAGGGTCGGTTGCCTGTAAATTCAATTCCAAGCAGTTCAAAAATACCCGCCATACAATACTCGAATGAGGCGATACCTTCGACCGACTCAACAAAATTGAATATTATAGTTGGATTTATATCCCGAATTAATTTTAAAGTTTTTACAACATCCATATCAATAGCAAGCGTCTCAACTTCTGTAAACCGCCCGCTTAAACTTTGTACTATGGTTTGCAAATCTGCCGCGAAGCCGCTTTCGGAAAGATCGTTTGACATTTCACCATGCACGGCGGGTTTTCCGTTGTATGCAGAAAAAATGCTGACAGGAGAATTGTAGCAAATCAATATTTTTGCGTCAATCTTCATATTAGGTTTTGCCTCTTTGCAGCAGAGAATAAAACTTTGTTTATCATATCGTTGTAATTTAATCCTGCGGTGCGGGCTGCTTTAGGGAAGCAAGAATTTTCTTCCGGGTTAGGCAATATTCCTGGCAGAGGATTAATTTCAATTATGTTCGGTATGTTATTCTTATCAAGGCGAACGTCTATCCTGCTCCAATCTTTGCACCTTAAAACATTATAAGTTTTAAGAACAGTTTTTTTTATTTGATCTTCAAGTTCTTTGCTTACGTTGGCGGGGCATCTGAAAACATCGAGAGGATTTTCTTTTGTATCAAGGATCCATTTAGCTTCGAAAGAATATATCGGAATGATGTCGCTCGGGAAATTGGCATAACTTATTTCTATAATGGGCAGCACGGTTGATTCATCGCCGTTACCAATAACTGCAACGGTAAATTCTCTTCCGGGTAAAAACTCTTCTATTAACGCCGCCTGATTATATTGAACAATAATTCTTTCCGCTTCATCGGCAAGTTGTTTTTTGTTTGTAACAAATGAAGAAGAAAAAATTCCTTTGCTCGATCCTTCAGAAACAGGTTTAACTATCAAGGGAAAATTGAGATCAACCGAAAGAACTTCGCTCAGTGTCTCTGCGGCAACAAAACGAGCTGTCGGTATTTTGTAGTATGATAAAATTTCTTTTGTTCTGGCTTTATCAAGACATATTGCCAGGGTCAATGCATCCGAGCCTGTGTAAGGAATACCGAGCATATCGAGCATCGCCGGTATCTGTGCCTCGCGGCTAACTCCGTAAGCGCCTTCCGCAACGTTAAAAACAATATCCGGGCAAAGTTTTCTTAAAATTTCAAACGAGTCGTGGTTCGCTTCAACCAAAGTTACTTCGTTCAAACATTCTAATGCAAACTTAACAGCATTAATTGTATCCCACGTATCCCACTCGGCGTATGTATCTACCATACTTTGAGCCGATTTTGTTTCTTCTTTCAAATTAGGGGATAAAATTTCATGGAAAGTTTCACTTTCTGGTTTGACATTAAATGTTAATGCAACATTCAATTTATCTTTTAGAAGAACGGATAAGATTTTTTTTCCTTTAAATTATTTTTAAAACAAATATAACTATTATAAATTTTAAGTCAATAAGTTTTGGTTGCTATATAATAAAAATTTAAACTTTTTTTTATAAAAAATGTTTTTGAGCAATACATTTTCTAAAATTTTTCCTGTTGAAGGTCAAAACCGAAAATTTTCATTTAAAGTTTTAAATATTTAAAAACTCTTTTAGCGCTTCTTTATTTTACACGCAAATATTTTTCGTGCAAATAAAATTATCAAAATGCTTTTGGGGAGTTTATAATCTTCTAAGCAATCTTTGCATACTTAAGACTTTTAGAATAATTTTTAATGAGATTAATTCTTAGGGAAGAATGTTTTTCATCTTTTAAGTGCGGATCTTGTTTTATGATATTAAACGCTTCTTCTTTTGCCGCGATAAGTATCTTGGTGTCAGTAACAATGTCGGCGTGTTTAAGTTCGGGGAAGCCGCTCTGTTCGGTGCCAAATATATTCCCGGGACCGCGAAGCTTCAAATCAATCTCTGCAACTTTAAAACCATCGAAGTACTGAACCATTGTTTGCAGCCTTACGGAAGATTTATATTTTTCAATCTGGGCAGGCGAGAGATACTCTAGATTATTTTTATACTTTGCTGCGGCTGCAGCATATTCATCTTTAGTAACAAGAATGCAGTAAGCCTGCTGAGTGCCGCGCCCGACTCTTCCTCTTAATTGATGAAGCTGCGACAGACCAAAACGATGGGCATCATTAATTAAAATAATATTTGCATTGGGTATGTCTATCCCAACTTCAATAACGGTTGTTGCAATCAGCACATCAAATTTGTTATCAAGAAAGCTAAGCATCACCTCTTCTTTTTCGCGCCATGTCATTCTTCCGTGAAGCAAGCCGAGCCGGAGCTGTTTCAAGTAGGTGTTTTGAAGTTCTTTAAAATATGTTTCGGCCGCTTTAAGCTCCAACTTTTCCGATTCCTCAACAAGCGGATATACAATGAATGACTGGCATCCTCTTTTTTTATTTTTGTCAACGATGAACTTATAAATGTCCGGCAGTTTTCCTTCGCCGCGCAAAATAGTTTTTATACTGATTCTGTTTTTGGGCATTTCATCAATAATTGAAACATCAAGGTCGCCGTAAACTGTCATCGACAAAGTTCTCGGTATTGGAGTTGCGCTCATTACAAGTATGTCGGGAGTCTTACCTTTTGCAAAAAGTTTTGCCCGCTGTTCAACGCCAAAACGATGCTGCTCGTCAACAATAACAAGTCCAAGATTTTTAAATCCGACTTTTTCTTCAAACAAAGCATGGGTGCCGATAATTATATCAGTTTCCTGCAGTTCAATTGCGCTTAGATTTTTATTCTTATCCGATTTTTTCTGTCCGCCTATTAACAAACTTGTTTTTATATTAAACTCTGGATGTTTCTCGTTTAGCATCTTCATCATTGCAGAAATATTTTTTGCATGCTGGTCGGCTAATATTTCTGTCGGCGCCATAAGCACAGCCTGGCAGCCGTTATCAACTGCGATTAGCATAGCAATCAGCGCAACGATTGTTTTGCCGCTGCCAACATCACCCTGCAAGAGGCGGTTCATAGGTTTTTCATCTTCCATATCTTTTCTTAATTCTGCAAGCACACGAAGCTGCGCCTTGGTTAATTCAAAAGGAAGAATTTTTAAAAATTCCCCGATGAGTTTTGTTTTAACTTTTAAGGAATTTCCAATTAGTTTTGTTTTGTAATTGTGCTTACGAAGCGCCACAAGCATTTCGAGATAAAATAGTTCTTCAAATTTAAATCGATAAACTGCTCTGTCGAATAATTCTTTCGTATCAGGAAAGTGCATCGCTTTTACTGAATCGACTATGTTTAATAGATTATACTTATGAACTAAATCTACCGGAAGCGTTTCGCTTAAATAATCCGCATACTGTTGAACAGCGGTAGCGATAATCCGGCGGATGCTCAAATCGCCGATATTTGTTTCGCGAAGCTCTTTCGGAATTTTATAGAAAGGAATAATCTTTCCGGTATTCAAAAACCCCCGAGATTCATCATCGCTTATCCTGTCATAATCAGGATGAACAAATTGAACATTGCCGTATTTAGTTAATGCAGGCTTGCCGGATAAAGCAAAAATATTCCCCGCATTAAAAACATCATAAAAATAATTTATCCCCTGAAACCAAACACACTCAAAAAATCCCGCAGCGTCTCTGAACTGAACTTTTAGTAATTCCCTGCGGGAGTATTTTATTATTTCTTTGCTCACAACGCTGGCAAGAATTGTAATCTCTCCTTCGAAACCGTCGAGAAGATATGTGTAAGCTTTTCCGGATGTAATTGTAGTACGTCTGTCGAGATGACGCGTTGGAAAATAAAACATTATGTCGCGAATGGTTTTTATTCCAAACTTTGCGAAGGATTGCGCCCGCTTAGGTCCTATCGACTTTAGGAACTGAACGGAGTTATCGAGAATATATACTTCGTCTTTATTGATCATACTAAAAAATAAACGAAGCTAATCGAATTTACAACAACGATGAAGACCGTTAGTAAAAAATATTTATTGTTATATTTGAGCACCAAATAAATCAGATCGGGTTTAATTTTGAAATGGAATGAGTTATTAAACAAAAATTTATTATGCGATGAACAAAAAAAAGATGCCGAAGAGGATGGCAGAAGCCAGTACCAGCGGGACTTTGACAGAATAGTTTTTTCATCTGCATTCAGAAGACTGCAGGACAAAACGCAGGTGTTCCCGCTCCCCGAAAGCGATTTTGTTCACACAAGATTAACACACAGCCTCGAAGTGTCGTGCGTCGGTCGTTCGCTTGGAACAAAAGCGGGGAAAATAATTATCGAAAGGCATAAAGAACTTCGGAGTGAATTTAAAAGCTTTCACTTCGGTGAAATTGCCGCAGCAGCATGTCTTGCGCATGATATTGGTAATCCGCCGTTCGGTCATTCTGGTGAAGATGCAATCTCGGAGTTTTTCAGATCGGGCAGCGGGGCGCGGTTTGAAAAACAAATTGATGATGTGAAAAAGTGGAACGACTTAACTAAGTTCGAAGGTAATGCGCAGGGTTTTAGAATTATTACAAAACTTCAAAACCCGAACATCAAAGGCGGTCTGAGATTAACACATGCAACGCTTGCGGCATTTACTAAATATCCTAAAGAGTCCTCAACTCTCGACGTTAAGACAAGTAGACTAAAGAAAAGTAAACTCTATAAAAAATTTGGATTTTTTCAGGCAGAAAAAGAATTGTTTATTGAGACCGCAATCGCATGCGGATTGATAAAACGAAATGATAAGAACACATTATTCTGGAGCCGTCATCCTTTAGCTTATCTTGTTGAAGCGGCTGATGATACGTGTTACCGCATTATGGATTTAGAAGACGGCTTTCATCTTGGACTACTTCCCTTCTCCGTAACCGAAGAATTGCTTAAACCTTTAACAGGCGCCAAACCGATGACGGGTTATGGAGGACGCGATGATAATGATAAGATCGGATACCTACGCGCCAAAGCGATTAATAACGTGGTGGAAGAAATAACGGAAGCATTTTTAGATTACGAAAAAGAAATTCTTGACGGAACATTTGAGAACGATCTTCTTTCAGTTATTAAATCTGACGAGCCGCTTAAAATTATTAAAGATGTTTCGGTGGAAAAAATATACAGCTACAAAAGCGTGGTGGAAAGAGAAGCCGCCGGTTATGAAGTGCTTGCCGGTTTGCTCGATACTTTTATTGCCGCTGTGAACGAATCGGCTGAAAGTGAAAATTTATCGTGGAAAAATAAAACCATCTTAAAATTATTACCGAAACAATTTCTTGGGGTCGAAGGCAAGCCCGTTGAAGATTTATATCTGCGTTTGTTAAAGATAACAGACTTTGTTTCCGGAATGACCGACTCTTACGCAGTTGCCCTGTTTAGAAAAATAAAAGGAATTTCTTTGCCGGGGAGATGATTGAGTTGGTTAACACAATAAGTTCATTTATAAAAAGGTAAGAATTCAACAAAAACTTTTTAGAAGAAAAAGAGTTGTTTAATCATTTGTTTTCCGGAGTGATAAGCAAATAAATCTTAAGGGCATCTCTAAAATTTCAAAATCAATTGTCATTGCGAGTTACCCAAAAGGTATAGCCTTTATTTATTAAAAGAATGACCTCATTGTCATTGCGATCCCGCATTGCGGGATTGGGAGCGAAGCAATCTCAAAATTCTACACTGGGATTGCTTCATTCGAGGACTCATTCGCAATGACACTTTGTTTTTAGAGATGCCCTTAAGAAAACTATTTCTGTCTACGGTTGAGATTGATTTTTTAATATCTTATTTTTTATGTGATTAATCAATGAGCATTATTATGAAAAAGAAATTACTATTTGCGGCTGTGTCTCTGCTGATGTTTATTACAAGCAATGCACAAACATTAGTTCAATCATTTCCTTTCCCCCGCTACACATCCTACAATTATTTTTGGGCAATAGCCGAAGTGGAAAACAACTTCTGGATCGGAAGTGATTATAGTTCCACCAGCGGTACTTACATAAATTCATGGATGTATAAAACAACAAAGCAAGGAGTTATTCTCGACAGTCTTCAAACTCCAATAAAAAATAATCATGGCTTGGTTTGGGACGGTACTCACTTTTGGATTGTGGAAGGATATCGCGCCCCGGGTTCAAGAATTTTCCGAATGGATATTTCTGGACAGTTTGTTGATACATTTTTTGTTGCACAGGTCATTGGCGGAATTCCGATTGGTATTGGCGATATTGCTTTAGACGGAGATAAAATTTGGTTCACAGTTTTCTCTCCCGATTTTGTTTCTTACCCAAACTCGTATGCCTACGCCTTTAACAGATTTACTAAGCAGTTGACTGACACTTTACCTCTATACGGAAGACAGCCGCTCGGAATTGCAGTCCGCGGTGATACGATATTTTATGTGAACGAAAACCAATACTCAAACGAGACCGAAAGAATTTATGCAATAAGTAAAACTACAAAAGATTCTCTCTTCTCTTTTCCTGCACCCGACCCTGACGGCAATTGCAATCCCAAAGGCTTATATTGGGATGGAAGTCACCTTTGGCTTGTTGCAGAAAGGATAGGAAATTCTTCGTGGGTTTACAAAACTTTATATAAATATGAAATCAGCGGAGGCGGAACTCCTATAATTACAACTTCGACAAACTCAATTGATTTTGGAAATGTGATTGTTGGAATGAATGAACAACGAACTTTTTCGATCTCGAATATTGGTTCAGCGCCGTTAGTTATTGATTCTTTCATCATCGCTAACCAACAGTTTACATCAACGGCAAATTTACCGGTTCAAATTCCGGTTGATTCATCAAAAGATTTTACAATAAATTTTTCACCGCAATCTTTTGGAAATGTAAATTCAATCTTATCAATTCATTCAAATGACGGCGGAACTCCGGTTAAAACTATTTCGCTTACCGGAAAAGGAATCAATTCCGGATCCGTCATTTCAGTTTCAGATACAATTTTAGATTTTCAATTTAGGGACCTTTACTCGCTTTCTTCCAAGAATTTTGAAATAAGAAACTTAGGAAGCGAACCGATATTTATAAATTCCGTTCAAACACAGTATGGTTTCTTTTCTTTCGATACTGTCGGATTTCAGTTCCCAATTCAAATTGATACGGGTTCGGTAAGAGCTTTTCGCATCTGGTTTGAAGGGAACAGTACAGGAATGTATTCTGATTCATTGACAATAATTAACTCTTCAATAAATCTTCCTCAAATTATTATTGCGCTTAAAGCTAATGTAGTTAGCAGGTCGTTTAATTATGGCGATGAAATGTGGAGCGTTCACATCCCTGACAATCCCTCTGCTTATATTCAAGATTATAAACCAATGAGTATAAAACATGGCTTTAGTGATATTCCCGGAAAAGAAGTTCTAATGGTTGCTTCACGAAATTACTATGTAATGAGAGTTAATCCCTACGCATCATATCAAGGAGATATTTTTTGGAAGTTCAACACCGCGACAAACAATAATAATACCGGCGCTGTTATGTTTCAGGATGCAATGCAGATAAGAAGCGATATTGATAACGACGGCTACACGGATTTGGTATTTGGGTGCGGAGGCGGAAACGAATTTGTTTACACGCTTTCCGGAAGAACCGGAAATTTAATTTGGGCTTACGGCGATTCGATTGATTATAATCGGGGGGATATCAACGGTTTGCGCGCAGACAAAGATTTTAATGGGGATAATATTCCTGATGTAATTATTTCTGCAAGCGGTTCTTCTGCCGGTGGAAGACACGCTGTGATCTGTTTGAATGGTTTAACCGGCGCAGAAATTTTTAACAAACCACAAACTGCTCAATATACTTTTGATGTTGAAACAACTCAATGGGGCGGAGTAATTTGTGTTGATCAAGGAAATGGCGGTCCTTATTTCTTAAATGCTTTTAATGATCTGGGCAATCCGCTATGGAGTCAATCTATTCCCGATGTTTGTTGGAGCATAAAACAAATTGATGATATTGATAATGACGCCGCCAAAGACATTGCCGCATTTATCGGCGGCACAAACGTTCGGGTTATGGCTTTCAGCGGTGCAAACGGAAGTGTATTATGGCAGAAGAGTTATACTAACTTCGCTACATTTAGCACAATTAAAATTGTTGAAGATAGGAATTTTAATGGTTATAAAGATTTAATCTTTTCAGGTAAAGAAGGAGTATTCCGTCTTGATTCAAAAACGGGCACAACAGTTTGGGAAAATTTTGTTGACGGCAGTTATGTCTTTGATGTTGATGAAGGAACTCCGATTGATTGGGGTGGCGAACTTCAAGTTATTGCCGGAACTAAAAACGCAAATTTCTTTAAACTAAATATTGATAACGGGTCAACGTTATTTACTCAAAATTTTGGTTCGCCTAATGATAATGCAGTTGAACGTGTAAAATTTGTCCAATCTTATGGAAGACCTTATCATACTGTTGTTATTGGTACGAGAGACGGCAGGATACTCGGACTGTCGGGCGGATTGTATGTTGTGCCGGTGGAACTGAATTCGTTTAGTTATTCGCAGACTTTTTCATCAGTAATTTTTAATTGGTCTACTGCTACCGAAACAAACAATAATAGATTTGAAATAGATCGTGATGGTGTGGTAGTTGGCAGAATAAAAGGCAGCGGAACTTCAACAGTCCGGCAGAATTATTCCTTCGAAGATAGAGATGTTCCGAAAGGAAAACATATTTACAAATTAATTCAAATTGATTATGACGGAGCATCTGAAATCTTAAAAGAGGTTGAGATAGATGTTAATTTGTTACCTAAAAAATTTCAATTGTATCAGAACTATCCCAATCCATTTAATCCGGCAACGACCGTTAAATTCGATTTGCCCGAAGATGCAATTGTAAAAATTGATTTGTTCAATTCAATCGGAGAAAAAATTATTTCTTTATTAAACAGCGAGCTGCAAGGCGGTTCACATCACCTTAACTTTAATGCGAAAGATATTTCTTCCGGAATTTATTTTTTGAGAATGACAGCAGAAAACAGAAACGGAAATAGTCTATTCACATCAACAAAGAAAATTACTTTGGTGAGATGAAAAGGGCGGCGCCTTTATTAGAAGAATGATATAACGCAGTCATTGTTCGATAGTCCGTTAGTCAATCCGTTAGCTAACTGATTAACGAATGCAATTTTTAATTTCTAAGTATGAGACTGCTTCGTTTATTGCAGTGACGATTCTATATCTATCATTATTGGTAGGAATGGACGAAGCAATCTTTTTTATTATCTAAAAATTGAGATCGCTTCGCCCACAAAAGTTAGTATCGCATGAGACTATTTCAGAACGATCATCTTTTTAGTCTGATGAAAATCTCCCGCGCTCAAGCTATAGAAATAAACTCCGCTTGGCAACTGCGAGGCATCAAACTCAATCTCATAATTTCCTGCAGAAAGATTATCATCCACAAGCACTGCAACTTCGTTACCGAGGATGTCATAAATTTTTAATGAAATGTTTTGTACAGACGCACCGCCGTGCGTCTCTACAGAAGGAATTGAATATTTTATTTTTGTGCTTGGATTAAACGGGTTCGGGTAATTCTGATAAAGCGCAAATTCTGTTGGAATTGTTTCTATATTAACCTCAAGCTCACTGCTGTAACTGAATTCGCCGTTGTTATCTAACTGTTTTAGCCGGTAAAAATATTTTCCCGAAATTACTGTTTCATCTGTAAAAGAATATTCTTTGTGTGAATTACTATTTCCATGTCCGGCAACAAAACCAATATTCTCCCAACCTCTCCCGGCTTCGCAACCCTCTCCTTGAGGAGAGGGACGGGGTGAGGTTCTCTCTATTTCAAATCCGTAATTATTCACTTCCGTTGCTGTCTGCCAATTAAGAGTTACTTTGCCGCCAGAAACTGATGCTGTGAATGAAGTTAGTTCTACCGGCAAAGGCGAACCACCCGGATTTTGCCATTCTAAGTATGGATAGCCACTATTAAAACCGGCATCCATATACCAAATAGCAGAACTCCAGCCGGCATCCAAAAATGTGGATTGTGTTGTCATTTCTGTGGTATTTTTCCCTGTACCGCCAGCGCTGATTTCTGTCCCTGAAGTTTGGGTATCCCAGAAACAATTAGTGACAGTTGCACCGGATACTGCTCCAACAAAGCCACCATAGTCGGATATTCCACCAGCTGAACCAATAGAGTAGCAGTTGCTAACAGTGGAACTTGTGATGGAATAAGCAAAACCACCGATTTCACGTTGGTTCTCGATATTCGCCGTAGAATAACAATTGCTTACATCGGAACTATTTTCAATAACTCCTATCAAACCACCAGCTTTAAGGTAGGATGTAGAGCCGCC
>Ga0210034_1002095_pt1 | contig 15858 bp, 11 predicted proteins | sample CryGeymeta201505_FD_185466 | JGI IMG/M metagenome (GOLD analysis project Ga0210034, IMG submission 185466) | Groundwater microbial communities from Crystal Geyser aquifers in Utah, USA - Crystal Geyser metaG 2015-05 (SPAdes) (version 2) | ecosystem: Environmental > Aquatic > Deep subsurface >... | reverse complement strand
CTCGAACATCTCGTCCTGACAGATCACACGGCTGGGTTCGATGACCTCCCCCAGACCGGATGACTCAAAGACGTTGCGCATGATGTTCGGCATCACCACGCCGTAGCTCCAGGGGAACACCAAGTGGCCGGATTTAACGCCACTGTTGATGGTGAGCTGCGGGTCCTTCTGCAGCACATTGCTCACTGCATGCGCATACTGTCGGGCCTGCTCCATCGGGTTGATCAGATGCTTGATACCTGAACCGGTCAGGATCTCGAACGACTGCTTGGTGGCACTACGAATCGTATCGGGTTTCCAGTCCTTGACCTCAAGGATGAGGATGCCGCGCTGGGGATGGACGATGATGAAGTCGGGATGTGAATTCGACGGGCCGATCGGAACGTCATACCAGAGCAGGTAATCGTCTTCGAGCTTGGCTTCCAGACGTTGCGCAAGTCTACGCTCTCCTCCTGTCATTCTGGATGTGCAAGTACTCAGGCTTGGGATAAGGGTCGCCACTTCGTTCCTTGTTGTCACATACGCTGACTTGGAAACTACCACGACTGGCTATTTGGTGCATATGCCGAAAGGTCTATATATAGGTCTATATACTTTTTGCGATGGTGCGGAATTTGCGAAATTCCTGATGGTGTCCGATAGGAAAGCCGTCACAATAATTAGCACTATCTGGCCCCGCCAATAAGGCCTTTCAGGTTATTCCAAGTCCATTGGTACATCTTGTCCGATGCTTTTGCATGCTTGGGCTTGGTACAATTTTTTTCAGCATACCCATCAGTAGTGTCCGGTTAAAAATCGAACAAATTTAGTTGGTTAGAAAATGTTGTCTGTTCTGCAAGTTGTCCACCCCCTGCAAAAGCCTGATCCAGCGGGGTTTTCTCAAAAACAGACACCGAAAGAATCTGTAGCAGCGAGTAGAGCGAGGCATTCAATTGAAGCTCCTTTTTAACGATGGCAATCAGCACATACGTGGCGACGGCGCACCAGATTTGCGTCTTCACGGCGTTCTCGCTGTTGCCGATGAAACGCTTGATGCGCAAGTGCTGCTTGATCCACTTGAAGAACAACTCGACTTGCCATCGGCTCTTGTACAGCGCGGCAATGGTCAATGCAGGCAAAGCGGTGTTGTTGGTGAGGAACACCAGCGTCTTGCCGGATTCCGGGTCTTTGAAACGGATGCGCCGAAGTTGCTCGGGATAGTCCTGGGCGATGTAGAAACCGTTCAGCCTGATGCGCTGGTCGCAGATGATGCCGGAACTGCGGTCGGTGGGCATCGAGTACAACCGGCGCGCGTCCATGCCACGCTTGGCCCGGGTCACGAAGAAACTGCCTGCCTGATGCAGCGCATACAGGCGTGCGAAATCCAGATACCCGCGATCCATGATGTAGAAAGCGCCCGCCTCGAAGGCCAGCATGTCGAGCACATTGACCTCGTGGGTCTTGCCGTCCGAGATATGGATGAAGGCCGGGATGTTGCCGCGCAGATCGAGCAAGGTGTGCAGCCTGACCGCAGCCTTGGTCTTCCGAAACGGCGCCCAGGGAAACAGCGACAGGCACAGATCGATGGTCGTGGCATCCAGCGCGTACACCGTATTGGAAAGCTCGATACCGAAGCTGTCGTTGCAGTACAGCTTGCGTGCACGCTTGATCAGGAGCGCGGCCAGATCGGCCCAGATATGCCAGTCGCGTCCTTCGTTGGCATCGGCCAGCGTCGATCGCCTGACCGGCGAACGAAAGCCCATGCTGTAAAGCTTCGCCTGGTTGGCCAGCAAACAGGTTTCGATGTCGCGCAGACTCTCGCGGTAGGTCAGCTGCGCAAAGGCCATGGCGCGGAATTGTTCTGGACAGCTCAAGCTGCGCACGCCGGAATCGCCACCGTAGCGTGCCGCGATGCGCGCAAAGCTGGTCCAGGGAATGAATTCCATGATCTGCGCGAACAGCGTCTTGCCCATGTTCATAGCTCACCTCCAGAGAAATCGACCTCTGGACGTTACTTGAACCGGAATATGGGAAAACTGATTTCAAATCGGCACCAAAATATTTACGCTATAAACCCCGCCGCTATTGAGATTCGTGGCGGGAATGGCTAATTTAACCGGACACTACTGCATACCCATATAAAAGAAAATATGGCTTTCTTTCTTCTTTGGCAATCGCAAGCTCGGCCCCAACGCCTGCGGATGTGTGAGTGTGCTCTCCACAAATTACGCAAACAATATCTGCCCGCCGAATGCGTTTTCTTGCATGTGCCTTCCAGTCACCTGTGATGTGCTCCTTAATTGAGTGATCGGCAATTTCGAAGGGAGAATCATCATGTTTGGACTGGCCTACCAAGAAGTGCTTCAAGGGTGAGTCATGGTCATAGTCAAAACTTACGAATACCCGAGTTTTGCTCTTCTTTCTCTCGCCAATAAATATTGATCCAAGAAGGCCTCCGACGAGGATACCCCCTACACCTGGCGCTACTAGATGTCCCGCAATGGCTCCAATAAGTGCGGGGAGCTTGCTTGGTATATTTTCTTGACTGGCGTGAATGCTGCAATAGTGAGAATCTGCTCTTGCCGATTTCCGACAACGTTGACCAGATATAGATGTGCCTCTACATTGACTCATTATGATTTTATTAAAGGCAGTTGATATTTCTTACCACGCGATTGATGTGTGGCTTGCTATATAAAATATGCCGATTAGTAGATATTCCGATGAATCATTTGAATGTTCGCATTTGGCGTGAGAGTGAAATCAGCAAATCTTTGGACGGTCGTTCAACATCTGAATAAGCAGCGTCGAATTGCCGGCGGTGGCTTGATTGAATTGTTATGCCCCAGATGCGTCAGTTGCAACTTTAACTATGTCCCGTAGAAAATATAGATTCATAAATAACTGTTCTCCCAAAGATCCTATATAAGACACTTTGCAGCTAGCTGCCGATAGTGCTCTCCAAGAGCTGAGAGTCGGACAGATTTACTTTCCATAGCAGCATGCCACATGTGTGGTGCGCCCTCAGGCACAACAAGCCCTACACGATTGTACTTCTGCAGAACATTGAAAATTGCGTTGTTATCAGGATCAGGCGCAGGGATTCCTTGTGGGTTAGTAGCCCACGAATCGTGCCGCTCAGGCTCATAGGTCGGGTCGAGTTGGTATTGAAATCCGGACGTAGGAAAAAACTCAGAAATCCTACGAAGTTCGGCGAGTTCCAAGTTTGGTTGCACTTTTCGCAAGGAGACGAAGCGCTTGACGTTAGTTTTAAAAACGGGCCTCTGCGACCATGGTCCGAGCGACTGATCTACGTGAGCGTATATTCCACCTGGAGTCACATCTCCGACAAGATTTGCGGCAGCACCGCCAAGAGCATCGACCAACAAGCTAGTGAATACCCCAGCTCCATTTTCTTCAGTTGCATACTGTTCTGCAGTCGAGGCTGTAAGAATGGTCACTCCATCACTGATTTCGGCTACCATTTGCTGCAATGCGCTCCCACCCGCGACGCCGCTGTGACAACTGTCGAGAATGATTACGCGGTTTTGAATCTTCGACTGATTGGCCATAATCATGATCTCAGCCAATGGCACGCCGTCGTTCCCAGTCTTAACATCGGAAGAGCAAAGATAGCCACCAGTCGCTTCAATGTGACCGTGACCAGCAAAGTAGAAGAGAGCGATTTCACCATCACCAGAAAAAAGGTCTTCGGTTGCCTTCCGAAGTTCATGTCGTTCCACCGAATCGCTCGGACCAACGGCAGCTAGATGTTTTACTGCAAAATTCACCGAACCATCAGCGTGCCGGTCGAGCATGGCTTTAACCGCGAACGAATCGTTCACGCATCCGTGGAGCGGGGATACATTGGTGTAGTAATCAATACCGACGATAAGTGCTTTTCGCATCAGAGGCTATCTATCCAGTTAGCGATGCTGTCCCAAGTCCAGACCATCGTATTAACACCAACAAGGTTGGTGCGATCTTCCTTGTAGGCCCAGATTCCTTTAATCTTCTTTTTTTCTTCCTTCGCGCACTGAATCTCCCACTTCTGACCACTAGAACTCAGTGAGCTCTTGCTGACAACTACGAGGACGCCATCAGACCGAAGAATTCGAGTCCGCACCTTCTTTTTCCATTCGTCGTCGTAGGCTTCTTTAACAGACATGTCTACGTACTCGAATGGAGACTGAGCGTTCAAAGACTGCCCCTTAATCATGTCTCGGATTCGTTTGTCCTCGATTGCGAAGGCAATGAAGATGATTTTCTTTTCGCCCATTATTTAGCGACTCCATTTTTTTGTTTCTTCGACGTAATGGCTGAATCGCCCCTCGATTCGCCAAACACTTTACACCCTAAAGCGATAACTTTATATCTCTCCCCACCCATTTAATTCCACAGGATGACGCATGTCATGCTTTTCGGTTCCTTACTTTCCTGCGGAACCTTACTGATGGTACGGAAGCTCTTTGCGGCGTTCGTTGGTCTAAGTTAATTACCAGTTCATGCGCCTGTGGCAAATTAAATTCGAGCATGCGTTCAAATAGAGCAACACCACTAGTGCGGTGTGGCTCACCCATATCTTGAAGAGACAATGCGACTGCCAGTAGCGATTCACTACGCAGATACCATGAGGCGGCGGTATTTCTCATCGTTTCTCCCACCTGATTGAAAAGCACATTGGCCAGCCTGGCCACTCGTTTGGGGTCCATCTCGACCAAATTTTCCAGATGTTCAGCCAGAAATTCAGCTGGCTGACTCCTCAAAATAGCTGGATGCTCGCATAACGCATCCAGCAGCGAACGAGTCGGATGATCAGGGTACCAAGATTGAGTCAGGAAAATTCCGCTCAAAGCGTGGAGCACATCCTTTTCATTGCTTTCGAGTAGCGGGATCAAATAACCCTGGGCGAGATTCCTGTGCTCCGGCTCTGACCATAACTGGACGAGCGCGTGAGCAACGCCTACACGCTGTTCCAATGTCGCGTCATCAGCTGAAACCAGAAGTGCTGCCACCTCCGCACGAGGCCATTCTTCTACCGGGAAAATGGCATGGCGCACCATGAGCAATTCACCGTATCCCTGCGCGCCTTGCCCACCCACCTGAACCATAAGTTCAAGCCAGCGCCGTGCATTCTCCGGAATTATCCAATGCTGGATGTATGCCATAAGGTGAATGCCTTCTACCATTCCCAGAATCGATGGATAAGCCTTAAACAAACGATCGAGAAATGCTTGCGACCGATCATGGGATGCAAGCCTCAACCAGCGAAGATAACGCCAAGCTATCGTTGCCCAGACCCTATGGGATTCGCTACGAGACAAATGGCCTTCTAAGATATCCAGCCAACGCTCCATTAGTGGCGGCGTAACAATCAGACATGCTTGGGAAAGCGCGGAAAGTGCCGGGTAATTCCCAGAAGGGAGAATTATCATCCCTCCATGCCCCCAGAGCAGGCTTTGCTTATGCTCCTTTGCAGCCTGCTCCTTGGCAATATCTTCCGATGTTGGTTCGACGGACACTAACCAGCTTTCCAGCAACACCAGCAGCGATTCTGGCACAGGGGTTTCGGCGATAGCTGCGTCCTCAATTGCATGAGCTGCAGCCTGGCGGAATTGATCGCTAGAAAATCCTTTGGCATTTAATTCTTCAAGCAAAGCATAGAGCGTTTCGCGCCCGTATCCCGCCTTGACCAAATTACGCAACACTTGACCTACAGGGATCTCATTTCTTCCTGGTTGGAGGCTACGCACGAGACGCACGGCACGCTCAGCATCGGCCTCCGCCAGTTTAGCCAGTTCGCGCCCAGCTTCAATGGCACCGCCTTTCATGTCCTGACGTGGATGACGTCTATCATGCTCATCTGTTAATTCCTCGAAGAGATGTAGTACATCCTCATCGCTGGCCTTCTCCATTTGATCGGCACTGACCGGGCTATTGATCCTAGTCATCCCGGTAAACCACGTATCTCGATTCGAGAGATACTGAAACGCGCGCTCCTCCTCCGCCGCCAGCCGCCGCGCCGCTGGACTCAAACGTTCGCAGGGCAAGGTACGCAGCAAGCGCAGCCGATTCTTTCGATCCCAGAGCAAACGATCCTTCCGGGTCTGAACGTCATCGTCCGGCATATGGGTATAGCGATGCCAGTTCAGCAATGTACTTTCCAGACGCAGATATTGAGCTTCATCCAGATAGGGCACCACTGCCTTGATCAGTTTGCTGCTATCCAAATATTGATTTGAAAGAGGCCCAAGCACTAGGCGGCGCGAATCGGCGCAAAGAAATTCCAATACGAAGGCCGGATCATGCGCGGCACACTTCACCAATCCTCTTGCCAACCAACGTTGCACAAGCAACATATCCACCTTGGCGTTGGCGCGAACAAATTCCAAAAATTCGCCAGACTCCCCCCCCGCCCATGCATCAATGGCCAATGTAATCGCATCAGGCATAGGATAATTCAGACGATAGTCATCTTCATTATCCAGTCCGTCGAACAACACATGACTATCTCGGTAGCCGACCACAAATGGATGTGCATCACTGGTTACCGATTCGAGAAACTCAATGTACAACCCCCAGAGCGCCTGTATAAATGCTCGCGGCGCTGCTTCGGCAATGGCTGGGAGGTCGTGCATATTGTCGCAATGCAGTAGCGACTCAATCTTCTTGTTATGAGGCAAAGAGTATTTATTCAGAACTTCCGTTTCGACAGAGGCGGGTAGCGAAGTTGCATTTTCCATCTGCATGGACTGCAACTGATGCTTCAGCCATGCAGTCAGCAGACGGGGGGCTTCATTCGACAGAACGGCACTCGCGACACCGACTGCATAACCAACTTCCCAATCATCAAAATCGGTTCGAGAAAGAATGATTTCCACCCGGTTAACCCATTCAACACCCCATAGAGGAACTGTTCCCATTACCAACACTTGAAAACTCTGCTTATCCCGAACCGGATATGGCAACCAATGAGTATCCAACAGAGCCAGCACCCCATGCGGCGTGAAATTTTTTGCCTGCCCAAGGATTGGTTGAACAACCGCCGCATCCTGAATCGGGTGGGTCATTAGCATTGGCAAATGACTAGACACCAGTTGCGCGAACCACCCTGAACTGCCCACCACGGCATTCAAGAATCGGGGCTGAAACCACGGATCGTCGAAACTCTGAAAAGCCAACCTCACCTCGGAGCGCAAAGGCGTAGCCTGCCTCCCCAGAAATTCGATAATCAGCATGCGCAAATGCGGGCGCAATTCTGAATTCCAGAGTTGAGCAAGCTCCTTTTGATATTCCTCGGGTGCTACATCCCGCAGATGATTGAGCGCATGCCAAAGTTGCGGGCGAATGCGCAAGCTGTTTTGCCCCGAAAGTACCGCATCGGTTAGACTGCCCTCGGCATCTAAAAAACTTTGGACACGGACAAATTCATACAGGGTCTGGTGGCGAAAACCGATGCGGCCTGTCCCCTCTTCCATGCGCAAAAGGTTAGCAGCCGCCAGTTCTTTCACAAGTGCAAAGCGATCCTCGAATCGCGCAAGCGGCAACCACAACATTTCCCGCTCGGCCATGTTTCGCGCCAGATCGAACAGCAGCGACTTGCGCCCCTGAATGTCTCCATCGCGTAGCACCTTTCTTTCCCATTGGATTTGTAGCATTCCCTGATAACTGCGCAGCAAGCTCAACTCATCCGTCCCTCCAAGCAGGGAGAGAAAAGTCTCCAGAGCCTGTGGCGAGCGCAGGGTTTCGCGCATTTCCTCTGCCCAGCTTCCAGCCTGCACACCTTTAGATTTCAGGACGGCATCCACCTCTTCCCAGCTTGGCAACTCCAACGTGAGTGACTCCACATCGAGATTGCGCAGGCTAGGATCGTGGTGTTGCTCGAAAGAACGGCAAGTAGCAACAACATGCACATTCGGAATGTCACTCAGGTCGCGAATCAAATTGAGCAATACCCGAAGCCGGGCAGAATGTTGAACCACCAGTTCGGCTAAGGCATCGAGCTGATCCAGTAGCACAAGCACCGGCCCATTTTCAGCCATTGATTCCACGGCGGAAAGTACAGATACGGGCAGCTCCAGATATTGCATGAGCGCCTGCGGTGTCAAAACGTCTTCCGGCAGAAAATCCGCCTTGATGCCCAGCACCGGAACGCCATCTTCCTGCACTTCCAGCCCCAGTCTGGCTAGCAAAGACGATTTGCCGCAACCGGGCTCACCTAGAACCAGTGTCACTGAACAGGAAGATTCGGCGACGCGCTGACGCAGTAGATCCAGTTCAGGACGAGCCAGCCATTTGTCGCCCGGCAAGGTAGCCGGCCAGGTGAGTAAGTCGCGTGAAGCGCGGCGCAAGGGTTCAGTCAGAATTGCAGCGCCTGGTGACAAGCCGAGCTTATTCAGCTCACCGGAGATTCCAGCGCGTAATTTAGCTATTAGCTCATCTTCATCTGCAAAGCGCGTGGCACGGACTAAGTTGCCTACCTCGCTGTGGAAAGCTTTGACCGCTTCCATTTCCGCTGGATTGGAAATGTCGGATAGCTCAATGTTGGGGATGAATGACCGCTGAAGTACTATCCTAGGTATGTTGCGCTGGCCTGCATGACGAAATTCCAGCTGAGTAATAGAGAGATTTTCAGGATTTTCGTTCTTCGGCCTTGATCCATATCGATGGCTTAAAATCAGCACATACAAATCACAGCGATCAATGTCTGCCAAGCAGCTTCCCAGTATGGGTTGGCTATCTGGAATGTAGCTATCAACAGGCTCATGGCCCGCATCGACCAACCAGTTTTTTACTACTGCGCATTCTCCTGCAAGATCTAAACGGGTGGCGGAAAGATATATTTTAGCCATAGCTCTAAATTGAATCTACGATAATTCCATATGGATTTCACAATACGTACTTGCCATGCTTCAGCATATTAACGTTGAATGCTCTCTGCGGAACGTTGAGTTTTCATGCCTACTCGGCAATGCCAGTTCTTCATTTCAGCAAGCAGACACTACGGTCATTTGAAGTAGTTCGATAGAGAACATCCGACTACAGCCGATTTTGCAAAGTCATTGAATATGTAAAGTAGCAGGGCTAATTGGTGGTAAGACCTAGGCAAAACGGGTATTAGCAGCAAGTAACAATGCCTGAGGACTAGACATAAACTATAAAGTAGCCTGAAGTGGTTGCCACACTTCAGGGGAGCCTGAAAAGGCTGCCCTTCAATACCTAATTAGGCTGTCGACATCTCAATTTCAGTGCCCAGATTTATTCCCTCTGTCGCACCCGATGAGAATAGAACTTTCGCAATAGATACAGTTGCAGACGAAGAATCAGGAAATTTAAGGGCAGAAATGGCGATAATATTGACTCGGCAGAGTTTTTTCCTTATGTATTGCTTTGCATAAGCGGCCAAAGCGGATGTCTCTGCTCAGATTGCACATGTTAGCTGTGACAATCAATACTGCGACCATCGATGGTCGCTTGTGTCCACACTTGCCACTGACTATTGCGCTGAAAGATACATCCGCATAACTATTAGGTGTCAGTAAGAATGCGCGCTCGGCGCTTCTGAGCAATCTCACGGAGGGCAGAGTAATGACCGTGTATGTGATTACATATGATCTGAATCAACCAGGACAAGATTACAAAGATCTCCATGAGTCCATCAAGGATTGCGGCGTTTGGTGGCATTGTTTAGATTCAACCTGGATGATTTCCTCGAAAATGACTGCCATCGATATCGCCAACAAGCTCTGGGCGAAAATGGATCAGAACGACAGGCTACTTGTGACACCAGTAGCCTCTGGTTCAGCTTGGGCTGGCTTCACCGGTGATTGCGAGTCGTGGATTAAGAGCAACTTGCCTTGACTTGCTAAGCAGATAGAGCGGATCTGCGACTCATGTCAAACTTTGCCTCCTAAACAATGTCGCAAGAACATAGCAAGCGCATTCAAGAATTGCTCGCCTTACTTGAGCAAGATCGGCAGGCCATGCTTTTCACGGGTAAGCGACTCTTCGGCGAGCCCAACGCACCAATGTTTGGGTTGGATTTACTTGCCTACGGAGCAATCAAACGAAACTTATCGACAACAACCGCCATTGCTCAAATGGTGGTGGCTTGGAATATGGTTTGCGCCCGTTCGTTGCTCAGAGTCCACATAGACACAGCGCTCCGCTTCTCGGCCGCTTGGTTCGTCGACCAACCACATGACTTTGCGCTAAAGGTAGTTAGGGGGCATCGAATTGACAAACTTATAGATCGGACAGGATCAAGACTTACCGATGCCCGCCTAGTTGAAATCCATGTTGCTGAATACCCTTGGTTGCCAAAAGTTTACGAAAGCCTGTCCGGTTACATTCATTTCTCTGGTGCACACGTCTTCGATTCAGTGTCGGAACTGCGTGATGAAGATATGTCAATCTCCTTTGAAATATCCGCTACGGATTACAAATTTCCGGAGTTCAGCTGGGGCGAAATTCTTGACTGCACGCGCGAGGCGACTGGAATACTGTCAAAGTATCTCGACGGCTATATCTTTACCAAGGGGCTTAGCTCCGAGCAGCTAGCAGAGATTCGGTCGGCAGCTAACGCAACCGAACAGGAAATTCGGAGCAATGCAGACACACGGCACTCCTGAACGATGTCCGCTCTGCACCATAAAAGCAGTCAAATTCTAAGGGCTCTGATTTAGCCTCTAAGGTGCAGACGCCTGACTGCCAATACTTTCCGATAAATGACTCTTTTCCCGACTGTTCATCGCCACACCCTCTTCTGCGCCTAGGGAGGCGCTTGTCGCCCTCCCTTCCCCATCCACTGAAATCCAGAATGTTTCATAGTGCTAATCACCGCCAAAACCCAATTTTGACAATAGTTATAGCGGCCTTCCACTCGACTATTTTCAAGACAAATTTTACGGCTACTTCCATGCGCCCCACTCAACCATGCTCCCAATGTTACCTTTCCCCCGAGGGGGTTTCGAGAGCAACTATTAACTTTTCCAATGGCATTATCCGTAACATCTCTTTGGAATTTAAGCTTGCGGGCCCCGTGATTTCAGGGTTTTCGCATCACTCTCTATGTACGAAATCTGATTTTTGAAAGCAAAGCTAGATTCCTTGAGATCCTGCTGAACGAATCACTAAAGCAGGAAAATGTGGTCACAGGACTACGGTACGATGCAGTGGCACGTCAATCAACCAGCATCCAGTTCCAGAATTGGGTAAAAAGTCACCCCTTTTCTAGGTGAGGTGTGCTTCAACCTGTATCGAATAGCAAAAAGGGGTAACAAGTTGCCCCTTTTTATAGCTAGAAGTAGCCGATTGAATGTGAGGATTGCAAAAGGGGTAACAAGTTGCCCCTTTTTATGGCTAGAAGTGACCGATTGAATAAGGGGATTGAAAAAGGGGTAACTTGTTACCCCTTTTTGATATCAGGCTCGATTCCATCCAGAAGATTCTGTCTAGTTGCTACTAAAAAGCGTTGCCCAGTGACTTAGGCAAGTCCAAAGTAGCGTTCAAAGAATGCACCGAGCCTATCGAGCACCGTGTGCTTCTTCTCCGCATGACCATTGTTTTTAGGGGTATCCGGATTATCGGGTGGATTGAACCTAGATTTTGGTTAGAACTGGCCTGAGTCGAAAGCATGCTCCAGTGTGGATATGTCTGTTCCAAGATTTGCAACGCGAGATCGGATTTGTGTCTCATACTCATCGCTCATAGGTGTCGCCAAGCACATGAATCGAGCCGTCGTGACATCCTCGAATCGCTGTTTCCGGACGCGAATCTTCTCTTGGACTCTGATCCGTTTTGGGAACATGTCGGTGTATAGCACCTTGGCCCGTAGCCGTTCAAAAGAATAGCCTGCCCATTGCGATAAGCCTCCCTGATCTTGGCATTGAAGCTCTCGGTAAAGGCGTTTGTTACTCGCTGGTCATCGAAATAATTTAGGATGTACGGCTTCCAGTTTCGGAAAGCTGTCTTCACGGCTCGGAATGGCTTGGATAGCTCCTTCGGAATCGTGCTCTCCCAATGAAGATATTCACCCCATGCTTCTTCAGGCGTCTCGACTTCATAGATATGGTACAGGCGCTCTTTTAGATCGTAGGCAGCGGCCAGCAATGGGAAATTGTTAAGCCATCCAGTCACAGTCAGATATTGCTCATCAGTCAGGTCGTCTCGACGTTTTTCGAAGAGTTTGTGCGCTCGTTTGAGACCCAATCCGGCACCGTTGTCACTCTCCTTGGCAATCTTTCTTCGAACGATATCGAAAGCGGCGTTAGCTTTGCTCACCACATTAAATTTATCGACTACGATCTTGGCGTTCGGAAGTCCCTCCTGCACAGCTCTGCGATATCCAGACCACATATCGATGGCGCAATGTGTGATTCGCTCCTTATCGGGAAGGGACTCCAGAAAGGAGACAACCGTGGAGGTGTAGCGATCAGGCAGCATGTCTATCAAGGACCGGCCATGCAGATTGGTGAATATGGCACGAAAGCGCTTCAACTTGATTTCGTCTATTCCAAGCCAGATGGGCGTTTCGCGCTTAAACTGTTTCTCCAGCTCGGCAACATATTCATCGAAGACATTGCGGACCGTCTTTTCGTCGATCTTCACCTGTTTTGCGATTTCGGCATAGGTGTATTCAAGAGCCTGGCGGCCAATCCATTGAGACAGCCGCAAAGTCATCTCACGACCAGTATCGACTTCAGGCACAGGTGACGTAAAAGTTTTATTGCAAGGTCGGCACTTCAGGCGGAGCACATCCAGGTGAATTGCCACCGCCTTACCATGAGAGGGTATATCGCGAATAACTAGGGTTCGCCAAGCGTGGCTGACTATATCGTTGGAACTGTCGCAGTGCGGACAGCGACGAGCAATTTCCCTTGGCGCTGCCTTGACGTGGTATTCATCGTCCGTTTCCTTGAAATCCAGCACGGTCAGGCCCGGTAGATTCAGGATGTTGACGGGCATCGAGCTAATTCCAGAAAGTAAAAAACCCCGGCATCTGACGATGCGCGGGGTTTGGTTGAAGATTACTGAACAGACAACTGAACGTGCCTGCCTGTTCTAGCCAGCATATCCACCAATGCATCAATGGTGAATTTGATGGTTTTTTTGTTGATTACATCGGAAACTCGCGGACGTGTCACGCCCAAGATCTCCGCAGCTTCTGCTTGCTTGAGATGCTTTTCCTCAATCCATCCTGCCAGCTCGGTCATCAAAGATTCCTTGATGGCCAGCTTCTCAGAGATGATGCGATTCGATTCAGCCTTCAAAGCAGCAGCCTCTTTAGGGTCAAAACCTAAATCAGCAAACACGTTTCCACCGACGGGGGTGATGTGCATAGACTTGGTATTATTCATTTCTTACTCCTTTCTTGGATAATGGCCTTGTAACGTGCCGCAGTAATATCCTTATCCTGTTTACTGGTGGTGGACGTTTTCTTCTTGAAGCAGTGCAATACATATACCGCTTCAGGAAACTTGGCGACATACATCACACGAAACCAGCCATCGTTCAGGTTGATGCGGATTTCCTTCGTTCCAGCACCAACCACATCAAATGGCTTCCAGTCATCTGGCTCTAGTCCGCATTGAACTTTGTCGAGCTGGTGTCCAGCTTCCTTACGAGCATTGGGCGTGAAAATATCATCATCCTTTATGTCTCGAAGCGACGAACCTCGCCAATCAATTGGTTTTTCTTCCATATTTCCTCTCTTTGCAGTGTATCAAAACTTATACAATTTGCAATAGGCTATGTGAGGGAGTACCTCAAGGTTAAATAGATGATGCGGTGAAGCATCTGTTTGAATGCCGGTGCGACCGGCGACGTTTTCCCTCTTGAAGAGGAGAAATCCTCAGCGATAAAAACGCTCGCGATTCCGCTCTGCAAAGCGCAAGCGGGAACGTTCTATTGACGGATTAATTCTGATTGGTGATGCAGATGCCCGAAGGCTAGTTGGAATGCTCTGTGTCTTTAACGCCCGAAGCAGCAGGCATTAGTGATTATAAGCACTTTGGAAATTCGGTCAAGATTACACCTCATCCACCCGATAATCCGGAGTCTGAAATGCAGTCTGGTCAGATGAGATGCACTCCATCCACCGTTTAATCCGGATACCCGTTTTTAGAGAACCTTGAAACTGGTCGCAGCAAGATATTGACAGGCTCAACAAGGAAAAGCGCTCTACTCTGAATTATTTGATTTCCTGCGTACTCGCCGACTCCCGTAATAGCTCGTCCCAATCGTCACACGGGTATGTCCCGCACGCTCCATGAGCTTCTGACTGGCTACATGGAATTCGTCTGTATCCACTTCTGCCAGATTCCCTCCCTTCACCGGGGCGTCGATCCCCAACATCCGTTTAAAACTCTCCTGCATATATTGATGCCGAAGACCGTGCGCTGTGATGTCCTGTTCTCTCAAGGTCACTCCGCAGCTTTTCAATACATAGTAGAAGTGATCACGTTTCTGAGCCATCGTCTTTCCTCGTTCCCCAAGAAATCCTGTCTTCCTGTCCATAACTTCTTCTGCGCGGTCGAGTACATTCTTCTGTATGGCATTCTCAATCGGCACCACCCTCGGTCTATCCCCCTTGGTCCCTTCCCGGACATGGATGTATTCCCCGCTGCCGTCACGACAGGCCAATGGACGCAGCATCATGGATTCCTTTACCCTCAACCCGAATGCCAGGCATAGCTCAAGCTGAATCGCTACTACCTTGTCCTTATTTCTGACTGTCTCCAGTATCTGGGCAATATCCACACCCTTCCCGTCCCATGACTTGTCTTCCCTTGCCACCATCGACCTCGTCACGGATGCTTTGTCTTCCACATACAGTCGGGAATCCCTCACTATGCCAGGCTTACCGATCCAATCACAGAACACTCGCATAATCGATATCTTGTTCTGTATGGTCGATGGAGATTGGCCCTCTGCCTCAAGGAACCTGAACACCGCGTGCAGATGCTTTTCCTTCAGATTATGGATGCTCTCTACCTTGAACTTGAGATGCCACATGTCTGCAAAAAAACCCTTGATGACCGTCCTTCTCTTATCCTGAGTGCCCTGACCTACCTTCTTGTCTTTATGGGCAGCCTGATCCTTGTGCATCTGTAATAGCACCTCTATCTCGTTGTTCAGCTTCTTGGGTATAAAGCCTGAACCAGATCTGTACTCACTGTTCTTCCCATTCACTCGACCTGGCTTCGCCGTCATACCTGTCTTCTGACTTTCCATCATCTGTGAATCGAAAACCTCGACTTGTTTCATCTCATTCATCTGTACGGCCTCTTTGTCTTTTCATGTGACTCTCGATTTTCTCTGCCTTATTAACGAATCTACATATGCCAGATCTACTTGCCTGCATGGGGAGTCTTGCTAGCCTTTGTCGCATGTGCTCGAAAGATAGGCCGGCCTTCCACCACGATAAGATTTGAGATGCATAGGGCTGGAGTTTAGAGGTGCGTTGCTTTTTCTTTTCTGTCATCAATTTCCCCGCAAGCGAATGTCGATCGGCGGTAGAAATATTGCCTGTAATTGAAAACAAATTGCGGGAGTAAAGTTAAGATTTTCTGCACTTTGCGTGACTTTTTTGAATCCTGCACTTCATCAACAATTTGTGAAAATTGGCTGACATATCTCCCTACTTGTTAAATGCAACAAAAAGAATATTTGATGGATTGACCAAGCAAAGCTCGGCGTGATTCAATGCGCTCACTTTCACTTCGGTGGATGTCTGGGTGGCTCCAGTTAAGAAAGCTGCGTTTGTCTACAGGCGCTGTTCGCAAGAGCTAAATGAGTAGGACGTTCCAAAATGTAGTAGAGCGGCTAGTCCCCGCGAAGAATCGAGTAAGCACACAGCGATACTCACCCGTTCCGTGT
>Ga0210034_1002080_pt1 | contig 15949 bp, 16 predicted proteins | sample CryGeymeta201505_FD_185466 | JGI IMG/M metagenome (GOLD analysis project Ga0210034, IMG submission 185466) | Groundwater microbial communities from Crystal Geyser aquifers in Utah, USA - Crystal Geyser metaG 2015-05 (SPAdes) (version 2) | ecosystem: Environmental > Aquatic > Deep subsurface >... | reverse complement strand
TCAAAAAATGCATCAACAATGCAGATAACTAAGATGGCAAATGCATTTAGTTATCTGAATAATGATGTAACTTTAATTGGGAATAAACATCGAACTACATTATTTAATAAATGTGATATAACCAATTATTATAATATTAATAACAATATTAATATTAAGTTAATAATATGGATTCCTAGAATTCCTTTTTATAATGAAATATATTCCATATACAAGTCCAAAGAGATAATAAAGCTATCTCCAGATATTGTTATTACTAGAAATATTAGAATACTGAAAATATTAATTAAAAATAATATTAATGTAATATTTGAATATCATCATCCTTTTAAAGATAAAAGTGAATATTCGATATTAGAAGAATGTATTAATAACAACAATTTTAAGGGAATAATTGTTATAACAAAGTCATTAAAGAATCATTTCATTAAAATCTTACCAAATCTCATCAATAAAATATATGTATTACCAGATGGTGCAGAAATAAATAATGAAAATGAAACTGAAACTGAAACAATATCACTTACAAATAATAACAATAGAAATATTAATATTGGATACATTGGTTCTTTATATCCAGGAAAAGGTATAGAATTAATTTACAAATTATCTAAAATTGCTAAAAATTATAATTTCCATGTAATTGGTGGTAATTCAAAAGATATACGAAAATGGGAAAAAGTAAGCAGTAATATTAAAAATTTATATTTCCATGGTTTTGTAAATCAAATTAATCTAAATAAATATAAAAATGCGATAGATATATTTTTATTGCCAAATCAGGAAAAAATAATTATTGGTGACAATATTAATATCGGTGAATTTACTTCGCCTCTAAAAATGTTTGAATATATGGCAATGGGTAAGCCAATTGTAGCTTCCAATTTAAAAGTTTTAAAAGAAATATTAATTGATAGATATAATAGTTTATTAGTTGAAGCAAATGATGAAAATGAATGGCTCAATTCAATTGAAGAACTTGTTACTGATAAAACTTTAGCAAATTTTATTAGTAATAATGCCAAAAATGATATTATAACAAAATATTCATATGATAAAAGAGCAGAAAATATAATAGAAATATGTTTAAAAAATTAGTTATATATGTTTATTGAAGAATATATAAATGTAATATATATACCTACTTTAGAACAGGGTGGGGCACAAAATGTTATGATTTCTGTTGCAAATGAAATTTCTAAAAAAGGTGGTATAATTTATGTATTTTCAAATTATGGGGGTGGCTATATTGATAAAATAGATGAAAAAGTACGATTGATAATTTTTAATAAAAGGTCTTTGTTCACTGTTTATAATCAATATAAGATTTTAAAAAAGTATAATTTAATAAATTATTTAGCAACAACACCTCAATGTATTATGGCTAGTCTTATAATCAAATTAATAATAAGATTATTTAATAGGACATCTAGAATAAGGTTAGTCGTCAGAATTGCAACTCATCAATCAAGTTTTATTAAAAATCAAACAAATCTCCTTTATAAAGTATATTATTGGTTAATTGCTAGATCAATAAATTATGCTGATAGAATAATTGTTCTTACCAAAAGTATGTTTGATGATATTTCTATATATGTTAATAAGACCAAAGTAGATATAGTTAAAAACCCAACATTAAATAATGATATTAAAAATAATTATAAAAATATTGTAAAAAAATATAGTAATAATTTGTCTAATTACGATAAAATAGATATCCTAGTATTAGGAAGGTTAGCTAAAAAAAATAATATACTAGATATTATTAAAATAATGAAAAAATTAGTAGCAGATGGAAAATACGATTATTGTTGCAAAATAATTGGAGCTGGAGATGAGTATAATAATATAAAAAAAGAGATCGAAATAAATGGTTTAACTGATAATATAAACTTACTTGGAAGTATTAACATTCCTTACGAATACTTATTAAAATCCGATTATTATTTCTCAACCTCAATAATGGAAGGTAGTCCTAATGCCTTAATTGAAGCTATGTATTTTGGCAATTATCCTATAGTTTATGATTGCCCTGGTGGTCCAAAAGATATAATTCAAAATAATTGTGGTGACTTAATAGAGATTGGAGATATTGATACTTTTTGCGCTAAATTTTACAGCGTATTAGAAAAAGGATATTCAAAACAAATGATTCATGAGTCTGTAAAAGAGATGTATGATATTAATAATATTGTTCATAAATATATTGAGTATTTTAAAATATGATTATATTTAGAAATAAAATATTAATTGCATACATCATATTATTTACATTTTATAGAATTGGTTTAACAAGTGAACTATTTTATTTAGGTATTATTTCATTAGTAATATTTTCAATTATTGGAAATAATTATAAAATAAAAATGGAATCATTTTTATTAATTTTAACTAAATACACAACATTTGCAATACTTATATCAATATTTTTCTTAAAAGTAGATATTCTATTCTATAAACAATTACTGAAAGAAATGGTACTAATTTTATTGCCATTTATTATATCCAATGTGTTTATTATGGGAAGAAATAATGAACAAAGAAATAAAATATTAAACTTGTTATTTGTATCTCATCTAGTAATCTACGTATTGGAAATGTATATGAAAGGACAGTTATTCAGTATGTCATTTCTACAAATTGACGATATTTCAAATTCAGATTATGAAAGTGAAAGTAGTTTAGCATTCGTTTTTGGATTATTTTTTATATATTATATTACAATTGACACTGAAATAAAATATAAAAAAATATTTATTGTTTTAAGTATTATACTGGTTTTATTGTCTGGGAAAAGAATAGTTCTTATTGGTTCTTTGATATCTATATTATTTTATTATCTATATCCAAAGAAATTAGTAAAATTAATACCGGCGTTAGCGGTAATCGCTAATGTTTTATATGTCTATTTTATATACTCATTTTCAAATGGTGATTATGATGATATTATTTACAATTTATTGGGAGTGAACTCAAACCAGATATCAATGGGTAGACAATATGTATATGAATCTTATTTTCAAAAGTATCCAATTAGTATTACTCCTTATGGTTTAGGAAATGCTGTTGTATTTTTACAAATTAATTCATTTAAGTTGCACAATTTGCATTCTGATATAATAAAATACTCTTCAGAATATGGAATGTTTATATTTTCTGCTTACTATTATCTGACTTATAATGTGTTAAAGAAAGATAAGTTACTACTTGGTATACTTTTATATAATAACATTTTAATGCTATCTGATAATGTTTCAGTGTATGTATTTTATTTAATTTTGATGTATCTAATTTTAATAATTGTTAATAAATCGAATGAACCTTAAAGTATCAAACCTTAAATATCAATTATGGGCTATTTTGTCAAGGAATATATTTGGATTACCTTTTTTTTATATTTATGCAATTTATAAGTCTTGGAAAGGTGTTATAAATAAAAACACTTATGCTGTTATTGAAGGAATGCCAAGGTCAGCTAATACATATACTATAGCATTATTAAAAGTTTTTTATCCTAATATAAAACTTGCGCATCATATGCATGGTATATTACAATTTAAAGTAGCTTCAATATTTAAAAAAAGAATGATATGTCTTATTAGGGAGCCAAAGGATATTGTTGAATCACTTTTAATAAGACAAGAAGGTATAAATCCTAAGAATATATTAAGAGAATATATTAAATTCTATACTTATATATTACACAAAAAAAGCATTAAAATAATATATTATTCAGAAATTATTAAAAATCCTAATATTATTTTTAAAGCATTAGATTTAGAAATTCCAATTTATCCTTCAAATCTTGAAAATCTCATCAGGATTAAGATTGAAGACATGGAAAAAATGGACAGTAATTCAAATCAAGTCAATAATTATAAAGTTGGTTATCCTACTAAAGAGAGAGAATTATTAAAGAAAAAATTAACATTTGAAATATGGAATAAATATAACATTAACTTACTTCGTGAATGTGATGAATTATTTAGTGAAGCATTGAAGAGGAGTTATTTATAAAATGAAAATATATTATAAATCTCTTACTGGTGAATTAAAATTAAATTACAATACACGTAATTTAAAGCCTTTTATAATAATATTATTTTTTAGAATTTCTAACGGCTTTGCATTATCTAGGTTTATTATTATTAGAATATTAGGTATTCCACTTAGAATATTATATAGAATATTAATAGAATGGACACTCGGTGTAGAATTGCCAGATACAACTCAATGTGGATGGGGTTTGAAAATTCATCATGGTGTTGGATTAGTGGTTAATCCCAATGTAATAATTGGAAATAATGTTACTTTAAAGAATAATACTACAATAGGCTGTTATTCTGACTATAAAGATAATTGTTTATTTTACCCGAAAATTGGAAATAATGTGATTATTCATGCTAATACAGTTATTTTTGGAGGAATTGAAATCGGAGATAATTGTATAATTGGCGCGGGATCTGTAGTTAATAAATCTTTTCCACCAAATTCAATAATTGCAGGTAATCCTGGTCGTCTTATAAAAACTATAGTTATAGAATAGTAGTTTGATGAAAGTGTGTTTTGTTCATAATTACTATACACAAGCCGGTGGTGAGGATGGCGTTCTTGCTGCTGAAATAAAGTTACTAGTTGATAACAGTGTAGAAAATATAGCGATTACAAAAAAAAGCTCAGCGTTAAGTAAACTTCAGCTTGGAACTAATTTTTTTATGAATAGCGTTTATTCAGAGAAATCAAAAATGGAATTAAAGCAAAAGCTTATTAAGGAAAAACCAGACGTAGTTCATGTTCATAATTTCTATTCCTTATTTACACCGTCTATTTATGATGCCTGTCAAGAATTAAAAATTCCAGTAGTTCAAACATTACATAATTTTAGAATTATTTATCCCAATGCTTTATTATACAATAATGGGCAAGTAGATTTACGAACCATAACAGGTTCGGCATGGCAAGTTGTTAAAGATAAGGTATATCATAATTCATTTATTAAAACAGCTGTGATGGCTCGTTTTATTGAATATCATAAGAAAAGAAATACCTGGAATTTAAAAGTTGATAAATTTATTGCATTGACTGAGTTTTCAAAAAATGTTTTTGTTCAATTTGGTATTGAATCAGATAAAATTGCAGTTAAACCAAATTTTCAATTTCAATCAACAGAAAATATTGATTCAGCAAATCAAGTAGAATTACCTAGAGAAGACTTTGTTTTATTTGTAGGTAGAATTTCAGAGGAAAAGGGAATTGTACAATTGGTTAAGGAATGGATTGAAAAAAAATCATCCGTTAAATTAAAAATTGCAGGTGAAGGCCCTTTATTTAAAGAATTACAGGACATTGTTAATTCCTCAGGAATAAATTCAATTGAAATTCTTGGTAATCAACCTAAAGAAGAAATTAAAAAATTGATGAATCAAGCGAAAGCGCTTGTTTTTCCTTCGTTATGGTATGAAGGCTTTCCAATGGTATTAGTTGAAGCGTTGTCCAATGGTTTACCTGTAATTACAACAAATATTGGAAGTCAAGCTTCAATTATAAAGGATCAATTTACAGGTTATCATGTTTCAGTAGATTCGTTGTCAAAAATGATTGAACAAGCTTCAGTAATAATAAATGATGATGACGCTTTTACACGCTTATGTGAAAATGCAAAAAACGAATTTATTGAAAAATACACTGATAAGGTTAACTTCAATCAGCTTATGAGTATTTATAAGGAAGTTATTGAATTAAAGAAAAAAAATGCCCAATAAATCAGTTTCAATATTAGGTGTACCCATATTTAATGGCAGTCTTAGTGATTTGTTGGATAATTTCAGTAAAGCTATTGAGTCAAATAAAAAACTTAGGGTTTGTGTAACACCAGTAAATAATGTTATTTGGGCTCAAAAAGATGAACGTTTAAAAAAGCTTTATAAAACTGCAGATTATTGTACAGCTGATGGAGTTCCCTTAGTGTGGGCATCAAGATGGCTTGGGAATCCTATCGCAAGCAGATCAACCGGTTATGATATATTGCCGGAATATGCCAAAATTGCCGAAGAAAATAATATTATTCCTTATTTTTTAGGTGGAGCAGAAGGTGTTGGTGAGGATGCAAAAGCTAATTTGTTAAAAACATATCCTAAATTAAATATATCTGGTATTTATTCTCCTCCTTATAAAAAGGAGTTTTCGGAAGAAGATATTGATGTAATGGCTTCAAAAATTAATGAATCGAATCCAAATGTTATATGGGTTTGTATGACTGCGCCCAAACAAGATTTTTTGATAGCAGCGTTATTGCCAAAAATTAATGCAAATATTGCAATTGGAATTGGTGCTTCATTAGATGTAGTTGCAGGTCGGTTTAAAAGACCTCCAAAATGGATACAAAATAATGGTTTAGAATGGCTTTATAGATTAGTTAATGAACCCAAACGATTGTTTAGAAGATATGTCATTGAAGCTCCTCAGTTCATACCATTGATTGTAAAACAAATTATTAAAGAGAAAATTCAATCTAAAAAATAATAATATGAAGATTTATGTAGCTGGTCATCGTGGAATGGCAGGTTCGGCAACTGTTCGCTCTCTTAAGAAATCGGGATATTCAGAAATTATTACAGCAACACGTTCAGAGCTTGATTTAATGAATCAAGCAAAAGTAAAAACCTTTGTTGCAGAACAAAAGCCTGATGTTATTATTATTGCGGCTGCCAGAGTTGGTGGAATACTAGCTAATAATGATTTCCCCTATGAGTTTTTGATGGAGAATTTGATTATCGAGACCAATTTGATTCAAGCAGCGGTTGAAAACAACATAGAAAAAGTCATTTTCCTTGGCTCTTCATGTATTTATCCAAAATTTGCTGAACAACCTATTCGTGAAGATTCACTCTTAACAGGTCCTTTAGAGCCAACCAATGAATGGTATGCGATTGCAAAAATTGCTGGCGTAAAATTGTGTCAATCTTTGAGAAAAGAATATGGAAAGAACTACTTTTCTTTAATGCCAACCAATTTATATGGTCCTTTCGATAATTTCGATCTGAAAACATCACATGTGTTGCCAGCCATGATTCGTAAGTTTCATGATGCAAAACTAAATGGAAATACGCCTGTAACACTTTGGGGTTCAGGAACACCATTACGTGAATTTTTACATGTAGATGATCTAGCAGATGCCATCGTATTTGCCATGCAAGCTGAATATCTGGATGATTATCTATACAATGTAGGTTTTGGTTCTGATTTAACTATTAAAGAATTAGCAGAAACGATTCAAAAAACGGTTGGTCATGAAGGCGAAATTGTTTGGGATAGCACAAAACCTGATGGAACGCCAAAGAAATTAATGGATTCATCAAAATTCAGAAGCTTAGGCTGGAGTCCGAAAATAGGTTTAGAAGAAGGAATAGAATCTACTTATAAATGGTTTTTGGAAAATGGAAGTAGCTTGAAGTTGGAAGCTTGAAGTTGGAAGTTGGAAGCTTGAAGTTGGAAGTTGGAAGCTTGAAGTTGGAAGTTGGAAGCTTGAAGTTGGAAGTTGGAAGCTTGAAGTTGGAAGCTTGAAGTTGGAAGTTGGAAGCTTGAAGTTGGAAGTTGGAAGCTTGAAGTTGGAAGTTGGAAGCTTGAAGTTGGAAGTTGGAAGCTAGAAGCTAGAAGCTAGAAGCCCTTCAAGCCTCAAGCCTCAAGCATAATTAACAAAAATATGAATGAAGACAGACCTGAATTTGGATTTAAAAACTTAAAAGTTTGGCAAAAAGCAATCGAATTTGTTGATCTGAGCTTAGGTATTATTGAAAATCTAAATTCAAACACACGGCATTTTCGATTAATAGAGCAATATGAGTCGGCTGTTACATCTGTTGCCAATAATATCGCTGAAGGCAAAGGACGTAATTCAACTAAAGAATTTATTCGATTTCTTTATATTTCACGCGGTTCACTTTATGAAGTGATAACATTGACGGAAATATTTTATCGTAGAAAATGGATATCTGAAGAAAATTATCTTCTATTAGAACAAAAAGCATTCGAATTAGCATCGATGTTAAAAGCATTTATAAATGCACTAAGTAATCAGAAAAGCTAGAGGCTAGAAGCTTGAAGCCTCTAGCCTCTAGCCTCAGGTTTCAAACATCAAACATCAAACTTTTAACAAATTAATTATGTCACAAAAAGTAGCACTAATAACCGGAGTAACTGGACAAGATGGATCCTATCTAGCAGAATTATTGTTAGAAAAAGGGTATCAAGTACATGGGATTAAACGAAGAGCTTCATCATTCAATACTCAAAGAATTGATCACTTATATAAAGATCAACATGAACATAGTGTGAATTTTAAATTGCATTATGGTGATTTGACTGATTCAACTAATTTAATTCGAATTATTCAAGAGATTCAACCTGATGAAATATACAATTTAGGGGCAATGTCTCATGTAAAAGTATCGTTCGATTCTCCTGAGTATGTTGCAAATGTGGATGGTATTGGAACATTGAGAATATTGGAAGCTGTACGAATCTTGGGTTTAGAAAAGAAAACTCGTATTTATCAAGCATCTACCTCTGAGTTGTACGGTGGTTTGGCAGAAAACAAAAACGAAAAAGGGTTTTATGATGAAAACTCGCCCTTCTATCCACGTTCACCTTATGGAGCTGCAAAAATTTACGGGTATTGGATTACAAAAAATTATCGTGAAGCCTACAACATGTTTGCTTGCAATGGAATTCTCTTTAACCATGAATCACCACGAAGAGGAGAAACCTTTGTAACACGGAAAATTACGATGGCAACAGCTGCAATCGCTTTAGGCAAACAAGACTGTTTGTACTTAGGCAATTTGAATTCTCAAAGAGATTGGGGGCACGCCAAAGATTATGTGGAAGCTATGTGGAGAATTCTACAACAAGAAACAGCCGAAGACTATGTAATTGCCACAGGTGTAACTACGTATATACGAGATTTCGTAATCATGGCATTTCATGAAATCGGTGTTGAGTTGGCATTTGAAGGGCAAAATGAACATGAAATAGCGAAAGTTGTTGAGTGTACAAATCCATTATACCAACTACCCAAAGGAAAAGTAGTTGTTCGCGTTGACCCACAATATTACAGGCCAACCGAAGTTGACATCTTAATCGGCGATCCTACAAAGTCTAAAACAAAATTAGGATGGAAACCTGAACATGATTTAGCTAGCCTGGTTAAAGATATGGTTCAAAGTGATTTAAAAGCCCTTAATAGTTAAATGTGAAGTTTTTTGGCATTCAGATTCAATCAGTTTCTGATTCTGAGTTAATAGAGAGCATTGAGCAAATAGCTTGTGCTTCAAAGAGTGCGTTAATTACGTATGTGAATGTACATGTATTAAATCAAGCTTATGAAAGCCAAAAATTAAAATCAATACTACAGTCCTCTACGTTCATAATAAATGATAGTGGAGGATTGTCACTTTTATCAAAATTTAGAGGGGAATTTCTTAGAAAACATACCTTAACCGATTTAAAAGATATTTTTTTTAAAGTTTTTGAGAGAAATAATAAATCAGTTTATTTTTTGGGGAATGAAGAACAGGTATTGAAAAAAATGATTGGTAAGTTAGAAAATGAGTATCCAAAGTTAAAAATAGCAGGTTATCATCATGGTTTCTTCGATATACATGGACAAGAAAACGATTTGATTCTTGAAGATATAAATAAGTCAAATGCAGCAATTGTATTGGTTGGGATGGGAGTGCCGATGCAAGAATCTTGGTATGTAGAAAATAAAGAACAGCTAAATGGGAAAGTAGTAATAACAGGTGGTAATTGTTTTGGTTATTGGTCAGGAAATACAAAAAGGGCTCCTGAGTGGATGATAAGAATGTATTTAGAATGGTTTTATCGGTTACTTGCAGAGCCAAAGCGAATGTTTAAACGATATGTAATTGGTAACCCATTGTTTATTATACGCTATATTTTGTCATTATTTTAAATAATAGTAATGTTAAAAAAGAGGCTTGTTATTTCTTGTTATGTAACAACATCATTAAAAACGGGTGTTGGTAGATATCTTGTAGATTGCATAGAACATGAACTCAATAAGGGCAATTCTGAACTAACTTTATTGATTTCAAAGAAATTATGGGAAGAATTAGATGTTAGCCTGACATCAAAAGTAAAACGAATTGATTTAGGAGTTACAGAACAAAATCGATTTTTAAGCCGCATTCATTATTATTGGAAGCAATGGCGTTTTCAAAACGAGTCCAAAAATTGTAGAGATTATGATGAGTTATGGATTCCAAACACAGTACCTATTTTTAAAGGTAAATTAGCAACAAAAGTTACGATTCATGATTTAGCAGAATTTGATACGAAAACGTATGGTTTTTGGAATGGGTTAGTTAGGAAATTATTTGTGTATTCGATAGTTAAAAATGCAACTTTAATTTCAGTAGTTTCTGAGTTTACAAAACAGCGTTTACTTATACATACAGGGGTTAATGAAGATAAAATTGTAATTGAAAAGCCATTATTTAGCTATTTAAAACGCTTTAAATCATCTAATAAGGAAATTGACTTTCAACCTAAAACATATTTTTTATATGTCGGAAGATTTAGTAAAAATAAAAACATTACGATATTGCTAAACGTGTATGAGTTAGCAAGAAAAATAAATGTTAGGTTATTCCCCATTCTATTAATTGGTCCAAATTCTAAAGAAAGTGAATTAGTAAAACGTGAACTGAAGACTAAACATTTGTTATCAGATTTTCATTTTAAACATTCGGTAAATGACGATGAATTAGCTAATTATTATAAACATGCGAAAGCATTTATCTATCCGAGTACCTATGAAGGATATGGTCTTCCACCACAAGAGGCCTTAAACATGGGGACTTCTTTAATTTTAGCTAGAATTCCAGCCCTAATCGAGAATTATTCAGGAAAAGGTGTATTTTTTAAAGAGGATTCAGAAGAAGAGTTGTTAACTATTTTATTAACACATTGTAAAGAATTAAACTAAATAGCCTTATTCTGAAAGCATTTCCATAAAAAAGTGTTTAACCTAAAATATTATTGTTTATTTTCCTTTGAACTTAAAAAATCGTTTATTAATATTGGAACCGATAGTAAAAGTTTTAGTTATACCTAAAGTCTAATAATGGGCAAACGGTAATTTTTAGTAATTATGCATACACAGATACAAGATAGAGTGGGATTATTAACGAGTAGTCAAAATGTAGCAGTTGAGGATTCTCTATATAATTCCGAAAATTTATTGAAGTTACAGGGGAGATTAGCGAGAACAAGTAAAAGTAAACGCTTAGCTGATGTTATTTTATCATTAGTAGGCTTATTTTTACTTGGAATGGTTTTTCCATTCATTGCGTTAATTATCAAAATATCATCTAGAGGTCCTGTGGTATTTAAACAGGATAGAGTGGGATATAACGGTTCTATTTTTCAAGTTTATAAATTTAGAACTATGCATGTGGTTCAAAGTATACATGAAACAGATGGCAGTAAACCAATTGTTACTCAAGTAGGTGACAAACGTTTATTTGCATTTGGAACATTATTACGCAAATTAAATTTGGATGAACTACCACAATTGTTAAATGTACTTAGAGGTGAGATGTCTTTAGTTGGTCCAAGGCCATATCCGGTTGAAGAAGCTAGTTATTGGACCGAGCATATTGAGAAGTTTCAGCAGCGTCATTTTGTAAAACCAGGTATTACAGGTCTTTCTCAAGTGACAGGTTATAGAGGTGGTACTCATGATATTGAACACATGACAGAACGTTTAAGACGTGACCTACGCTATATTGAACGCTTCTCTATCACAACCGATTTAAAAATAGTGTGGAAAACAATACTCCAAATGCTACATTTGAATACTGGAGCGCACTAAATTTACTAAAACACATTAAAAAAGCCTGTTTCTTCTTGGAACAAGCTTTTTTATTAGAAATACTTGATTATTTAATTTATGACAAAAAAACGCATTTTAATAACAGGTGGATCTGGGTTTTTAGGATCTCATCTTTGTGAAAAATATCTAGAACATAACTGGGAAGTTATTGCGATGGATAATTTAAAAACGGGCAATATTGAGAATATAGCACATCTATTTGGTAGAGATGATTTTCAATTCATTAAACACGATGTGACCGAATATATTCATGTTACAGGTAATTTAGATTTAATATTACATTTTGCTTCGCCAGCATCGCCTATAGATTATTTAAGAATGCCCATTCAGACACTTAAAGTAGGTTCATTGGGAACACATAAAGCTCTTGGTTTAGCAAAAGCAAAAGGAGCTCGGTTTTTAATTGCATCAACGTCAGAAGTTTATGGTGATCCGCTTGAGCATCCTCAAAAAGAGACCTATTGGGGTAATGTTAACTCAATAGGTAGTAGAGGGGTTTATGATGAAGCTAAACGGTTTTCTGAAGCTATGACAATGGGTTACCATCGTTATCATGGGCTTGATACAAGAATTGTTCGCATTTTTAATACGTATGGGCCAAGAATGCGTTTAGATGATGGTCGTGCATTGCCAACATTTATAGATCAAGCATTAAAAGGAGAAGATATCACTGTTTTTGGAGATGGTTCTCAAACGCGTTCATTTTGTTATGTAGATGATTTAGTAGAAGGAATCTATCGTCTTTCTCAATCAGATTATGTCTATCCTGTTAATATTGGAAATCAGGATGAAATTACTATTATGGATTTTGCTAAAGAAGTTGTAGAACTTACTGGCACTAAGTCAAAAATTATTAATAAACCTTTACCTGAGGATGATCCTAAAATTCGACAGCCCGATACTTCTGTTGCCCAAAAAGTTTTAAACTGGAGTGCAAAGGTTGCTAGGAAAGAAGGTTTGGAAAAAACGTTAGCTTTCTTTCAAGGGAAAGTCTAATTACTAAAAGCCAGATTTCTGGCTTTTTTTTGAATTGGTTATGCTGTTGTAAAACAGGGTCTTTGAGAGTTCAGATTTTATTTGGGAACGAGAGCAAGTGATTATGGCTTTCGCCATAATGACGGTACGTTAAAACAGGATCTCGGTCAAATTGGGAGTTTTGAACAAAGTTTAGGAACGAGAGCAAGAGATTATGGCTTTCGCCATAATGACGATACGTTAAAACAGGATCTCGGTCAAATTGGGAGTTTTGAACAAGGTTTTGGAGCGAGAGCATGAGATTATGGCTTTCGCCATAATGACGGTACGTTAAAACAGAATCTCGGTCAAATTGGGAGTTTTGAACAAAGTTTAGGAACGAGAGCAAGAGATTATGGCTTTCGCCATAATGACGATACGTTAAAACAGGATCTCAGTCAAATTGGGAGTGTTGAACAAGGTTTTGGAGCGAGAGTATTAGATTATGGCTTTCGCCATAATGACAAAAAATGATTTTTTCCTATTCGAAAAAGTCTCCAGTAATTCCTTAATTTCCATATCAGTTCGAAATCAAAAAAAGAATAATTTTGTCAGTAGCTCCGAGTTTAAAACAAATTACAGAAGCCATTTTATTTGCTGGGCAAGCACCTGTGAGTATTGATCAAATCATTGAAGTGCTAATTACTGTGCAGCCTTCAATTCATGCTCTTGAGCAAGAAATTATTCAAATAATTGATGAACTGAACGAAGAATATGAAGAACAGGGAAGAGTATTTAGAATTGAACGACTCGGAAATGCCTATACGTTCAAAACCTCTCCAGAAACTCATAAATGGCTCAAACATATTCAACATGAAAATTTGAATCGTAAGCTTACGCAATCTGCTGTTGAAACCCTAGCTATTATCGCGTATAAACAACCTGTTACAAAGCCAATAATAGACTCAATTCGTGGAGTTGATTCGGGTCACATGGTTCGCCAATTAATGGAAAAGGGTTTAATTGATGTTTCTGGAAGAGCTGATACCGCAGGTCGCCCACTTTTGTATAAAACAAGTCCTGTTTTTTTGAATCATTTTGGCTTACAAGATTTATCAGAACTGCCAAAACCGCGTGAAATTGATGAAATTATACGTGATGATGATATGGCTGAGCACCGCCAACTCATGATGGAATTGAAAGCAGATCTTACACGAAAACAATAATCTAAAAGCGGTGAAGAAAACTCGTATCTTTAGTGTTCAAATAGTTTTTGATTGAACGTTTGCAAGACAAAATTGCAGAAAATCCGACTTAGAACTAGTGCATCTGAATTTACCATCAACCAACAACAAAACATTGTGATGTTGATTTAAAATTCTAGCTTAATGTTTATAGTAATTTATTCAAATCATATTTGAGTATCCAATTCCGATGAAGCCGAGATTCTAATCAAGCTTCCTCATTTATTTTCTCATTGATTTCCTTATCATACCCATTTTTATATGTCATACCGTCCAAAATTAAGTTCCACATCGCCAGAGCGTTCGGGAGAAAAAGAAAAACAAAAAAAACGCGCAAAAGCAGCAAAAAGAGTCTTAACAGGCAAAGCCTCAGAATCTGTTTCTGAGAATGAAACCATTCGTCTAAATAAATATATCTCCAGAAGTGGAATTTGTAGTCGTAGAGATGCAGATGAACTTATTAAAGAGGGAAAAGTTAAAGTAAACGGTATCGTTGTAACCGAAATGGGTCATCAAGTTTTACCAACGGATAAGGTTCAAGTAAATGAAAATTATGTTCAACTAGAAAACTTTGTTTATGTGTTATTGAATAAACCAACGAATACTATAACAACTACGGAAGATGAAAAAGGTAGAAATACGGTTATGGATTTGGTTGAAGAATACACAGGTCACCGTTTGTATCCTGTTGGGCGTTTAGATAGAAATACAACAGGTTTGTTATTACTTACCAATGATGGCGATTTAGCGAACAGATTAATGCATCCGAGTTATTCCGTAACAAAAGTATATGAAGCTACCTGCGATAGAATTTTTTCTGATGATGAGTTAAAACAATTGGTAAAAGGTGTTGAATTAGAAGATGGAATGGCAAAAGCTGTAAAAGCTGAGCGCCACGAAGATCATCCCAATATTGTAATCTTATCTGTTCACGAGGGCCGAAATCATTTAGTAAAACGCATGATTGCAGCTCTAGGAGCAGAAGTGATTCGTCTTAAACGCACTCAATATGCTATTCTTTATATTGATAAATTGAGAAGTGGTAGATGGCGTTATTTAAAAGCGTTTGAAGTAAATAAACTTCGAACAAGTGTTAAATTACCTGAAATGAAATTTACCAAAGGGTAAAATATTAGATTCAATTCTGAAAAATCACCTGAGTTCGGGATTAGAAAGAATTATGAAAACTGGTAAAAATAAATATCGTCATTCTACTGAAAAGTAGAATCTTTGCCGAATTGGGAGCTAAATTCGATATTCCACTGTCGCTTCGCAGCACTTTGAAAGTGTTAGTGGAATGACGTTTTCATTAGTTTTTTCTTATAGGATGCTAAAAGCTTGACACTATACTTTTCCCGAACGCAGGTTATTTCATAAAAAAGAGCCCAAGGATGTAAACATCTTTGGGCTTTTTTGTGATCAAAACGTTTTATGAATTAAAGCTCGTCGGCAGAAAGTTCATGTTCGTTATCTTCTGATCCATGAGTTAAAATTTCCAGTTTCTTTCTGAAAATCAAAACGATCAAACCAAATAAAACTGAGAAAACTGCAATTCCTGTAAATACGGTTAATTCACCTAAGCCTTCAGCGGATTCGCCTAGAAGACCTGCTATTTTATTTCCAAAGCCAGTCATAGCAAAATAAACACCCATCATTAGTGAACCATATTTAACAGGCGCTAATTTAGTGATGTAAGATAAAGCCACAGGTGAAATACTTAACTCGCCAACAGTATGGAATAAATAGGCGAGAACTAACCAATACATTGCCGATGAACCTGAGGTTTCGAACTCTAAGGCTGCAGCCGTCATAAAGAAGAATCCCATCCCCATTA
>Ga0210034_1002078_pt1 | contig 15969 bp, 19 predicted proteins | sample CryGeymeta201505_FD_185466 | JGI IMG/M metagenome (GOLD analysis project Ga0210034, IMG submission 185466) | Groundwater microbial communities from Crystal Geyser aquifers in Utah, USA - Crystal Geyser metaG 2015-05 (SPAdes) (version 2) | ecosystem: Environmental > Aquatic > Deep subsurface >... | reverse complement strand
AAAATAGAAATGCGAGCAGATGGTGATGAGCTTAAGGTAGAGGAAAAAGATGATGAAGTTTCCATTAGAAACACTTCTCTGATTGAAACTGACCAAGAAGAAATTATTTCTCAAATAGCTTCAACTACCGTAACTGATTTTGAGATTAAAGCCAAAGTATTTACTGATCAAACCGTGATTAAATTCAAATTTAATGATGATGAAGTATCTTTCACTACGGTAGCTGATAATGAGTTGGACATTATTTCAAAAATCAAAGAACAATTTCCGCTTTTGACTACTGAACAAATTACCGCCAAACTCCAACTTCAGTTTAAAGACGAAAAAAGCCAAGGAATAGATAGTAACGTTGAAGATATCAATCGCGAAGAGATCACTAACACAGATGTCCTCTTTGATGATAAAAATGAATTGTCAGATGATGATGATAAAAAATCTGAAGCGGAAGATGATGATACTAATCAGGAGTATGCCAACCCTAATGAAAATCAGGAAAGGTTAATAATTGATGTCACCAAGCGCTCTCAGGATAAAAGTCATAATCAAGATAACGAAGATAACAAGGATGATAACGATGAAGGAGAGGGTGATGATAATAATAATTAGTCAAGTAAGCAAATTGCATGATTCAGGATTTAAAAAATGTAATAATCGTCAGCTTGTTGATATTTATTTTCACCTTTGTCGGTTCTTTGGGGCATAGTAAATTGGTCTTAGCGAAACAATTAACTCTAAATAAACAACAAAAATATGAGGAGAAAAAAATATTGGCGGAACAACTAATGAGAGAATTATTTTTAAGAAAAAACGAAGTCCAGATTAGGGTTGAAAAACAAACTGAACAAACTAATATTGAAATAGCCCCAAAGCCAATAGTGGTACCCGCCCAAAAAATACTAGCTGAAAAACCAGAAACTTTCGTCCTACCAGTTGCAGAACCAGCACCTGAAGTGGTGATAGGACCAGATAATACTCAAATTGAGGCAGTTGCTTTAGCTAAGCAAATGGCCAATTTAAAACAAAAGCAACAAAAATCTGTGACAATAGCCCATACCTCCACTCAAAAATCAAACACTAAGAGCAGTCGTCAATCAGCGGCTAGTTAATTCGCCAGGATAATTTAAATTACTTGAAACATCAGTTATTCTGAATCCTATTCAAAACCCTAACTGGAACTTTAAAACAGCACTAAAGACAGCTTCACGGGAAATCATGCCAACAAATTTTCCATCGGCAATTACGGGTAAACGGTGAATATGGTGCGCCAACATCAAAGCGCCAGCTTTCATGATTGGTTCATCTGGACTTATAGTAATAACTTCTTTAGTCATATAGGTTGAAATTGGTTTTGATCGGATATAATTTATGTTATCTTCAAATTCTTCGTGATGAGATACTTCGTGGGGTGTTCTATAAAACTCTTCATAGGTGGGATAAAGAACACGGAATAAATCTTTTTCAGAAAGAATTCCTACCAGGTCACCATTCTCGTTGGTCACAGGAACAGAAGAAAGGGTGTGTTTATGCATTATTTTAGCCGCCTCAGCATAAGTTGTTTCTGGTGTAATACTAACAATATCAGTTGTCATGACATCATTAATTTTCATATTTATATGATACACCCTGTGATTAATATGTGAAGAGTTAGGATATAACGCTTGGTTCTTAGTTTGTATGATTCTAATTAAAAATATTATATGAAGCATTATAGATTATTTTTTCATAAATAGTCTGATCTAAAAGTATCAATGAAGTTTAATTTGATAAAAAACTATAAATACGCCTTTTGTGGCAAGCTGAATTAAAATATTAGGTTTATGAGGATAAATAGGGTATAATCCTAAGGCCCAAAGGGCTCAAAGTTATTAGTTAAACATAAAATCTTTATGTCAGATGAAACAACTAACGTAGTAGCGACAGATGATGTTGTTACTACAGAACCAGCAGTTGAAGTGCCCAATGAGGAAGCAGCAACTCCGGCAGAGACAGCAGAATAGACAACATTTTAAAAAACACCTTCGGGTGTTTTTTAAAATGTTGTTTAAATTTATAACTATGCAAAATATATCAGTTCAAGATTTTAAAAAATTGCTTGAAACTATCCCAGCTGATGAAGCTGTGGATTTTATCAATGTTTGCACCACAAATGAATATAAACAAGCCCATATTGACGGTGTGCGTAATCTACCTTTAACAGAAATTACTGATTCGTTGGCACAATTTAGTAATAAAAAGAAAATTTACCTACATTGCTTGGCTGGAAGTAGAAGCATATTGGCTATTTTAGAGTTGAAAAAGTTAGGCGTATCAGCTGAATTAATCAATGTGACAGGTGGTATTACGGCTTGGCGTGAAGCTGGTTTTCCGCTAGTTTGTGATAAAGGAAATTAGATCAGGTTATGTTATAATCGGAATATTATTTAATTATGTAACATAATATGTCAAAGACTAATCTTGCCTATGGAGCTGAAGTATTAGGAACTTTCTTTTTATCCCTAGCTGTTTTAGTGGCAATTAATTCCAATGCTTTTATCCCAGAAGCAGTAGCGATTTTGGCTGGTGCGGTGTTGGGAATTTGTGTTTATACCATCGGTCCAATTTCTGGCTGTCATATTAATCCAGCAATTACCCTTGGATTATTGACTATAAAAAAGATAGATTTAAAAAATGCTTTGGGTTATATCCTGGCTCAGGTATTTGGGGCTGGTTTGGCAATTGTTTTCTCTAGTTTTCTACTTGGCAGTGATACATTATCTGAAGTGTTGCCTTTTAATATCGCTACTTTTGTGGCCGAGGCATTTGGTACCTTCTTTTTTGCTTTTGGCATAGCGGCGGTAGTTTTAGGAAAAGCCAAAGAGCAGATGTCCGGAATTGTAATTGGCGGTTCTCTTTCATTAGGGGTATTACTGGCTGTTCTATCTGGCTCACAGGGAATTTTAAATCCAGCGGTGGCTTTTGCTCTAAATTCTGTTTCAATTGTTTATTTATTAGCGCCAATTGTGGGAGCAGTTTTAGGTTTCCAGGTCTATAAGTTTCTTAGTCGGTAATCTTGTTCATGTCTGAAATGTATCTGGTATTTAGTAAAATTACGAAAAGATCATGGAAATGATCGCGCAAAAAATGTTGGACGAAATAGAGGCCGAAAAAGAGCAATTGAAATTAAATGCTTTCCTTACTTTCTTCACTGGGGTTGGTTTACTTTTAGGAGTAATTTTGACATTACTTGGTACATCGGTTTGGTATTCCGGCGTAGCTTTTTTTTTGGCTTATGTGGCTGGCGGAACGCCAGCCACTATTAGTGCCTTGAAAAATGTTCGGTTGGCCAAACTGGATATCAATCTTTTAATGATAATTGCTGCCTTGGCGGCCGCTTCGGTTGGAGCGGTGCGTGACGGGGCAATTTTACTTTTTTTATTTAGTTTGGCTGGTACTCTGGAAAAATATGCTATGGGTAGTACCAAGCGAGCCGTGGTGGCATTGATGAAAATGCGTCCAGATGAAGCCAATTTATTACATTTTAATCAAACGACAACAAGAGTAGCTGTAGAAAATCTAATGATTGGACAACTGGTCTTAGTTCGCCCAGGGGAAAGAATTCCCATTGATGGAGTAATAGAAAGTGGTGAAGGGGCGATTGATCAATCATCAGTTACCGGTGAATCTGTTCCAGCTGATAAGGGACCAAATGACCCTGTGTTTGCTGGCACAATCAATCAAGAGGCAATTTTGACCATTAAGGTGACAAAATTAGCCAATCAATCCACCTTAGCAAAAATGATCAGATTAGTGACTGAAGCCCAGGAACAACGGTCACCGAGTGAACGTTTTAGTAATTGGTTTGGACAACGATATACTATTTTGGTATTAGTCGGCAGTGCGCTTGGGCTGATTGTTTTTATATTACTGGGTCTGCCTTTAGCAACTGCCTTTTATAAAGCTGCCACCCTGTTAGTGGTAGCGAGTCCATGTGCAGTGGTCATTAGTGTTCCGGCAGCTGTTTTATCTGCTTTATCAGCAGCAGCCCGGAATGGGGTCTTATTTAAGGGAGGGGCAGCGTTAGAAGATTTCGGTAATATTAAAATTATTGCTTTTGATAAAACTGGCACTTTAACTGAAGGAAAGATGAAAGTAACAGATGTAGTAACTTTGATGGGTGATGAAAGGGAATTAATGAAAATAGCCCTGACGCTAGAATTACAATCACAACATCCTTTGGCTAATAGCATTATCGCCTATGCTAATGATCTTGGTGTCAAAGCTTATTCGGTCACTTCTGGTAAAGCAATACCAGGGAAAGGAGTGTTGGCGAAGATTAATGAGATGACATATTTTGCCGGTAATAGAAAAATACTTGAGTTACAAGGAATTATTTTAGATAATCCTTTTTCAGAAAAATTATTAAAATTAGAAAATGCCGGTAAAACGGTGATTATTGTTGGTCGGGGAAATACGGTGTCAGGTTTAATCGGGATAAATGATACAGCCAGATCAACCGCTCTCTCCGCTTTACGTTCACTAAAAAAAGCGGGAGTGACTCAAATTGCCATGCTTTCTGGTGATACTAAAACGGTAGCGAATGTAGTTGGAAAAGAGCTGGAAATTGAAGGGGTTAATATTTATGGTAACCTTTTACCGGAAGACAAAGTGGATATTGTAAAGCAACTAAACATTGGAGGTCTGACTGCCTTTGTGGGAGATGGTATTAATGATGCAGCTGCTTTGGCGACGTCCTCGGTGGGTATTGCTATGGGTACGGCGGGAACTGACGTTGCGCTTGAAGCTGCTGATGTTGCTCTTTTATCGGATGATTTGAGCAAATTAACAGCCACCTATAAATTGGCGCAAAAAGCTAATCTAATCATCAAACAAAATTTATTTTTCGCAGTGGGGATTATGTCAGTGATGGTTTTGGTTACCATCTTTGGATACTTACCGTTACCGCTTGGAGTTATTGGTCATGAGGGTGGTACGTTGTTGGTCGTTAGTAATGGTCTTAGATTGTTGTTTGCCTATCGTTAAAGCTAGTTAGTTATGAATTCCAAGAAAAAAACCAATGCTTCCAAACCAGAAAAAATTTGGGATGTGGTAATTATTGGTGGCGGGCCAGCTGGTATGATGGCTGGTATAGTGTCGGCGAGACGCGGTTTATCTGTTTTGATTTTAGAAAAAAATGCTACCTTAGGCAAAAAGCTTTTAATTACCGGTGGGGGTCGATGTAATCTCACTAATAATCAACCGATAGTAAGAGAAATGTTGAAAAATTACCTAACGGCGGGAAAGTTTTTATTTTCCACCTTCACACAGCAAGGCGTGGCTGAGACCATTGCTTTTTTTAATGAATTAGGGGTGTCATTAAAAGAAGAAACCGCTGGGAGATTATTTCCAACCACCAATTCAGCTGAAACAATTTATCAAGCATTGTTGTGGAAATTACGAAAACTGAAAGTGGAAATAAGAACAAAGCAGGTCGTCAGCGGAATTGTTAATTCTGCTAATGGGGCCAGATTTACTGTCCTAATTGCTAACAAAAAATCGGTTTTGGCACACTCTAGCATTATTGCTTGTGGGGGAACTTCGCATCCAGAAACTGGCTCAACGGGTGAAGGTTTTTCTTGGTTAAAAAAACTTGGTCACACTATTAGAGTAGATGATTTTGCCTTAGTGCCAATTGCTCTGAAAGATGATTGGGTAAAAAAACTTGGTGGAGTTATTTTACCACAAGCAAAACTTACCTTATATGCTGATGGTGTTAAACATAGTATTTATCAAGGTAGAATATTATTTACCCATTTTGGTATTAGTGGTCCGACAGTTATCAATTTGAGTCAAACGGTGGGTGAGGTAATGCAATATAGTAAAGCGACTATGGCTCTTGATTTGGTGCCCGAATTAGAGGTTGGTGCTCTACGAGTCAAACTGCAAGAATTATTGGTGACTGATTCAAATAAAAAATTGAGGAATATTTTAGCCAGAATCGTCCCGACGGCACTCGTCTCTCCCCTGCTGATGTTAACAAAAATTGATGGTGATACGCCAGGTCATAGTGTGAAGAGGGATGACCGTTTAGCACTAGTGTCTAAAATGAAATCAATCATTCTGACCGTGGACCATTTACTGGGAGCTGACAAGGCAGTCGTAGCAAGTGGTGGAGTTGCTTTAACTGAAATTAATTTTAAAACAATGGAGTCACGGTTGGTGACGGGATTATATATTGTTGGTGATTTACTTGATATTAGTCGCCCTTCTGGGGGCTTCAGTCTGCAAATTTGTTGGAGTACTGGTTATGTGGCTGGTAAAAACGCTTGATAAATGTTTGTCAATATTTAAAATTAATCAGAATAAATCATAATCAAGACACCCGGTCGGTTTGCATTTTTGGATAAGTTTTAACTGCTAACTTATGATAAAATAACATGAATATGCGAATTATTTTAATCATCCAAACGCTAATTATTCTGGCTGGTGCTTATTATATTTTTACTTTGTCTCAAACATCAAAATTGGAGGGATCACCTAATTTAATAGCAACACCAATTATTAAAGATAAAATTGTCCCTAAAAATGAAACACCTGAAATAAATGGCACTATAAAGGATGATTTACCAACCAGTTCAAGCACGGGTGTAAAGAATAATTCAGCCAATGACTACGGTATGGAGTATCCGATAGTTGATAAGGATCCGCAAGTTAGATGATGGACTAATTGAAAGTGATCAGATCGCCGATTATTGCGCTACTAAAATAAATAGTTAATTAAACTAATTTTCTAATGATAATCTTTTTCGGCATAAACAGAGACAGTGCGTCGCATCCGGGCTTTGCCTTTTAGAACATGTTTGTGTGAACGATAGACTTTGTGAATAATGAATTTTTCAGCCAGAAACTTGGTTAGGATTTCTTCGGTATAAACATATTCGTCTACACCAATAACAGGGTGGATATAGGTATTTTCTTCTTTACTGGGAAATTCTCGTAATAGTCGCCTAGTATGAAGATCACCATCAGCTAAAAATGTTTTCATAAAAAGAAAACCACCAGGTATTAAGACTCGATATATTTCATCGCGTAAAGTTAAACGTTCTTTTTCATTTAAAAAATGTGATGTCATCATATCTAGCACCAAACTTTGGGAGTTATCTGGCACTTCCAAAGGTCCGTCAATACTACGCGCAGTGTAGGTGATTGGTAAATTAGCTGATGCTTGTTTGGCCTGATTGATAGCTTCCTTAGAAATATCGTAACCAATTCCAAGTAAGGAAAAGTTACTGCTCAAAAAGATGAGGTTACGACCATTCCCGCAACCAACATCCAAAACAGATTGACCCACTCCTAATATATCACCACGATTACGGCGAATTATAAAACGAGTAAATTTCTCCAAATCTTCACTTTGTTCGGTTGAAAGTTTGAGGTGTCCAGCATTTTTATATTCATTGTCCCAAAAGGTAGTGCCGTGTAGTTTTCTTTTTGGTTTTCTAATAAAAGGGCGTTTTGTCATATAATAATAGTGATTTCAAATTAGAGCATTATTTTAACTATTTAGCAATATTTTTCAAAATCTTGTGATAATTTTGTGATAATTTGAGATAACTAACTTTTGTGTAGTAGAATGGTAAAAAATAATTAAATTTAATTTATGACAGAGCAAAACAAAATCAAGCGAATTAAAACTCTGTTTCATGTTCAACCAAAAAAGTTGTCCTGGGAGGTAAAGTGTGCTTTCGGGGCTGGTCTTTTTTTGGTAACTAGTTTATTTGTAATTGATTATCTAGCTTTATTTAATATAACCTATCAGCCGTTAGTAGTGGCTAAAATAACTGATGACCAAGGAACTACTTCAATTTCAACCATTTTGCCACCTACATCCCCACCAGTTCTTGATCTTGAGGGCTATAATCGTAAATTGCTGGCATTGGCTAATAACGGATTATTAGACCTACTACATGCTACCACTACCACCATATTAGTTGCTTCATCTACTGCCAGTACCACTGAGACGATACTGAAAACAGTAATACCACCAACCGCAACCGAATTGGTATCAAGTACGAAGAAAAATTGGCCAGCGAAAGCTGTTTATCCAAAGGTTGGAGCTCTTTTACCCTTTAATCGGATAGTGGCTTATTATGGTAACTTTTACTCCACCAAAATGGGAGTTCTCGGGGAATATCCAGCTGATGAAATGTTGGAACGATTGCTGACTGAAGTAAAAAATTGGCAACTCACTGATCCAGATACTCCAGTTATACCAGCTATTGATTATATTGCCATGACGGCTCAAGCCAGTGCTGGTGAGGATGGCCTCTATCGTTTTCGGATGCCTAAAGATCAGATAGAACAGGCGATTGAATTGGCTAAAAAAGTAAACGGTATTGTGATTTTAGAGGTACAGGCCGGTTTGGCTAATTTACAACAAGAGATTCAATCGCTGGAGCCGTATCTTAGTTTACCAGAAGTACATTTGGCAATTGATCCGGAATTCCACATGGTGACTGGAGCTAGACCGGGCACAATTATTGGGACTATTAGTGCTCAAGAAATCAATCAGGCAAGTGAATATTTGGCCTCGTTAGTTTTAAAAAATAATTTGCCACCAAAGGTTTTAGTTGTACATAGATTTACTTATGCCATGATTACCAATTTTTCTTTGATAAAACCTTTACCAGAGGTACAAATAATCATAGACATGGATGGTTGGGGTGAACCTGTCAAGAAATTTGGCACCTATAATCAGGTGATTGAACCAGAGCCAGTGCAATTTACTGGATTTAAGTTGTTTTATAAAAATGATCTGAAACCACCAAGTACACACCTATTAACACCCGACGAAGTACTGAAATTGTCTCCGCAACCAAGTTTTATTCAGTATCAATAGTTCTAACGAACAAGTCTCTTGTGGTAAAGGAAATAGTAAAGTAAATGGTAAAGGAAGTGACTGAGGAAGTGATAAATGAAATGGTAGAGGAATTTTTAGGTCAGTTTTTAAAAAAAATAAATACTTCTATATATAGAAGTATTTATTTTTGGGTTTTAGGTAGGTTCCCTTAGATAGTGGTTTACGTGAGTTAGGGGATTGTTGTTAAATAGTTTGCTATAATATCTTTTATATGAAAAATCCATGGTTAATTATTGCTGTGATCGTGTTCGTACTTATCGGTGGTTCAGTTTGGTATGCAACTGCTGTCTCAAAGTCTAATAATGAAGGAGTGGTTTTAACAAAACACCTTAAAGGTAACCCTGAGGCAACAGTGACATTGACGGAATATAGTGATTTTCAGTGTCCGGCCTGTGCTCAGTTTGAACCAGTGATAGCAGAACTGCTTGCCAAATATGGCGACAGTATTAGTTTTGAATATAAACACTTTCCTCTGATACAACTTCATCCCGTGGCTCTTCCCTCGGCCGAGGCTTCAGAAGCAGCTGCAGTACAAAACAAATTTTGGGAGATGCACGACAAATTATTTGAAAATCAAGAAGTTTGGTCAAAAAGCCCAACTCCAAATAAATATTTTATTCAGTATGCAGAAGAAATTGGATTAGACCTAAAATTATTTAAGCAACATTTGCGTTCATCGCTGATCAAGGATAAAGTGCAAACTGAATATAAAGAAGCCCTACAACTTGGTTTTACTAGTACTCCCAGCTTTTTATTAAACGGCAAAAAAATGAATATTGCTACTTATCAGGATTTTATAGAGCAAGTTGGAAATGCTGTCGATCCAAAGGTAGATCTGAATGCAATAACCAAAACTGCAAAACCACTGGTGGACGATGAGGAAACAAAAAACATTGCTTCAACTACGAATTAGTAAAATAGGTAGTAAAAATTATCGCAAATAAATAACCCGTCAATGAATTTTTTGACAGATGACAATTATAATGTGTAATGTTTGGAGATATTATTATATGTGTATAATATCAGGTGCAAATAAATTATTTGCAGAATAAGTTTTAGCGTATTAAGAAATTATATGACAGATCAAATTGTTGAAGAAAAAGACGACGAGGTAGTTGATGATCTAAATGATGGTGTTGAAGATGACGATAATGTTGAAGATGATGACGATGATGCTGATGATGCTGAATAGCAAAAATTTGTCTTGAAAATACCTTTGGTATTTTTGTTCAAATTAAACAAAAAACAAAATGCCCGGCATTTTGTTTTTTGTTTGTTAGACTGATAGACTGATGGTATTTTTTTTTGTTTTTGCGTAAAGGTGGGGAAGCGGGGCGAGCAAAGCTCGCCCCGCTTTGCTATGATACTATCATGATTCGCACACGAGACTTTTTGCTTTTTCTTATTTCGGTGGCTTTTTTGATTGTAGTGATTGGGGTAGAGTTTATAAAAGATACCAAGGAAGTTTACTTAAATAATAATCACAAGTCATTTACTTTTTCTACGGCAGATACTAATAATCCTGTCACATTTACTGCTACAGTAACTACTGCTCCTGATACCAGAGCCGAAAAATTAGTTGCACTAAGACAGGCATTGACTGAGCAAGATTTAATTATTTCCAAACCAGAACCAGAAGAACCAACAACTACTGATAAAATCGCTATTAAAAAAGATGAAGTTATAATGCCAATTAATTCTATTCAACTTTGTAAGAATTATCATCCCGCTTTTATTCCTTGGACAACCGCCAAGATTTTAAGTGAAGAGCGCGAAGGAGTACGAGTTTTTTATTCTCTTCCAATGGTTAATGCTGTTGGTACTAGCACTCAATTTGAATTAGAAACAGTCCATGCCGTTTTACCTATTCGGGAAATACCATCTAACAAACCATTGTGTATTAGTGGCGATGTTATTGGTATTGCTAAGGATGGATCATTAATTAAAAATAACGAACAAAAAATATATAGTGTTTTTGGTGAGACAACTATAATTGGTTATGCCTTAGATGGTTTTCCAATTTATGGATTATCCCAAAATCACCAAACAGATGTTTGTGGGGGAATTATGATTGACGGTTCGTATCGTTATTATTTAAATAAGGATAGGGAAGGAATACTGGGTTGTTTCTCGGGAATTCCAGCCACTTTATAAAAATATATGTCCACTCTTGTTTTTGATATTGAAACCATTGGTGATAATTGGGAAGAATTAGATGAAACCACCCAAAAAATTCTGACCCGTTGGGTTGATAAAACCACTAAAGATGAGGCAGAGCATTTTTCCCTAGTGGAAGATATAAAAAATGGTTTGGGTTTTTCTCCTTTTACTGGTCGGGTGGTTGCAATTGGTGTCTATGACATAGAGAGGGCGCAAGGAGCGGTTTATTATTCTGGGGAAGGTACGGAGGACAATGAAAAAGATGGAGATTATACCCTAAAACAGCGCTCTGAAGTAGATATGCTGGCTGATTTTTGGGAGGGAGCGAAAGGTTACGATACATTCGTTACCTACAATGGGCGTGGTTTTGACGTGCCTTTTTTAATGCACCGTTCGGCCGTTTCAAAAATCAAACCAACGGTAAATATGATGGAGGGGCGATATCCTTACCAACAAAAATCCTGTCGGCATGTTGATTTACAGGATGAGATGACTTTCTTTGGGGCAATGTATCGTAAACCTAGTTTGCATTTGTGTTGCCGAGCCTATGGTATAGAAAGTCCTAAGATGGCTGGAGTGTCGGGTGATGATGTCGCGGAACTTTTTTTGCAAAAAAAGTTCCGCGACATCGCCCGCTATAATGCCAGAGATGTTATTGCCACCACCGCCCTCTACAAAAAATGGCAAACTTATTTCGCCCCCTTACCAGTAGACGAAACCATTGATTTTTAGCGAAATGTAGTGTTAAATATTGTCAGACACTGGTCAAAAGGAGACTGAAAATGACTACTATGTTTGGACGCTGGTTGAGTCTGCGGTATTGTCCGTGGTTGCGCAGTGTTTCGGAAGGAGTCTATGTTCTTTCGGTGGAACCACAGAAGGAATACTGTAGTGAAAAAATGCTGTTGTTGCCGGCAAAAGACCTGTCTGGGAAATGGCGTAAAATCTGGCCGTGGGTGATTGCTGAAGTAAATATAAAGACAAATGAATGGTACTTACCCATCTATCGTGTGCATCATGATAGGTGGAGAGCGCACTTACTGCCACTCAGAAGCCAATTTTTGGCCTTCAGAGTTGGTGAGGAGGGGGTTAGTTTTGCTTTTGAAAAAGTAACCAAGTGGGGGAGGTCTACGGGTGAATATCTTGATTCTTCCTGTTTTCGGTTGTTACCCTTTCACCTTACTTTTTCGCAAATAAGCAAGGCTGAGAATGACCTTGAATCAAGTATAATCCTTATTTGAGCATGACGGAGACACGCCAAGTTGGCGTGTCTCTAAAATTTATTATACCCAATAAATATTATGATATAATTTAATAATAAAGTCATGAAAAAATTTCCAGTCGGATTCTATTGGGGGGCTGCTACTGCCTCTTATCAGGTAGAGGGAGGAATTAATAATTGTGACTGGGCTAAAGCAGCACGTGAGGGTCGGGTTCCGGTTTGTGGGCAAGCTTGTGATCATTACCATCGTTATGAAGAGGATTTTGATATTGCCAAATCACTTGGGCATAATGTGCATCGCTTTTCGCTAGAATGGGCGAGAATAGAACCAGAAGAAGGGAAGTTTAATCTTGAGGAGATTGAACACTATCGCCAGGTACTTTCTGCCCTTAAGGCGAGAGGACTAACCCCGATTGTGACTCTGTGGCATTTTACACTACCGCTCTGGTTCTTCGAGTCTGGTGGTTTTGAACGAAAAGATGCTCCAGAAATATTTGCTCGTTATGCGCGGTTTATTGCTCAGCAACTTGGCAGCGAGCTTGGCGTTGTTTCAACCATCAATGAGCCGATTGTTTTCGCTGGTTTAGGATGGCTAAAAGGTAACTGGCCGCCATTTAAACAGCATCCGTTTGTTACCGATACGAATCAGCTCACCAATTCTGGCGACAGAAGTAAAGCTCGTCCCAGCCACCATTGGTGGAACTTTATTACTTACGTCAAAGTGGTAAATAATTTAATTAAGGCCCACAGGGCTGCTTATGACGCTATAAAGTCAGTGGCTCCGCATCTAGATGTAAATTTAGTGCACCAAGTGATAGTCTATGATTCCAATCATGAGTGGAAAAATCGTCTGCGCGTCTTTGTGCAAGACCAGTTTGTTAATCGCTATTTATTAAACCGCGTTTACAAAAAATGTGATTCGCTCGGTCTTAATTTTTATCATTATGTGAAATACGGAGATAGACCAGTATATAAAAAAACTGATATGGGTTGGGAAATGGTGCCAGAAGGAATCTATAACGCTATAAATGTCTTATGGCATTATCATTTGCCGATTTATATTTGTGAAGCGGGAATTGCTGACGCTGATGATTCTGATCGAGCAGAATATATTACCAAAGAAGTCTCGGCTACCTGGCGAGCAATCAGTGAGGGAGTGGTGGTTAAAAGTTTTATTTATTGGTCTCTTTTAGATAACTATGAGTGGGCTTTGGGATTTGAGAAAAAATTTGGTTTAGTAGAAATAAACTACGACACACTGGAACGCACCATTCGTCCTTCCGCTTACGTGTATAAACAAATTTGTGAGACCAATGCTGTAGTAGAATAGACTTACCATGGTCTGGATACTTTTAGCTACGGCTGGTCAGTTTATCAATGCTGTTGTAGTTTATCTGGATAAGTACATTGTGACCGATGATAAGGCCTTGCCTCGTCCTTTTGTCTATGCTTTTTATTCCTGTCTTTTAACTGGCGGTTGGGTGGTGATTTATTTTTTGGTCTTTATTCCTAGTTTGGCAGATATAGGTTTGCCAAATTTACAAAACATATCCTCCCCTACGATTCAAGTGGTTTCTATGTCTTTTTTAACCGCCTATACCTTTTTTATGGCCTTAGTTTCCATGTTTACTGCTCTACGCAAGGCAGAAGCGGTCAACGTCATGCCAGTTGTTGGAACAATTTCCGCTTTAGCTTCTTTTGGGATGAGTTATTTATTTTTACAAATACCACTTACTACCAATTTTATTTGGGGAATATCGGTATTATCTTTAGGTACTTTACTGGTAGCGCAAACTCTCCCTAAGATGGAAACAATAATTCATGTTATTCACAGTGGAATTTTTTTCGCCCTTCATTACATTACAATGAAGGGTTTATTTTTGGAAACAAATTTTGATAACGGTTTCTTTTGGTCCAGAATTGGTTTTGTCCTTTTTGCTCTGTCACTTTTGTTGGTCCCTGTCTATTATGAGAAAATACGCGAACATACCATTACTCTTTCATTGCGAACTGGTTTGTTAATGGTGATTACCAAGATTTTGGCTGGAGCCTCTGCCTTCCTTATTCTTAAGGCCACCGATCTTGGTGACGTAGCTGTAGTGCAGGCATTGGACGGAGTTAAATTCGTCTTTATTTTGTTAATTAGTATTTTCTTTGGAGCATTACTGCCTGACAGCGTGGTAGTGCATGTCACTAAACCTCGAGAGGTCATTCAACGTTTGTTGTATGTTTTGATTATTGTGGTCGGATATTTTATTTTGTTTATGTAATTTATGAATTTACTTCGAAAAATTATATTAGGTTTAAGTATCGTCATAATCTGTCTTGTAGTCGGATTATGGTTCTTGGCCAACAAATCAGTACCAGCACAAATTACTTATGGTATGTCGTTCAATACTTTTTATGCCACCGAGCTTGGTCTTGATTGGAAAAATACTTATGACGCTATTATAGATGATTTAGGAGTTAGACATTTACGCTTGGCCGCCCATTGGCCTATGATTGAACCAGAAAAGGACACTTTCAATTTTACCGAGCTTGACTATCAGGTTGAGAAAGCGCAAACAGTTAAGGCCGATGTTATTTTGGCCGTTGGTCGTCGTCTACCGCGTTGGCCAGAGTGTCATATTCCCCCCTGGGCTAAGGAAAAAAGTTGGACTGAACAAAAAGCAGAAATTAATGATTATATCACTAAGGTGGTAGAGCATTATCGGGATAATCCGGCAATTATTTATTGGCAAGTTGAAAATGAACCATATTTAGGAATGTTTGCTTTTGAAAACTGTAACCAGTTGGATGAAGAATTTTTGCTGGCCGAGATTGCTTTGGTACACGAGCTTGATCCTAAAAGACCAATTTTGGTGACCGACAGTGGTAACCTTGGTACTTGGGCTGGTGCTTACAAAAATGGTGATGCTTTTGGTACTAGTGTTTATGTCTATTTTTGGAACCCAGATTTAGGACAATTCAGAACAGGCATTCCAGCTTGGTTTTATCGGGTTAAGGAAAAAGTTATGGCTTATAGATATGGTAAGAAGCCGACATTTTTGATTGAGCTTTCCGCTGAACCTTGGTTAGTAGAACCACTTCTAAAAGTACCGCTCGCGGTTCAAGATGAGCGGATGAATTTGGAAAAATTTAACGAAATTTTATCTTATGCCACAAAAACCCGTTATGATAAACAATATCTTTGGGGAGCAGAGTGGTGGTATTGGTTACTATTGCAAGGTGATTCAACAATGTGGAATAGAGGAAAGGAATTGTTTCGGACAGAAAATATTATCTAAAGTTATTTTTTAGTCATGAATATTTAATGTTATAATATCTAAACAATTGATATGATATTTTGGCGTTTTTTCTTTTCTTTTCTTTATCTTCGTAACTGGCACACTGGTCAATGGGAAATTTCTAGGCCTCGCCTGTTTTTGTTTTTAGCCTCGGTTTTTTTAGTAGTTTTAGCCCTAATTTTAATTGGTTTTTTACAGGCACCTCTTATTTATGAAGCCATCTGAAGGAAAGTTTGACTAATTTTGTGTTATAATTCTCTTTGTAATTAATTAATCAAGTTTAATTTTTTGATATTATGTCAGTAATCGCCCGTTTTCGTGCTCTTCCAGATAATGATAAGGCTGCTTTGGTAAAAAAATTAATGCAAAATGGTACGCCAGATTTTGATTATTTTTATCTTATC
>Ga0210034_1002069_pt1 | contig 16030 bp, 11 predicted proteins | sample CryGeymeta201505_FD_185466 | JGI IMG/M metagenome (GOLD analysis project Ga0210034, IMG submission 185466) | Groundwater microbial communities from Crystal Geyser aquifers in Utah, USA - Crystal Geyser metaG 2015-05 (SPAdes) (version 2) | ecosystem: Environmental > Aquatic > Deep subsurface >... | reverse complement strand
ATAAGCCGTCAGTCTCAAGCCTCGAAAGCGAAGGGTTGGGGCTTTTGGCTTTGGCTGGTTTCATTGTTTTTGCTTGTGCTTATTGTTGCGGTATTCGTGACGGCATGGTCGGTCCGGCATGTGTCCAAGGGAGGTGTCCGTTTTTCTGAAGCACAGTCACATATCCTCATCGCAATTGCCGATTTTCCCATGCTGGTGCATACCGCAGTGCAGGAGATTCGTTCGATGCTTAAAGGTGAGCCGCTGCCCTTACTCATGGATCGCAAGGCAACCGAACAACCGGAATGGGTGCGTCATTTTCCTGAACCGGAAGACACGGGGTATCTGTTATTTTCCGGCGTTGATGCAGCGACGAAACGGGCTGACGTACAGTTGATTAAAATATCGGACGGCACGGTGGTCGCGCGCTGGCAGCCAGACTGGTCTGCAATTATGGGACAGATTACAACGAACAAGTACACCCCCTTGGGTAGTCAGTATGCTGCCAGAGCACTGCATCCCTTGTTGCTTGATGACGGCGACATTGTTTTCAACCACCTTGATTTTATTGCGAGAATAAGTTCCTGTCGTTCCAAACCGATTTGGCTGCTAAATGAGCCGATGCATCATTCCAACGAGCTTGATGAAACAGGTAAGGCTATTTGGGCACCCTCAATTTCGCAGGATGGCTTCGCCGACAACCCGTGGCTACAAGAGCGGGTTCGGGACGATGCGCTGGCGCATGTTTCCACCGATGGTAGGCTAATCGAAAGGCTTTCTTTCGTGCGCATTTTGCGCGAAAACGGCTTGCAGTCCATGCTGATGGGGACATCCGGCTTTGTTCTCAACGAAGACCCCATCCATCTCAACGAGATTAAAGCCGCCAGCCGAGATTCGCGTTACTGGAAGCGGGGGGATTTGCTGGTTTCGGCAAGGAATCTCAGTACGTTGTTCCTGTATCGTCCTTCAACCAACAAAATTATCTGGTATCAGACTGGGCCGTGGATGAACCAGCATTCGGTTGATTTTGTGGATGACCACCGCATTTCCGTATTGAACAACAATGTCGTCAGTGGACCCAATATTTTCAAGGAAGGTATGTTCGTAAACTCCCGCGACACTAATCAAGTGATGGTGTACGACTTTGACACCGGGCAAATCTCGCAACCCTTCGCCGAGTTGCTTGCCCGGGCGCGACCTCGTTCAAGTACTGAGGGGCGGGCGCGTTTGCTTCCTGACGGCGGGCTATTTTTGGAGGAAACAAATCAAGGGAGGCAGCTCCGCTTCACAAAAGATCGCTTGCTGTGGTCGCGTGTTAACGATTATGACGACAAGCGCATCGGTGCAGTGGCCTGGAGTCGTTACCTGACCGCTGAAGAGGCCAGTATCCCCTTGCGGGCGCTGGCAAAACACAAGTGTTCTGCGGAAAAATAAGTTGGCGAAACGTTGATTTATTCCTCATTCCGGCGAAGCCTGCCCCGTACTGCGATACGGGTTCTGGAATCCAGCTTTCTGATTAAGAAGGGTTTTCGCTTTTGCGGAAACAACAAAACCAAATAAATCAGTGCTTTCTTAACGTGAGCTTTACCTTAATCCACTAGGAGTCTGTCGGACTTAAAGGAAATCTACTGCACTTGTCCTCGGGTGGTGTGGCCGGGGGAATTCGCCTGGACGGCGCATATTTGCGAGCCGCCGCTGTGCGGCTTGCCTGCTTGACCCACTTCACCGTTTTCTTGGTCAATAGAACAGGCTATGTCACTGTTAAATAGTGGTCTACATAACACATTGATTATTATATATAAATTTAAATATTTTTCAGGTATATTCCTCCCCCTTCAGGGAGGAGGAACTTGGCTCCCTCCCCTTCAAGGGGAGGGCTGGGGATTGGAGTTGCGCGATAATCAGATAATGTAGAACTTGGCTCCCTCCCCTTCAAGGGGAGGGCTGGGGTGGGGATGGGGTGTTATTTCGCGACAAAGTCTTGTCACGTTTTGAGATCATTTGGCTGGTAAGAGACTAAGTGCCCCCTCGCTTCACCCACCCTCTGCAGGAGGAAAGGAGTTGTGTGTAGTTTTATTATTTATAATCAACATATTACAAAAAAGATGATTGCAATCGTACTTATCGCATTCACCCTTATGTTAACTGTGACATAGTCTTTTTTAATTGTGAGAGCTAAATGCAGAAATCGAATTCAATAACCCATCCCTCTCAATCTGCCAAAGCGACGGGCTGGGTGTTTGGACTGTGGCTGACATCAATATTGTTGGTAATTGTTATTGCTGTGGCATTGGTTATAGCTTCCGCTGTGCGTCAGGTCTACTCGGGAGAGGCGCATTTTTCCAAAGTACAATCTGGCATGGTCATCGGGCTCGCCGAGTTCCCTAAACTGGTGAATAAGTCAGTACAGCAGCTTGGGGCATGGTTTACAGGCGATCCGCTGCCCTTGCTCATGGATCGGAAGACAACTGAAAAGCCGTACTGGATACGTAAGTTCCCCATCGCGGAGGATAACGGCTACCTGCTATTTTCTGGTGTGGATCCGGCGGCGAAACGTGCTGTCGTGCAGCTGATCAAAATAGCGGACGGCACGGTGGTCGCCCGATGGCAGCCGGATTGGCATGCGATTTTGACCGAGACTCACTCCAAAAAAAATCTTCAGAGGGGCAGTTCATATAGTGCGCAGGCCGTACACCCGATTTTGCTTGACGATGGGGACATTATTTTCAGCCACACTGCTGGATCACTAGTGCGTATGAGTCCCTGTGATTCCAAACCCGTCTGGCTGCTCGATGAAAGAGTGCATCACTCGAATGAGCTCGATGAAAATGGCACGGGTATATGGAGTCCCTCCATTTCGCAGGACGGTTTTGCCGACAACCCGTGGCTACAGGAGCGCGTTCGCGATGATGCGCTGGCACATGTTTCTACCGATGGGGCGCTTATTGAAAAGCTTTCTTTTGTGCGCATTTTGCGCGAAAACGGTTTGCAGGCACTGCTGATGGGAGTATCGGGAGGCAGGCTCAAGGCAGACCCCATTCATCTGAACGAAATAAAAGCGGCAAAGCAGGATTCACGCTACTGGAAGCGGGGCGACTTACTGATCTCGGCGCGTCACCTCAGCACATTGTTCCTGTATCGCCCCGCAACCAACAAAATTATCTGGTATCAGACCGGACCGTGGATGAACCAGCATTCCGTTGACTTCGTGGATGATCACCGCATCTCGGTATTTAACAATAATGTAATTGGTGGTCCAGGAAGCGCTAAAGAGCATGCGTTTATGACAACTGGCGACATCAACCAAGTGCTGGTATATGACTTTGCTACCAAACAAATATCACAGCCTTTTGCTGCGCTGCTTGCCGATGCTAAACCAGCCACGGTTACTGCCGGGATGGCTCGGATACTCCCTGATGGTGGATTATTCCTTGAGGAAAATAATTTCGGGCGGCATCTGCGTTTTACAAAAGACCGCCTGTTGTGGTCGCGCGTCAACGATTATGACGACAAGCGCATCGGCATAGTGTCCTGGAGCCGTTACCTGACTGCCGAAGAAGCCAGTATCCCCTTGCGTGCACTGGCAAAACGCAAGTGCCAGCCGGGCAGGTGAAGCAGGTAATCAAACCGGGTTTGCCAGGGATGCTTCAAGGGGGAGGGATGACTAGGAGTCTGTCGGACTTGAAGAATCGTAGCGAAAAGGTTTAAGCAGGCAAAGCCGCAAAGCGGCTGCTCGCAAAAGTTGGCTGGGCGAGGGCAGATTTTGCTGGTTTCGCAGGTCAATAGTTGTTCTATTAACCAAGAAAGCGGTGAAGTGGGTCAAGCAGGCAAGCCGCACAGCGGCGGCTCGCAAATATGCGCCGTCCAGGCGAATTCCCCCGGCCACACCACCCGAGGACAAGTGCAGTAGATTTCCTTTAAGTCCGACAGACTCCTAGGCTAGTAAATTAGAGGATTCAACAATTGTGACATAGCCTTGTTGATTGTGTTTGTTGATTGCAGGGTTCTTTTGTTATAGTGCGAAGATTGTTTTTGCATGGGTACATGACGTGTACAAGTTCTCACAAATTTTTAAATAGAAGATTAAATTATGAAAATAGCAGTTGTTGGTCTCGGTTATGTCGGTTTGCCTTTGGCAGTTGAGTTTGGTAAAAAATTTCCCACCATAGGATTTGATCTTTCGGTTGATAAAGTTGCGGCATATCGCAATTTTATTGATCCGACGGGCGAAGTCAGTTCGGAAGACTTGCGCGCCGCAACGCAACTGACCTGTCACACCGATCCCGAGTTTTTGCGCGAAGCGGATTTTATTATCGTTGCCGTGCCCACTCCGGTAGACAATGCGCACCAGCCGGACTTCACACCCTTGGTTAAAAGCTCGGAAACAGTCGGTAAATACCTCAAGCGTGGTGCAATTGTTGTATATGAATCAACTGTTTACCCGGGTGCCACCGAAGAGGTTTGTATCCCGTTGATTGAAAAACATTCAGGCATGAAGTGGAAAACAGACTTTTTTGTCGGCTATAGCCCTGAGCGCATCAATCCGGGCGACAAAGAGCGCACCGTTACCAAAATCGTCAAGGTGGTGTCAGGTGATACCCCTGCAACGCTGAAAACGGTTAGCGAAGTTTATGCTACCGTGATTACTGCCGGTGTTTACGAAGCCAGCAGTATCAAGGTGGCAGAAGCCTCCAAGGTGATTGAAAACACCCAGCGCGACCTGAACATTGCGCTGATGAACGAGCTATCCATCATCTTCGACAAGATCGGCATTGATACGCTGGAAGTATTGCAAGCATCGGGAACGAAGTGGAATTTCCTGCCCTTCCGTCCGGGTCTGGTTGGCGGTCATTGCATTGGCGTAGACCCCTATTACCTGACACACAAAGCCGACATGCTGGGCTACCATCCGCAAGTGATCCTGGCGGGTCGTCGCATCAATGACAGTATGGCCGCCTATGTGGCGCAACAAACCGTGAAAAACATCATTCAGGCGGGTGGCTGCGTCAAGGGTTCCAAGGTTGTCGTGCTGGGGCTGACCTTTAAGGAAAATTGCCCGGATCTGCGCAACAGTAAAGTCGCCGACCTGGTGAAAGAATTACAGGAATTCGGTTGCGATGTCAGCGTGCATGACCCGCTGGCAGAAGCCAAAGAAGCCATGCATGAATATGGCATCACCCTGACCGAATGGGACGCGCTGCCCAAACAGGCTGATGCGATTGTTGCGGCTGTTTCACATGCCGAATACACCCACCAGCCCATCGCCCAGATACTAACAAAACTAAAATCAGGAGGAACATTCATTGACATAAAGTCAGCGTATTCTCGAGAAGCAATTGAAGCGGCGGGATGCAAACTTTGGCGACTGTAATAAATAAATCATGAGGTTAACCGAGTATCAGCGAAATATTATTCGTGAGGTGGCTCACAAAATCTTTGGTCTCAATGCCGAAGTGCGTTTGTTCGGTTCCCGGGTTGATGATGCCAGGCGTGGCGGGGATATTGATCTGTTGATTAAAACTGATCTACCTGAAGCTATGCAAGTGGCGCGGGCAGAAATCAGATTTCTAACACAAATTGAAGCGCTGCTGGGCGAACAAAAAATAGATGTGTTGCTCGATTACCCAGGGCGGCGCAATTACCCGCCCATTTTCGAAATCGCGAATAAAACAGGGCTTCTACTATGAATGATGCCGTTGAATTATTGAGGTTAAAAGACGCATGGCGCGAATGCGAACGCAATGCATATTATCTTTGCCAAGCCCTTGTATTGCTTGATCTCATCATGCCGCTTACATCGGAACGATTTGAACAGTTAACGGATGAGCAGATTCGAGAGTTGGATCAGTTTGTTTTGCGCTTTGCCAAATTACAAGATGCGATAGGCAATCACCTACTTCCGTCACTCTTAAGTTTTTTTCAAGAGCCGTATGAAGATCGTCCCATGCTAGACAAGCTTAATCGCTTGGAAAAATTAGGATATTTTTGTGATGTGGAAAAGTGGCAAGAATCACGAAAAACCAGAAATAAGTTTACCCATGACTACCCAGACGACCCCGAGAAAAATGCAGCTCAACTTAATCTGGCGAGCGAATCTGCAGCGTGGCTCTATTCCATACTGATTAAAATTGAAAATAAATTTCAGCAGGATTACCCAGATATTGAATTGGGCAAGACTATAACGCAAAACTTGCCCATAGCATGGGCAGAACTGTTGCCATCTACAGAACATCAAAAGTATTAACACTATGAATAAATACGAAAAACTCAAAACCCGCCTCGCCACCGAGCCGCATACTTGGCTGATTACCGGCGTTGCGGGCTTTATCGGCAGCAACTTGCTGGAAACATTGCTTACGCTCAATCAGCGCGTAGTCGGGCTGGACAACTTCGCCACCGGATACCAGCATAATCTGGACGAAGTGCAGTCATTGGTAAGCGAGGCACAATGGGCGAATTTCAACTTCATCCAGGGCGACATCCGCAACCTGGACGACTGCCGTCACGCTATGACATACCGCCATTCCCGCGAAGGCGGGAATCCAGAATCGCCTGTCGAATACGTCCTCCACCAAGCCGCATTAGGCTCTGTCCCGCGCTCGCTCGAAAACCCCATCACCACCAATGACACCAATATCAGCGGCTTCCTCAACATGCTGGTCGCCGCACGCGATGCCAAGGTCAAGCGCTTCGTCTATGCCGCCTCCAGCTCGACCTATGGCGACCATCCCGGCCTGCCCAAAGTGGAAGACCAAATCGGCAAACCGCTGTCGCCTTATGCGGTCACCAAATACGTCAACGAACTGTATGCCGACGTGTTTGCGCGCTGTTATGGTTTTAACGCCATCGGCCTGCGCTATTTCAACGTCTTCGGCCCACGCCAGGACCCGGATGGCGCTTACGCCGCCGTTATCCCGAAGTGGATCGCCAGCATGATTAAGAATGAACCTGTGTTTATGAATGGTGACGGCGAAACCAGCCGCGACTTCTGCTTTATCGAAAACGTGCGCCAGATCAACCTCCTTGCCGCCACCGTTTCTGATGCCGTCATTCCCGCGCAGGCGGGAATCCAGGTAAATATGTCTCCCACTAACCAGGTCTATAACGTTGCCGTTGGCGACCGCACCACGCTTAACGAACTGTACCAACAACTGCGTCTTAACCTGCTGGCGAACTATCCGCATCTGCTTGATGCAAAACCCGTTTATCGTGACTTTCGCGCGGGCGACGTGCGCCATTCGTTGGCTGACATCAGTAAAGCCGCCACGCTGCTGGGTTACCAGCCCAGCCATCGCATTGGCGAAGGACTGAAAGTAGCGATGGAGTGGTATGTTCGACACGTGACGCAGGAATGCGGAGCTTGAGTCCGGCTTAGTGCATAGACCCCGCTCATCCATGAACCTTCTCAGGGCCGTTCGCGACCGCATTAGTAGAGCGCATCCAGATCATCATGCCATTGCGAAGGGAATGGCATGGGTGATTCTGTTTGTGTTCCTTGGTAAACTTGCCGGTGCAGCCAAAGAAATGGCGATTGCCTACCGCTATGGCGTGAGCGAGGATGTAGATGCCTACCTTTTTGTTTTTAACCTGGTGAGCTGGCCTGTTAGTGTTTGGTTTAGTGTCCTCACGGTTGTGCTTGTACCTCTAGCGGCAAGGATCAGGCAAGGCGCGCCACTGGATCTTTCAAAGTTTAGATCAGAACTATTTGGCTTAGCGCTTCTGCTTGGTGTGGTACTGAGCTTAGTGATGTGGATAGGGTTGCCGTTCCTTTTGCACAGCCCCAGTACTGGGCTTTCACAAAAATCAGCCACCATCGCTGCCAGTATGGTTGCTGGACTTACCCTGCTGGCTCCATTGGGTATGCTCATCAGCCTATTTTCTGCCTGGATGATGGCAGCAGGTCGACAAGCCAACACACTATTGGAAGGTGTGCCAGCCATAACGCTATTGGTTGCCGTACTTGTATTTCCAAGTGGTGGAGCGGAATCGCTGGTATGGGGTACAGTGGTCGGCGTTGCGTTCCACCTGGTTAGTCTTGCTTTTCTATTGGCAAGAAGAGATGAGATCGAACTGCCCAGTTTCAAACTCAGTTCATCCCAATGGCCTGCTTTTTGGCAAGGCTTCGGCATCATGCTGGCCGGTCAGGCGCTGATGAGTTTTATCGGCATTATTGACCAATTTTTTGCCGCCCACTTGGGTACAGGTTCCATAGCTACGCTCAGTTACGCTAACCGCATCCTTGCGTTAATACTTGGCTTGGGTGCCATGTCAGTGTCGCGTGCAACTCTGCCGGTCTTTTCTCTAGTTCAGGCACAAAGTGGAGGCTGGCTACACCTTCGCAGTGTTGCGGTACATTGGGTGCGTATCATGTTCGTGTTGGGCGTGGTCGCCATGATTGTTGGCTGGTGGTTAGCACCTTGGGCGGTAAAGCTGCTCTTTGAGCGCGGCGCATTCAACGCCCGGGATACACAAGACGTAACGGAAGTCTTGCGCTACGGCTTATCGCAATTGCCGTTTTATTTTGCCGGATTGGTGCTGGTTTCGCTGCTGGCAAGTCAGCGGAAACACAAGCTGATTGCGATCAGCGCCATAGTCAACTTATTCGTCAAGGTCATCGCAAACTTTCTCTTCATCCCCTTAATGGGCATCAACGGCATTATTGCAGCCACTGCAGCCATGTATATGTGTTCATGCGTGCTGCTTTATTGGTTTGTTAAAGTTCATACAACCCAAAAGGTTGCATCCTGATGCGGCTACTTATTCTTATCAACTCCATGGGTGGCGGCGGTGCGGAGCGCGTAACCGCATCCCTCGCAAATTATTGGGCTGCACAGGGATGGGAGATCACCATCGTCACACTCACACCGCAAAGTGATGACTTCTACGAATTGAGCGCATCCATCAAGCGTGTCGCGTTAGAGTTGGGCGGCGGAAGTGGTAATGTATTTATTGGGTTAATTCATAACGTGTACCGCGTGCTGGCAGTACGGCAGGTGCTGCGCGACATCAAGCCAGATGTGGCATTAGGAATGATGACAACGGCGAATATCTTGTTGGCGATTGCTTCGTTGAGGTTAAAAATTCGAACGGTAGGATCAGAGCGCACTCATCCACCACAGTACCCACTTGGTGCATTGTGGGAGCGGCTGCGCAGCTATGGTTATGGTCTCTTGGATGCTGTGGTTGCACAGTCAAGCGAGGGGGCCGAATGGCTCAAAAAAAATACCAATGCAAAAAATGTGGTGGTAATTCCCAACCCGGCCAAATGGCCACTGACAAATCATCAACCGTTGCTCAAAGTCGACGAGGTGTGTCAAAAGGGGAGAAAGTTGCTGCTTGCGGTGGGGCGTTTGTCCACTGAGAAACAATTCGATTTGTTAATAGGTGTTTTCAAATCACTCACTAGTCGACATCCTGATTGGGATCTGGTTATCCTCGGTGAAGGATATTTGCGTTCAACTTTAGAAGAGCAGGTGCAGCAGCAAGGCCTAGAAAATCGGGTATACCTGCCAGGCAGAGTAGGTAACGTGGGTGATTGGTATGATCATGCTGATCTTTTTGTATTGAGTTCACGATTTGAAGGCTTCCCCAATGCCCTGGTTGAATCGATGGCGTACGGGCTGCCTGCTGTGTGCTTCGATTGCGATACAGGGCCACGCGACATCATTCGTCACGAGGTGGATGGGCTGCTGATACCACAGGGAGATGAGGTGGGTTTGACCACAGCGCTGGATCGGCTGATGGGAGATGCCGCTTTACGCCATCGCTTTGCCGAACGAGCAGTAGAGGTGTGTGAGCGGTTTGCAACTGAGTTGGTTGCAGAAAAGTGGGCCAATTTATTTACAGTGTGCGCAAAATAGTCATCCGAATCACTTAGGCAATATAGAAGATGGGCTAGATAAATCGTGCAAGCTACACAGCCAAATGAAGGAAATATAAGGGAGATGAGGAATTGAGGCAAAAACTGGAATTGCTATCTTTAAGTGGAATCCTGCTCTTCGTCGGAACGGGGTTATATAACCAGTTACCAAGCGTCGCTTACATTCCCGTTTTGTGTGCGTGTGCGCTGCTTTTATTTGACAAACGTTTCTTGCGAAACCCGCTTCAATATATTGAACCCAATATATTGAATGGGTTTGTCTTATTCAATACGTTTTTATTAATACAGATAGCCTTCGGGCAGTTGGAATTGCATGAATATTTCTTCCAATTTTTTGCGTTAAGTTTAATGGTTCTGACCTATGCGTTGGCTAAACTCATCTTGTATAGAAAACAAGGTGTCGAATTTGGTTTATTTAAGTATCTTGGTATCGTTGTGTTGTTAGGCCTATTGTTGTTACTGGCTGGGCAAATCGCACAGATCATGGGTTACCTCAAACAGGTAAATTATGAGGGTGCTGAAAGTGAAGTACTTGTAACTTTGGCCAGACCTGGCGGTTTTCTCAATCCCAATGCCACTGCAGCGATTGCCATCGTATTTCTATTGACGCTAGATAGACTGAGCAATGTTATTGGTAAACGGCTTTTTATGATCGCTCTGCCTTTGGCTATAACAGTGGTTTTGTTGACGCAATCTCGTGGGTCATTGATTGCCCTGCTAGGTTACTTGCTAATTATTTTATCGAAACGGTCGTTGCGCCACACGGTATCCACTTTGCTGATGGTTTCTGTATTTGTGTACTTTATGTTGATCGCTTACCCAGATATGGTGATTAGCCTGATTGATAATGTGATGCAACGTTTTGAGGGCGATGCAAGTAGCTATGAACGGCAATATGTATTGCACTATAGCTTTGACATATTCGCTAATTCACCCTTGTTCGGGAACGGCAGTACATATTTGGTCAGCAAGTTAGGGGTGTCGTCGCATAACCAACTTGTCGAGATTCTGGTGAGTTATGGCCTCGTGGGTTTGTTGGTTCTGACCCCAGCGTTTTTGTTATTGTATTTTCCAATTTCTGCTCTGATGTTCGCGTTCTGCGTTCTGCCTATGTTTTTGTTTAGCCATAATTTCTTTGACTCAGTGTCATACCAAGTGGCACTAGGTTTATTGTTGGTCATAGATCGCATGATCAGTTCTGCAGCGTTTCCTGCGCCAATGACTAATGTCTCACATCGAAAACTGAAAAGCAATTTGTCACCCGCCTTCAGGCGGGTGGATTTAGGTGGGGAGGGGTTTGCATCCCCTTCCCTACGCACCCTTAAACCCCGCCCTTCAGGGCGGGGTGGTGCTAAGGAATGAGGATGAAGAATTATCGTAGTACCTACCGCCCCGATATTGATGGGCTACGCGCGTTCGCTATCATTTCAGTGGTCTTATTCCATGCATTCCCTGAGAGCATCACAGGAGGGTTTGTCGGGGTAGATGTTTTTTTTGTGATTTCCGGGTATTTGATTTCCAGCATCATCTTTAAAAGTTGTGAGGCTGGAAGTTTTGGCTATGTAGACTTCTATATCAGGCGAATCAAACGAATTTTTCCAGCGTTGTCAGTTGTTTTATTGAGCTGTATGCTAGTCGGCTGGCGGGTATTGCTGCCAGACGAGTATGCGCAATTAGGTAAGCATGTTTTATCCGGGGTTGGTTTTGTTTCCAACTTGGTTTTGTGGCGTGAATCCGGATATTTTGATACAGCAGCCGAACTGAAGCCGTTGCTACACCTATGGTCGTTGGGTGTGGAGGAACAATACTACATTGTCTGGCCAATACTGGTTGCGCTGATCTGGAAACGGGCGCATAGTTTTTCGCTTCTGTTCGTTCCTGTTTTGGTGCTTTCATTTGCGTTGAATCTGTGGTGGGTGAATGAGCGACCAACTGCCGCATTCTTCTTGCCTGTGGCCAGATTCTGGGAATTGATGATGGGTAGCTTGTTGGCTTTTCTCGTATTGCACCGGCAGCATTGGTTAGAACGTATCCGTGCACATGCACATGGAGATTGGTTCGCAGTATGCGGATTCGGTCTGCTTGTGCTGAGTTTTTTCATAATAGATAAAGATTCTGCGTTTCCCGGCTGGTGGGCGCTTATGCCTACACTGGGTGCCTTCTTATTGATTTATGCAGGAAGAGAGGCTTGGATAAATGCGCATGTCCTAGGAAATAAGTGGGTTGTGTACGTTGGCTTGATAAGCTACCCACTTTATCTATGGCACTGGCCTGTTTTGGTGCTGGGGCGGTTGGCAGGCATCAACGAGATCGTATTCGGAAAGTTGGCGCTAGTGATACTCGCGGCGGTCTTGGCGATGATGACGTATCACTGGATCGAAGTGCCCATTAGAAAATCCTCTAAGCGCGCAGGTAATGTAGCGGTGCTGCTTTCAATAGCGATGTTATTCGTTGCGGCCTTGGGCACCGCTCTGATGTTCTTGGTGAAACCAATGAATTCCAGCAAGGAGATTCAGCAAATCGTTTCTGCTGCAGGAGAATGGGATTATCCGGGTAGGTTGAATAGTTTTCGATTTAATGGTTTTCGTTTTCGTCAACAAGGCAATCCAGCAGCAAGATCGGTGTTTTTTTTGGGGGATAGCAATATTGAGCAGTATTACCCGCGCGCTGAATACCAGCTTGAACAAAATCCAAAATCAATAAATCTGGTTTTCGCTACTGCTGGTGGTTGTCCCCCGATTGCTTATATTTTTCAACGCTCACATCCAAATTGCGTTGGCTTTGTGGATGCAGCGATGGCTTATGCAGACAGACCAGAAATCAAAGCTATTGTTATAGGCGCTCAATGGTTTGGATATTTAGTGGGTAATGATGGATATTTTTTTGAAAATGAGAATGGAAGACTGCCGTTATCAATTGGAAGTCAGGGGTATCAAATGGCACTGATTTCTTTGCAGTCCATGTTGACCGAGCTTGTGAAGAAAAAGAAAAAGGTATACTTGATTGGCAACATCCCGATTGGTTCTGAATTAGAGCCCAAGGGGATTATCACTCGCTCATTTTTTAGCGATCAATTCATTGTCATATCGAAAAATGGCGGCCTTTCAAAAAAGGCGCTAATGAAGTCTTATGGCGTGATTGTTCAGGACTTGCAGAAAGTGGCGGATGCTGCTGGGGCTAAATATATTTCTCCAATGGACTATTTGTGTGACGAAATATATTGCCCATCAGTTGGGTCAAATGGTGATCCAATTTATAAGGATGCCACCCATTTGCGCCCTACATTTGTTCGTTCAAAAGCTCAATATCTTGATAATGTTTTCCATTAAGGTGGAATCTCGTATGGCTGCCTCTTTAAATTAAGAATGAAAGTCTTATTTCTTACGAGTTCACTGGGTGCAGGTGGTGCAGAGCGCGTGGCGACAACGCTCTGCAACGCTTGGGCGGAACGGGGTAATCAGGTGACTCTGGTGCCGACATTCTCTGGGGGAGGTAAGCCATTCTATGAAGTCTCGAATAACGTAAAGTTGAGCTACCTTGCGGATTTGGTCGAGTGTACTGGCAAAACTCCATTGCTTTATATAAAGAGACTGTTGGCACTACGCAGTTTAATAGCGAGAGAAAATCCTGATGTGGTTATCTCTTTCCTGCCGAACGTAAATGTTGCGGCCATCGCGTCAGCGCTCTTTCTTTCTGTCCACGTCATTTGTTGCGAGAGAAGAGACCCCTCAAGCCAGCCAACAACCATATTTTGGGAGTTTGCTTGCCGCATGGCATACCGGTTTGCCGATATGTTTGTCGTTCAGACAGAGTCTGTCGCAAATACTGTTGGGAAAATGTATCCGCACTTGAAATGTGTGCGCACAGTTGCTAATCCTCTTCCAGAGGATGTCATTTCGTTGCAGAAAGAGGGAGTTGAAAAAGCACGGAAGACTCTTCTGAGCTTGGGGCGGCTTTCAGATGAAAAACAAGTAGCCATGATTCTAAATGCGTTTGCCAGTGTTGCTTCGGATCATCCAGATTGGGATCTTCGTATTTATGGCGATGGGCCTATATATGGGAAACTAGAAAGTCAGATTCATTTACTTGGTTTGCAACATCGCGCCTTCTTAATGGGGCGCACTACAACCCCGTGGTTGGTGATGGCTAAAGCAGATGCATTTGTCATGGCCTCTAAATATGAGGGTTTCCCCAATGCGCTTTTAGAATCGATGGCGATAGGTTTGCCTTGTGTTGCGTTCGATTGCCCGAGTGGCCCAAGAGAAATCAGTCTGGAGGGCAAGGTGGCTTTGTTGGTGCCGTTGAATGACGAAACTGCATTGGCGCATGCACTGCAACAATTGATGGGCGATGCTGAATTTAGGCAAGTGCTGGGAGACAAGGCGCGCGCTTCGGTGATTGAGCGCTTTGTGCTAGACAAAATTTTGCAACAGTGGGATGCGCTGTTTATTGAGGTAGGAGTCAAGCCGTGATACGACTCGCTCCTTATCGCTGGCTTGATGTTCGGCAAATTAATTTGTGGGGTATTGATAGGCATATCAAAATACGTTCAACCAGTTTTTTGTTGATGTTATTAGCGATTATTGGGTGCTCGAATCATCCTGCTAATGTTGCGCCAATAAGTCACAACCCAAAGGTGTTAATTTTTACAGCGATTGATGGTGAATATCTCGCGGATACAGTTGCACATTGGGGAAATGATGTCGGGGTTAATGGGGTCATTCTGTCCTATATTGCCGATTGGTGGTCAACCAAAGATGAATTAACTAAAAATCAGGCGCTACTGAAAAAGATCAATGAGAACGGTCGCCCTTATGGTGTTTACAGCAATTTTATCAAGGTTGCGCTGGGCTACCGTGAGTTGCCGCTTTGGACAGATGATCAGTCGTGGAAAACCGTGACCGACAATTTCAGGAATATAGCCGACCTTATCAAACAGTCCGGTACACGGGGCATAGCGATTGATACTGAAAGATATAATGTTTCTTCGTTGTACAACTCGCATGACAAAAGATTTGATGCGATCAAACCCGATGTTCTTCGGAAAAAGATATATGAACGGGGTAGGCAGATTATGCTGGCCATTACCGAGGCATACCCCGACATTGAGGTATTGGTGCTTCAGGAGGGGCAATTCCATTTGGATGTTAATAATGATAAAGAATATGAAATGTGGATGGACTTCTACAATGGCATGGCTTCAGTCAAAAATAATCAGGGAATTACACTTGGGCTGGAAAGTACTTTCAGCACGTTCAATCCTTTAAACCTTAAAGGCCGTTATAACAACGTGCAAACAGCTATGGGGCGAGCAGTTAGTAAGCACAGCTTTTGGCGAGATAAATGTTCGCTTGCGATTGGCATGTGGCCGCTAGGTAAAGAATATAACAACAAGACTGCACGCTATTCCCCTGCAGACTTTCAGCGGCAGTTTTCACAGGCGGTAGCCCTATCACCAAAGTATGTTTGGATCTACGACCATGGCTGGGCTTGGTTGCAGCTAAGCAAGACAGAGGCAGAAAAATACACCAAGGGCGGGAGGTGGATTTTGGCTGAGGAGTATCAGTCGCTGCCGACTGACCCGAATATAGATAAGTACTATTCTGTTTTGAGAAATTATAAGCAGGGAAACCAATAACATTGGCGTGCTAGTGCTCGTGCTTGCAGTTGTTGCGGTGCCAATTTTCATTGGCTAAAGGATCAAGGGCTATACGTGGATTCTGCCGGGATTGATGGGTTGGTTGATTTATTGATTTATTGATGGGTGTGCGCTGATGTCTGCTACAAGTAAGCAAGTTCTTCACGTCATCATCGGACTGAATGTCGGTGGTGCCGAAATGATGCTGAAGCGTTTGGTTGAGTTGCAACCGGATACTGGCGATTTTCGACATTTGGTTGTTTCCCTTGCCGATGTGGGTACGCTGGGGTCACAACTTCAAGCCAATGGGGTGGTTGTGCATGCTTTGGGAATGCGCTCCGCATTAGGTATTCCACTTGCGTTCTGGCGATTGATACGGATGATACGTTCGGTTCAGCCAAACATTGTCCAAACTTGGATGTATCACGCCGATCTGTTGGGGGGCTTGGCAGCGCGTTTGTCCGGACACGGGAATGTGCTTTGGGGAATACGTACAACCGATATTCGAGCTGGCGGTTCAACCGCGACGGTTA
>Ga0210034_1002046_pt1 | contig 16128 bp, 13 predicted proteins | sample CryGeymeta201505_FD_185466 | JGI IMG/M metagenome (GOLD analysis project Ga0210034, IMG submission 185466) | Groundwater microbial communities from Crystal Geyser aquifers in Utah, USA - Crystal Geyser metaG 2015-05 (SPAdes) (version 2) | ecosystem: Environmental > Aquatic > Deep subsurface >... | reverse complement strand
CTGACGCTGCCGCTGCCGCTGCCACCAGCCCCTGCGGTCACGCTGATCCAGCTTGCGCTGTCGGCATCGCTGGCGGCACCCCAAGGGCACCCGCTGCCAGCCGTGACCTGAATGCTGCCACTGGCTCCTGCAGCGGCAAAGGCCTGACTGGAGGTGGCCAGTGCATAACTGCAAGACGTTGCACTCACCCCCAGTGCCAGAGGCAAATTCAGCCGTGGCTTGGCGATGTCGTTGCGGGTGTCGGTCACCATGACACCATTGCCAAGCCGGGCTACGGTCTGGTCCAGCGTTTCGTTCGGGAAAGCTGCCCGCAACACCGCTACCGCCCCGGCCACATGGGGCGCGGCCTGCGAGGTACCGCCTTCGGTCAGGCCCGCCGCAGTGATCTGCGAGCCGGGTGCCAGTAGCGTCAAAAACGAAGCGCTGTTTGAAAAACACGTGACCTTGTCGGCGGCTGATGTGCTATCTGAGCAGCGCAGCGGGCTGCCCCAGTTAAAGCCGCCCATCGCCGAGTCGTACACCGCGCCGACCGACACCACCCCGGTCACAGCGGCAGGCTGGCTCAGGGCGTTGGTGTAGCCGTCGTTACCCGCAGCGGCAATGGTCAAGATGCCAGCAGCGCGGGCCTGGGCTACCGCAGTGTTGTAAACCCCGCTGGTCACGGGTGAGGTGAAAGCGCCGCTGCCCAGGCTCAGGTTCATGGCCACAATGTTGTAGGTGGCCTGGTTGGCAATCACCCAACTGATGGCGCTCAAAATGTCAGCGCTGCTGGCGGTGCCACCCGCACCAAACACATCCATCGCGATGATCCGTGCCCCTGGTGCCACGCCCGCCACAATGGCTGCCACATTGCTGCCGTGGCCATCGGCATCCAATTGGCCGTCGCTGGGGGCAAAGTCTTGCGCGTAAACCACCTTGCAGTTCGCAGGCACGCCCGGCGCAGTGCAGTTGCCAAAGGCGGCACGGGTGTAGTCCACACCGGTGTCCAACACCGCCACCGTGGTGCCCGAACCCAGGTTGCCCTGCGCCGCCACCTGCGGCTGACCCACCAGCGGCAGGCTTTGCGCCAGCATCTTTTGCTCAATGCGGTTTTCATACACGCCCAGCACGCCCGGCTGCGCCAACAAACGGTCAAGCGCCTGGCGCGAATGCACACGCAGCAAATGCGCCGGCAGATGGTTGTAGTCTTTCAGCACCTCGGCATCTGCCTTGCCTAGCTCTGCCAGACTGGTTTGTTTGTGGCGCGCAAAGCGCTGCGCTTTTTGGTCTTTGCTGTTCAGGTGGCGGGGCGACCGCCCCTGCTGCAACGGCATGGCTTGTGCATCGGCCTCAATGGCCTGCTCGTCATACACCACGATCAGGTCTTGCGGTGTGTCGGCAACCATGCTGGCCAAAACATGGGCACTGGTTTTGGCCTGCGGGCTGCTGCCAGGAGCTTGAGCCAACGCACCACTGGCCATCATGCCAGCCACCAGCACAATCCAAAGGCAACGCGCTAAAGTTCTCATTTGGCTGGCATCCGGTTTTCTTGCTGATCTTGGTACACATTCACAACGCCAGGGTTTGCCAGCAATGCCTTGAGCGCCGCCTCTGAGCGAAACCGCACAAACATCATCGGCAAGCCGTCAAAGTCTTTGAGCAGTTCAGCATCCCCGGCAGGCAAGGCAGCCAAAGCAGCAGGTTTGAGCGCCACCGATGCCAGCTCCACAATCAAGTCTTGCGCCTGATTGGCTTCCAATTGTGACCAGACCACTTGCGGCAACATGGTCGCAGCCCGGGGCGCAGCAATACAACCCGATAAAGCGCCCCCCAGACACAAAGCAAAACATACCAGGATTGGTTTGAACATAATTGCTAGATATTTAGTAGCTACTGACGTAGTCTGTGTAATGGCTAGGGAACTATTAACAATCAAAACGTTTTCGACGTTTGCCGCCACTCTGGTAGCGCACACAGTGGGCATCGGTAGGCGCAGCGGGAGTCCAGACTGTAGCGCATGTCAGCCTTCAGGGTTTGTTTACCCAAAACCCCATGCCCGCGCCCAGTGTTTTGCCGGTGGCTGTGAAGTCCAGATAGCCTTTGCTGGCGGTGTAGTTCAAAAGCCCACCGCTAGCATCCAGACTAGGCGCGTAAAAGTACCAAGCTGATCCTCTGGCATCCCATGCCCACACCGCTGGGTATCTGCAAAAGTTGTCGCTACGTTCAGCGGTGCATCGCTGCCATTGCCAGCCAAGTTCCAGCCAGCCGTCAAACTCACGGTTTGCGTGGGTAAGACCGTCACGCGCGTCACCATGACCAGGTTGGCAGCAGTGATGGTTTGATTGATCACCGGCAATATCAATGGCGTGCTGTCAAAGGGACCACCGCCGCCACTTTGAATGATGAACCCTGGCACACTGCGATGAAAAAAAGTGCTGTCAAACGCACCGCTTTGTACATAGTTCACAAAATTGGCCACAGTGGCCGGGGCGGCGGTGTCAAAGAGCGCAATGTCGATCACGCCCAGCGTGGTCTCAACCCGCACGGTGCTAGCCGCTGCAGTTTGGGGCAATAGCAAAACACAAAACCAAAGCACACCAGCGCAAAGCCAGCCTAGAGCCAATCGGCCTGGTCGTAAGCTTGAACACATTAACTTCATCGGGCTCCTCAACTTGCCGCCGACTCAATGGACAGTTTGCGCTGGAGGTGTGAGCCTACCGAGCAGCCTAGTCCGTTGTCCAACGATTATCTTGCCAGTGACTTCAAATGCAACGGGTATCATCACCCCCGGAGTCAAGAAGCGGCGCGCTTGCGCACCGCAGTCAAAGGCAATCTTGACCAGCACCACGGTTTCTAAGGTTTAATTTTTAAAGGGGAATTTGAAATGTTGAAATTGCAAAAAATGGGCGTTTTGGTATTGGCCGCATCGGGCTTGGGTGCGGTGCAAGCCGCCACTGTCAACGCCACGATTGCCGGGTGGAATTTGCTGGGCTACAGCGATGCTGCAGATGTGGTGGTGGCCGATGCCTTTGGTGACAAAGCCAAGGTGACCACCGTTTGGAAGTGGACGGGTACCAGGTGGGCGTTTTACTCGCCTGACTTGGCAGATGGCGGGCAAGCCTATGCGGCAACCAAAGGTTACGACTTTTTGACCACCCTCAAAAGCGGCGATGGCTTCTGGGTCAATGCCAAACAAACTTTCAGCGCCACCTTGCCCGCTGTCCCGGCTCCGGTGAATCAGGCCGCTTTGACGGGCATCACGGCCACGATGAAGACCTTCTCGGATTTGTTCGCCACAGCGGTGCCCTCAACGACGACTGCGCTGGCGCCCTTGGTTGACGATACCTTTTTGATGGGGGGCATCGATAAAGCCACCTTCTTGCAGGCAATGCTGACACCGGGCAATGGCCCCACTGTAGGCGCTACTTTTGTGAACATCACCCTGGTGAACCCACTGGATGCCGGCGCAGTGCCCAACGACGCAACGCATCAATGGTTCAAGTTTTCTGAATCAACGGGTGGTGGATCTGATTCGGCTTGGTTGGCCATTAAAAATTCTGCGGGTAATTGGTTGGTTGCGGGTGATCAGCGCTTGTTTAACTTCTATTCCACGGCGCAGGCGGTTAAGCATGTGTCAACCAATCAAACGGTAAGCTTTAACAACCAGATCAACGTGAGCGTTGAACAACTACCGTCGGCTGTTGCTCAAGTGGTGCTGACCGGCGCGGGGGTGATACCGTCAACTGGCTTGACAATTTATTCCGCTGGTGTGGGCATGATTTGGCCACAAGCTTGCGGTGTGTACAACAACACCACCAACTGCATTGACCCTGCGGCGGCCAGCGCCTCGTCGCAGTACACCGCCAAAGCGTATGGAACCAGCGGTGGCGCTGCGCTCTACACCTACACCAACGTTTTGCCAATAGCACCGGTGGCATCTGGCAGTCTGGCCAGCTTGGGCTACCCCACCATCAACAGTGTCTCTGGCACGTGGTCACCTAACTCCAGCGTGAGCATCAACTGGACAGCCGCCGCCAACACCGGTGGTGACTGGATTGACATTGGGGCTTGGAATCAGAATGTGCAACTCTTTACCAACGTAGGTCAGGACTTAGCCCGCAGCACGGGTTCTACGGTGACGCTGACCGTGCCCAATTACAGTGGCACCATCACAGGTAAAAACGTCTGGCTCTCGGTTCGAGATGCGAATGGCAACCGCCTGGCGTTGGATTACCAACAATAAGAACAATTAGCCTCTAGCGCTTGCTGAGCAAGCGCTGAGCGCTACTTGGTTTTAAACACCCAAACCCTGGCCACCAGAAAATTCAAAAACGGCATGACCATCTCGACCCCGAGTTTGCTGGGGGTCTCGGGCAAACCAAAATGCGTCAGAGCGCTGAGCATCAGGGTTGAGATGCTTGTTGCCCCCACCCACACCGCTGTGTAGCGCCAACTGGTACGCAACCAGTCGGCCCTATTTTTGGGCTGCTCAAAGGTCCATAAAAAGTTGCCGGTATAGGCTGTTACCGCACCGGCAAAGCGGGCAAGCACATTGGCACTCACCAGGTCCAGCCCCCAAATGCGCACCAGCGTGAAAGTGCCCACGTCCACGCCCAGCGCGCAAACGCCCACGGTCACATATTGGGCAAATTGCTTGATCAGTTTCAGGTTCATGGGGGGGATTCTTTCAGGGCACGCTGCGCCCAGCGGTCATTGGGAAACTCTTGCCGCAAGCGCACCCGGGTGTTTTCGGCTTGCGCAATGGCACCGGTGGCCAGTTCTAACTGTGCCTGGGTATAGAGCGACTCGGGCAACCAATAGCCGTGGTAGTTGGCGGTGAGCTGGCGGTAGCGCTGCAACGCCGCGTCGCGCTGACCGGCCTGCTCATAGGCCTTGGCGGCCCAGAACAGCGCTTCTTCTTTTTTGGCATCGCTCTTGCGCGCCGCAAAAGCCTGGTCAAAACCGGTGGCGGCATCCCCAAAGTGGTTGGCGCGCATCAGCACCCAGGCATCTGTATAAAGGCGCTCGGGGTTGTGCAGGTGAAACCAAAGGCCGCCAGCCACAAGCAACAGCGGCCACAGCACGGCCAGCCCGTGGTGCGGCCAAGGGTTGTTTGCCGCATCGGTGAGCTTGTGCTCACCATGGTCGACTGAAGTCGACCCTACAGGAATTCGGAAACTCCGCCGGTCACGCCACATCAGCCCAAGCAATGCCAGCAGCGCCAGCACGCTAGCCACCATGCCTGCGATACCGACTGGGGTGTGACCATATTCCAGCACCACATCGGCTTCTTCGGGCACCACCAGCATCAAGCCCGGCCCAGCCAGGTAAAGCTGGCCTTTGGTAGCCAGCCTCCAGCGCGGATGCCAGGCCATGCGCACCAAATGCGCGGCGCCCACCGCGTCGGTGCGCCAGCGCATGCGGCTGCGCTCCAGCTTCAAATTGTGAACCTGTGCACCCGTCGCAGGCGCTATGATTTGCGGAGCTACTTCCGTATGAAACACCGGAAGTTCACGGCTAAAACGCTCACGCGATTTGAACCAGGCAAAGCTCGCTTCCATCCAGCCTTGCTTGGGTAACCAGTGCAGCGCTTGCCTGGCCGGGTTAACAATGTCCACCCACCGGCTGTCAAATGCCTTGAGTTTGAAGACATGAAACGGCGCGGCGCTGGCCACCTCGGCAAACAGCGGGCTGGCCGCAAACGCCTTGAAGGTGTCGTCGTGTCGGATCAAGACCTCATTGGCCCACAGAAAATTCATGTGCGCCGCTGCCTGTTCCAGGTCCAGGCTGCCGCTGGGAAAGCGCGCCAGGGGTGATGACGGATGCGTGGAGACCTCGCTTTGCAACTGGTAAATGGCCGGGCCCACCGGGGCGGACTCCATGTAAAGACCTTCGAGCACCGCTCGGCCACCCAAAAACATCGGCAAGGCCTCCAGTGCCCGGGTCGAGCCAATGTCGTTGTTGGCCGGGTCATGCTCAAACGTCAGGCGTGGGCTGTCCAAATGCCCTGACAACGCTGGAAACAATTGACTCAGGCGCTGCCATTGCGGTTTGGCTTCAAGCCCGCTGTGGTTCCACAAGCCCCAGTCGGGTGCGGCTACCACTTGCAGACAGGTCCAGCCGAACAAGGCCATGCCGGCAGCCACCGACATCAGGTGCAAACCCCAGCGCGACAGCGGCGGCAAAGCAGCGCTTAGGCGCAGCAGCAACGCGCCCCAAGCCCAGCCGCAGGCCAAACCGCCAAACAACCAGACAAACGGGAAAAACCGGATGTTGGCCACGCCAATATTGCCACCGGCCAAAAAGCCAACGCCGGCCAGCAGTGCTGCACTGGCCATAAAAGCAGTGTGTTTGAGGCAGCGACTCGTTTCAGGAGAAATAGGCGATAGCCATTGCTCTGTCTTGGTATAGTGCAATAACAAAAAGAGCAAACAAGAGACCAAACCCGCGCCCAAAACCGGCTGCAGCGGCTTGGGCAAGAGCTCTTGCCAGCGGCTGATTTCAAACAGCGCATCGTTGGGAATGGTCAAGCTGTGCATTTGCAGCATCGGCCACAGCCACCCGGCCAGCAAAAAAAACGCCAGACCATGGCCCAGCGCCAGCAGCCGCAGGTTGCGCCAAAAATGTTGGCGCTCAAACAAAAACGCGGCCGTGGCAAAGCCGGTGATCAGCAGGGCAAAGCCGTGCGAAAAACCGGTGGCAGCCTCCAGCAACGCTGCCAGCCACCAGTGGCGGCCGGTGGCGATGCTGCGTTGCCAGGCCATCAACGCCAAGACAGAGAACAACATGCCGTAGCTGTAGGCAAATTCCCCCGCCAAGGTCGAGAGCAAATTGCCGCCCCAGATCGAGTTTTGCTCATGCAGCACAAAGGCCAGGCTGGTCAACACCCCCCAAATTGCTACGGTGCGCGGCAAGCGCAGCAGGTAAACACTGCCCAGCCAGATGACGCCGGGCAGCAGCATGGCAGCTGCGAACATCCCAAATTTCATAGCAGGTGCAAAAGGCAGCACCTGCGCTAGCGCCGCAATACTGATGAAAGACAGCGGAAAGTAATAGGACAAAAAAGCAAAGCCGCCAAACACTTCGGGCATCCAGGCGGTGATGTGACCGGTGGGCAGCAACTCGCGGGCGTAAGTCCAGACGTAAAGCAGGTGCGAGGCACTGTCGCCGCCGGTGGGTAAGTTGTTGGACAACAGAAAATCGGCACCAAGCACAGATGCAATCAATGCAGCGCAAGCTAAAACGACTAACAGGTCAAGCAACAGCCAGATGGTTGTTTTAGATGGATTTCGGCTTGTCATTGCTAAATCGTGATGTGTCATGGCAGACCGGATTTGGCAACCAGGGCACCACCCCGATGTGCTGAGTGAGCGACCCCCATGATCATCACAGCGCTCCCCAATCCCGCCAAAATGGCTGCCAGCGCCAGCAAATATTGCCTTGTCCAAATCAGCCAAGCTGGCACTTGCTCTTGTCCTCGCACCACACCTTCAGGCACGATTTGCACATGCAGATAGCCTGCGGCGGTTTCATGCACGAGCCATGCCCCGCCTTGGGCTGCGCCGGTGTCCAACACCATTGAATTGCCAGTTGCCCAAGTGTGCTCAATAGGGCTCGGAGGCGTGGCTTCAGTAGCGGGCAGGGGATTGGACAGTCGAGTGACACCGTCATACGGCACTACAAAAGCAAATGTAGATACGATTTTTTGTTCGATTGCGGTGTCGGCTTTGATGACAAGTTTCTGACCGTTGCGTCGTGTTGGTATGGTTTGATGCCGCGTTTCTGGTGGCCTACGCCAAGCCAATTGCACAATCTTGCTGCCCGCTTGATCATGAAGAATCAGTAAAAGTGGGGCTGCACGCCCCAGTCTGTTCGTGACCGAAGGGCCGAGTTGTTTACCGCTTAGCTTTCCCCCTGGTGGAAGATATGCAGAATTACCCACTATAAACTGTACTGGACTCCATTTCGAGGTTGAATTGAGAGTCCATGCTGAAAGCCGATAGGCAGGTTCAGAGCCAGTATTGGAGATCAATATTGCATCACTCGTGAAGCTAACGGAAAATCCGATGGAGCCTGCATGGACGGAAAACGGGATTAAAAAGCAACAGAATAAAAAGAGAACACTTTTCAAGTGAATTTCAACTAGAGCATGCTTCAGCTGTACCGTCATTTCGAATAACACAGTTTTGATTAAGTTACTCATCAGAGATTACATTGGCGCTGGGAATTTTGGCGAAAAAATGGGGGCTCAAGGGCCCCCATTTTTATTGCAAATTGACTAGCCTCGCCTGTTATTCAACTTGCTATCCAGACTTTGGTCTTATTGTTTACAAGCAGTCACGGTGACAGCGCCAGCTGCTGGTGGCGCACCAAACGGATCACAAGTCAGAGCAGAAGCAAAGGAGACACTTGTTTTACCAGTGAGTAATGTTGCCGGAGCCACTGCCACTGTCGCACCTCCTCCGTCAATATTTATTACAGACCTTGTGCAAGATCCAGCATTTGGCACATTGGTCATGTAGCCAATGGCGGAACCGACCTTAACCTCACAGATGCCAGAGAATGTCACCACAATAGTCGTTGTAGTGGTAGTTGCTGTAGTGGTGGTTGTAGGTGCTGCCGTTGTGGTGGTGGCTGCTGCAGTGGTGGTTGTAGGTGCTGCCGTTGTGGTGGTGGCTGCTGCAGTGGTAGTTGTAGGTGCTGCCGTTGTGGTGGTGGCTGCTGCAGTGGTAGTTGTAGGTGCTGCCGTTGTGGTGGTAGCTGCTGCAGTGGTGGTTGTCGGCGGAACAGTCGTGCTTGTTGTAGTTGCAGCAGTGCTGTTAGCCGTGCTGAGTGTGCTCTCTAATGGTGTAACTGCAGTTGTCAATTTGGCGTCAGCAGCTGCCAAGTCGTCCTCCTTAGTCGCGGAGGTTGCCGCAGCAATCACTTCTTTGACGTACGTGAGAATTGCTGTCAACTTATTCGCCAATGTAAGGTGCAGTGCGCTGTCTGGTTGTTGGCTTACAGCGTCACTCACTCCTGCCAATGTCGTAGGTTTGGACGCGGGCTGGCTTGTGCCAAGACCCTGAACTGCCACAAGCATGTTGTATATGCGTGCTGCATCGTTGTTGATTTCATTGCCAGTGACTGCGGGATTACCGGTGACATCAGACTTGGTCTTGATCGCATCAGCAATCTTCGGCGCATCGGTCAATGATTGGCCAGCAGCAACGCTGCTGGCCAATGCAGCGAGCACTTCTTGGCTGGCCGTAGTCGTTTTGAGTTTTTGTACTGCCAAAGCCGCAACTGCGGCCAATTGAGATGATGCGCGGGATATATCCGGGCTCTTGTAATCATTGTTCGTAGCACCTGCAGGCATGGCCAGGGAAGTTTCAACTTTGGACTTGGCCGCCGCTACGGTAGACCCACCAGGCCCAGTCACCAGAAGTTCAATCAGTGAAGTCACGGGGTTTGCTGTCACACTGCTTCCTGGCGCGGGTGGCGCGTCAAAAATGTTACCGATAGGCAGATTCAAGGCAGGGTCATATGCCACATCCTGACTGCCATCTGCCTGGCCGCCAATTGGGCGCATTTTGCCTTTGCCGGTTGCCTTGATCTTGATGGGTGGCGTGCAAGCGCTCGCGATGGTGATCGTACCGTCGCCTGGGGTGGTAGCGCCAATGATACCTTTGCCTGACGCGCCGTTGGCACAGGTGGCGGTCATTTCAACATTCACAAATGGGCTATTGCCCGCGCCTGAGATGGTGATCGTTGTAGGTGATACCGAGTCACCGCCGCCGCCACAACCCGTAACTCCCAAAGTAACAAGAGCCACAGCCGTGCCAATGGCTGATAACTTAATCTGCTGCGAACAGAAATTGGACAGTGTCTTCAAAATATTCCCCTAGTGTGTTAGTGCGAAAGGTTGGTAGCGTAAAGACAAGGTGCACTGCCTGAACACAAGCCGACTCTGATTTTACTCACCAAAAATCTCGACTCTCAATTTATTTTTCAACATCAAACGTGGCTTGCTGGAGGCCATTGAGCACGCAGAGGCCAGATTGCCCCAGACGTGCATTCTCATTAGTGCATGGCAGCCTCGAATTATCTGAAATATGCCGCTAGCGCTTATGCAGCAAGCGTCAGAAGCTAGCCTTTTTGCAATAAAAAAAACCCGGCGCAGTGACCAGGTTCGCTTGGATGCAAGGTGTCATACGCGTGTTCAGTGCCGGGTCGTGTCAGGGGTGACAAACACAGCATCCAGACTGGGGGCGGTGATGGCGCTGTCAAACCAGGCTTCAATTTGGGCCAAGCTGGCGGCTTGAATCCGTGGCAGTTTAGCTGCCGAAGCCCGAGCTATGTGTTGAAATTAATGGGCCTGTTTACCAGCCTGGGGCTGCTGCCTATAAATGAACCATGGAGCGCCATCCCATGAAAACCAACACCACCGACAAGGCCAGCAAGGCCAAACAAGCTACAGCGGCTACCAAGCTTGCACCGGTCAAAAAGAAACGTCCAACCACAGGAGAATTGCTGAACAACCTGAGCAAATACCGTTGGAATTTCGAGGCCTTGGAAAGTGCAAGGTAGGTTTTTCTTTGACACTTCGGCTTTTCTCACCGTCATTCGCCGGGAGCCTATGCGCTATGAGGTCACCGCCCTGGTGAATGCCCTCAAGCGGGTCCAATTGGTCACGTCGGTGTTGGTCGCTTCAGTGCCTCATGGCGCTTAATAGGTGGTTTCCCAGCGCAATTCAAGTCGGCGGTACTGTGTGTCAGTGCCCTTGCCGTCGGTTGCCAGCACAAGCTGCCAGCCGTGCCAGACGGCTTCAAGTTTCAGTGCTGGCCAATGTGGCTCCAGTGCCAGACTCCAATGCGCTTGTGCGCTCTGCAATGGGGCGCTGCCCCAGCCAATCCAGTTTTGGTTGATGCTCGCTTGCCGCGACGTTTGCCAGGTGAGTTCTGGGCCAGCCACCGCCGCAGGGTTCAATGAATACGCCACTGCCAGCTGCCAGCGGGTTGCAATTTGGCTGGTGATGGGCATCAGGGATTTTTTGCCTTTGAGAAAAGCCGCATAGTCCAGGTAGCCATCGGGTCTACGGGTGGTGTTGGCAGATTGCAGCGTGTTGGCATCGGTGGCCAGGTCATTCCACTGCAGGGTGGAAGCCAGGTCGTCAGCGCGCAAGGCTACATGCCAACCCGACATAGGCTGGCCTTGCACCGCCACTGACACAGATGTACCGCTGCCGCTTGCACCCGATGGCGGGAGGAACCTGCCGGTGATGTCGGTGTTGGAGCGCTGGCTCCAGAGGTCAAAGTCGTAGGCGTTGTTGCCCTTGTAAGTCAGGCTGCCGCCCAGCTCAGCCAAGCGCAGACGCTGGAGCTGCAACAGCGAGACATCAGCCTGCCATTGCCAGTGTTGACTTGTTCCCACTGGCCACCAAGGGGTACTGAGCGTGATGCCGTTGCCCGACCAGCTCTGGCTGTTGGCGGACAGCAGGTAGCCGCGTTGGTCTTTCGGGTTGCCGCCCAATGTTTGCGCTGCGCCAATGGTTACTGCGTCGGCGCTGGCTTCAAGCCAGGCTTGCGCCCGCGCAAACGCGGCCACGCGCCAACCACTAGGGTGGCGGGCATTCACCTCAGCCTTGATCTCCTGAAAAGCGCGGCCTGGCGCGTTGGGGCTGGCTAGATACAAGGGCCAATCAGGTTGTTCCAGCGCCAGCACTGGCAAGTTCAAGCCGACGGACTCTTGCGATGCTGAAGCGCCCAGAACCCAGCCTGAAGCACCTTGTGCGTGGCTAACCGAGTTTTGCCATACGGCAATGCACAGTAGGCAGCGCAGGGCCAAGGCAACTGCTGTTTGTTGTCGGTTGGATTTGCGGGGCATGAATGAAAACGCCCGCAAAGCGCGGGCGTCATGGGTGGCAAGCAGGAGTTTAGTGTCAATCAGAACTGCTCATAGCTGCCGTCGGTGTAGGTCAGCAGGTTGGTCAGGGTTGAATATTCGCCTACCAACACGCCGCCTTGGGTCAGCGGAAACACCGTCTGCGCGTCGTCCATCACCAGCTTGATGCCATCGGTGCTTTCCAGTGTGAGCACGCCGGACGCCATTGAATAGTCGCCACTGATGTTGATCGTCAAATTGCCTTGGGCGTATTGACCACTTAACGATGCCACCGAATAAAAACCGTAGTCACTGACGTTGCCGGTCAACGTTAACGCCAGCGTTGGCCGATTGGTGATGGTGACATTACCAACAATGTCCAAGCGGCTTTGTCGCACGTTGCTTTCGCTTGCCGGGATCAAGGTGTTGAAGCTGGCACGATTGATCTCTTGGGCTGTGATGCTGCCGTCAAAAAAGCTGACTCCGTTGCGCTGCACACTGCCAGTAAATGACATGAACGTCGGGCTGTAGTCAAAGCCCGAGGCATCCAGCTTGAAAGCCCCGCCTTTGAGTTCACCATTGATGGTGCTGGCCGCTGTGCCGCCGCTGAGCTTGAGCAATACTTCCTGGCTGCCATCGTGCGGTGTACCGCCGCCCAGGCTGGGTGGGCTGGTTAGCACGTAAGACCCCTCGTTGAGAGCCAGTCTGGTTTCTAAGGCACCAGCTTTGATCAACTCCACCGAACCCGACAGCGCCATTTTGTAAATGCCCGCGGTTTGCGTCAGTGCAGCAGACAGCGCCACGTTGTGCTTGTCACCCAGCACGGTTGCGACCTGGTTTGGCCTGTAGAACCAGTTTTGCAACGATGCATCAAAGTAGGAGTACCCGTTGTATTCAATAGTGAAAGCGGGTGATAGTTCGCCGCTCAGGCTGACTGCAGTAATCTGCCCGTTGGCATCACGCTGCGCGGTGAGTGTGGAGGAATTGCCGGGGAAAGCAGCGCCGTGGTGGGTTCGCGCCTCGTTATAAGAGGTGGGGGTGGCTTGGCAACTCAAACCAGCAGGGCAGGTAGCTGCACCGTTGATGTACTGGCCCGAGCTGGGGTCAGAATACGAGTAGCTCAAGGTTTTGACGGTCAACTTGGCTTCTCGCGTCATGGTGTAAACAGTGAACTTGTTGGCATCTAACGAGTCGGGGTGCAAACGGACCCGGTATGACCAGCGCGCGCCGCATGACTCACCGATGGTTGTGCATTGTTTGGATGCGCCGTTAGTGTCAGTGGCCTGGATCAAGTCATTAAACTGTGCGGATGAACCACAGGCTACATACAGCGCATCGACTTTACTGGTAGCGGGAACGTTGTAGTTGGCATCACTGTAAAAACCACAGCCACCTAAAGACGGCGCAAATGGCGGCGTGTAAGTGGTTCCAACGGGCACAGCAATGCCGTAGTTGGTTTGTTCATAAAACGTTTTGCTCTGAACAAAAGGTGCACTCGGCGTTTTAACTACATCGATGTAAAACTGAGCTGCTTTCATCGCCATGTCAAGAGCATTGACGCTGCTGCCCGCAATCGGAGCGGTACGAAATTGCAGGTCGTTGGCCACGGCTTGCATCTCGGTCTGCAGCGAGAGGTCTGTGGCATTTAAGGCCATGGCATTGCTGTTGAGCGCTGTGACAAATGATTTGGTTAGCTCCAAGGGCGTGGCGGGGTTGACAGTGCCAGGCGTGTAAGGGCCAATGTTGACCCAATAACCCTCGGTGGTTGTGGGAGCGGTGGCAAACGCCAGGTAGTTTTTGCTGGTGATGTAGGTAGCTAACCCGCCGCTGCTTTCCAGGGTGGGTGCATAAAACTTCCAGCGGGATGTGCCAGTGTCCCAGGCCCACACGGTGCTGATGGACTTTCCCGCTGTCTTGAGACTGGGCGCCAAGCCGGTGTTGAGTTGCGACGGGTTTTTATTGTCAGCGCTGGCAACCAGGTTCCAGCCCTGGGCCAGGTCTGTCTCTAGCAAGGTGGCAGCCGTCGAGCCTGGTGTTGGTGGGGTGGCTTGCAGGTCAGTCAACACCGTGCTTGCGACAGCGTTGACCCAGAAGCCCTCTTTGGGCGCAACGCTGGTTAACACGTCATAGCCTTTGGCTGTGGCGTAAGCCGCCAATTCAGTGGGTGTCATTGACGGCGTATAAAACGCCCACTTGCCCGAGCCGCTGGCCTTGTTCCATTTCCATACAGTGACAATTTTGGCTGGGTCGCCAAAACGGCTCGCGACATCAATGGCGGTGGTGTCACTGTTACCCACCAGATTCCAGTTGGCTGACAGATTGAATGTGCCTGCGCCCGACAAGGCGGGCAGAAACAGGCCTGACAAGATCAAGCCACGGATTTTTTGAATTGCATGAAATTTCCCCTTGAAAGTGAAATGAGACCGCTTGGCGCAAGCCTCCCAAGTGCTGATAACGCTCCTGCAAGTCTAACAAAGGCAGTTGCTTCAGATAGAACGCAGACGTCATGGCTTCTATGGGGTCGCACCAGCGGTGTGATTCTTGAGTATCATTCGCCAGACTTCGACGTTCAAGGAAAAACGAATGAAACCAATCTTTGGGTCAATCAAGACAGGCTTGCTGGTTGCTGCTGGGGTTATGCTCGGTTTGACTCAAGCCAGCTTGGCGCAGTCACCTAACTGGGCTCCGGTAACTGGGCCAAGTACACCCGGCTATGGGGGGCTGATCCGGTTGAGTCAAGGTACACCAGATGGGGTGGCCTGGATCATGACGGAGGGCGGGGGTGTTCACAAGTCGACAGACGTTGGTGTCAGTTGGACGGCATCTAACAACGGGTTGACCAATTTGCGCATTAAATCCGGCGTAATCAATACCAGCGTGACCCCCTATTCTGTTTACGCTGGCACTTATGGTGGTGGTGTTTTCAAATCGGTTGATGCAGGTGCCAATTGGAGACCAATCAATACCGGGCTGGGTTGCTCCTACGTCACCGCTTTGACTGGGCTGACATCGCGCCTGCTGGCCGGTACCGATTGCCAAAGCGCCAGCGGCGTGTACTTTGCAGATACCGGTCAAGCCTGGTCACTGGCCACCGGTTTGCCAGGCAACATTCGCGTGAATTCGATCAATAGAATTAATTCAACCAGTTTTGGCGTGGATTTCTTGCTGGCCAATACCGACAGCGGCATTTACAAGTCATTGAACTCGGGCTCTTCGTGGTCGGAGTTGCCCACCAGTCCCAGTGGACCCAATGGCGCGGTGGTTTACAACGTACGCGCTCTGTTTTACACACCCACCGGTACCACCAACAAAGTGACTCGTTTGCTAGCAACGGTAGAAGGCGCGGGCGTTTTTGTGTCTGAAGACGGTGGCACGACTTGGGCAGCCAGCAATACTGGTTTGCCTGCCAACCCAGTTCCGGCAGCAGGCATGCGTTGGGATAGCAACACCAGCACTTTGTATTTGTCATTGGACGGCGACGGCACTTACAAATCAAATAATCGTGGTGCTTCCTGGACCTTGGCCTTTTCGGATAGTCTGTTGCCCGGGGTCAGGGGGGTGTCGCCGAGTGCGCTTACCGCCGGTGCCTTGGTAGCCGATACGCTGGCTGGTTTACGCAAGAGCTTGGACGGTGGCGTTACCTGGTTAGGTGCTGGCAGTACCGGTTTGCCCGGTGGCTGGACCAATAACCTGAAGATGGACAACGCTGGCAGCATTTATGCCTCAGCGGCTGACGGTGTCTACAAGCTCAACGGTACGCAGTGGTCCAAGATGCCGCCTTTGCCCAATATGTCTCACGGACAAGTCAAGGTACGCGGGTCAACCGTTTACGCCACTACCAGCAACAAAGGTGTTTTCAAGTTTGATGCCACCAACAACACTTGGCAGGCCATCAACGCCGGTCTGCCAACTAATTTGGTCGGCCGCAATCCCAAATTTGTGGGGGACAGTGTCAATGCCAACAATACCTATCTGGGACTGAATGGTGATGGCGTTTATTACACCAGCAACGCAGGCGTAACCTGGACTGCGCGCAACAACGGGCTGACTGGCAACGCGCTGTTCGTCAACAGCCTGGATGCGTATGGAGCGCTGGTTTATATCGCGACCGATGCCGGAGTGTTTAAAAGTACAGACGGCGGAGCCAACTGGAGCCTTGTTTTTGCCCCCAAAAATGCAGCAAACCAGACGGTGCCAAGCGGCCATATTGCTGCAGACCCAGTGACCAACAGCACGGTTTATGTCGGGGTTTTCAATACCGATGCGCTGGGCAATTCGTTGCCGTCC
>Ga0210034_1002033_pt1 | contig 16185 bp, 14 predicted proteins | sample CryGeymeta201505_FD_185466 | JGI IMG/M metagenome (GOLD analysis project Ga0210034, IMG submission 185466) | Groundwater microbial communities from Crystal Geyser aquifers in Utah, USA - Crystal Geyser metaG 2015-05 (SPAdes) (version 2) | ecosystem: Environmental > Aquatic > Deep subsurface >... | reverse complement strand
GGTGTTGTGTTTGGCGAATCAAACGGGTATTGACTTACAAAAAGCTTTCGACAACAAAATGGAACTAAAAACCAATCGCGACCACGACCGCCATCACAATAATGAAAAACTTAAATAATGGCGCAACTAAACCCTTTTCATTTTTATAAAACATTGGCTTATACTGCCCTAGTGTTTATTTTGGTACTTATCTTTATTGAAGCAGCATTCAGTCTTTTTTCTAAAACAGGCTTTAGCGGATTTTTACAAAACTTTTCCTATCCATTTGTCTTAAAATACCTTGTGGCCAAGTTATTAGGTGGCTTGGTTTACGGTCTTTTTATGGCATTTATTTTAAAACGAAGGGCTAAAAAGAGGTCCCATTAAAATCATTTAGAATTGTCAACTTTTGAAAAGTTGACAATTCTTTAAATTGAAAACGCCTTGCTAAGCATAGCTGTTTTTACCTAAACAGTTTATAAATATCATTTCCGTTGGCAAATAATAGCAACGCAATTAAAATGATAAATCCGGTAATTTGGGCATACTCTAAAAATTTATCACTCGGTTTTTTACGCGTGATAATTTCAAATAAGGTAAACATAACATGACCACCGTCTAAAGCGGGAATTGGCAACAAATTCATAAAGCCTAAAATAAGTGATAAAAAGGCTGTAATGCTCCAAAATGCTTGCCAATTCCACTCTGATGGAAAAATACTTCCAATGGCAATGAAGCCACCAACCCCTTTATAAGCACCCGTACTCGGATTGAAAATTGCTTTTAGTTGTTGCACATAACTTAACAATTTTTCTTTAGATTTTTCCAAACCTACCGGTACCGATTGCAATAAAGAATAATCCTTGGTTTCAAAGGTATAGATGTTCATTTTTTCTAAATCGGCAAAGGTAAAATCGTAGAGACCAACGCCTAATTTGCCATTGGTATCAATTTTTAGATTGAGTGTTTCTGATTTTCCATCGCGAAGCACCATCACGGGGACTTCTTGTCCTTTTAAATTTTGTAAAATTGCACTCACTTCGTCAAAATAATGAACCGGTATTGTGTTAATAGCCACAATTTCATCTTTTAACTTTAGGCCACGTTCAAGATTTGGCGATGTTTTAGAGATGGAACCGATCACAAAAGGAATCCGCAAGCTTATAAACTGCCTTTGGTCGGCATCAATAATTTGAGAAATAAAATCATTCGGAATGGCAAGGTTCATAATAGAATCATGACGGTTAATGGTTATTTCTTTTCCAAATAATATCTTTAATTGAATGTCGGAAAAATTTTTAACTACTTCATTGTCAATTGTTAATATTTTATCACCATTGTTTAAGCCCAATTTAAATCCGATAGAATCGCTAATCATCACCCCATCTTTTACGTCTTGATTTGGCAGGTATTTGTCTCCATAAAAATAAGCCATACCAATATAAATTAAAATGGCAAGCAAAAAGTTAACGGTAACGCCACCTAACATAACAATAAGGCGTTGCCAAGCGGGTTTTGTTCTAAATTCCCAAGCTTGAGGTGGCTGTTTTAATTGCTCCTTATCCATACTCTCATCTATCATTCCCGCAATTTTTACATAACCGCCCAAAGGCAACCAGCCAATACCATATTCTGTTTCTCCTTTTTTAAAGCTGAAAAGTTTTTTGCCCCAAGCGTCAAAAAATAAAAAGAATTTCTCAACGCGAATTTTAAATAATTTGGCTGGCAAATAATGTCCAAATTCGTGTAAAACAATTAATAAAGAAAGACTTAAGATGAATTGTGCAATTTTTATAAATAATTCCATGTAGGGCTTTTTTTGTTTTTAAGTGCACAAATGTACTGTTTTATAAATAAAATCGAAACTTAACGCGTTTCAATAATTTGTTAAATAATCTCAATTTAAACCGATACTGATAAAAAGAATTATAATTGTAAATTTGCGACTCTTATTTTAAGCTTATGGAATTGTTAAAATTTTTTAAAAAATCGCTCCCAACCCTATTGTTTATGCTGTTATTTTCGGTTGTAGCTATTTATTCTTTTTATAAAATACAAACACCTAAACAGGTTTTGCCTATTATTAATCCGGTTGATGTAAATCCAAAATTGGTAGATCCTTCTATGCGTGGTGTTAGAGAACATCACAAAATCGCTCCTTTTAAAATGATTGATCAAAATGGTGATACCATTACTGATAAAACTTATCGCGATAAGATTTATGTAGCCGATTTTTTCTTTACACATTGTCAATCAATTTGCCCAATTATGACCAATTATATGGGGCAAGTTCAAGAAGCTTTTAAAAATGATGGCGAAGTGATGATGCTTTCCTTTTCGGTTACACCAGATATTGACAGCGTTTCGGTGCTTAAAGCTTATGCCGATAAAAACAAAGTTGTGGCTTCAAAATGGCACATGGTTACCGGTGATAAAAAAGAAATTTACAATCTTGCCCGAAAATCGTATTTCGCCGTTTTAGACGAGGGCGACGGCGGTGAACAAGACTTTATCCATACCGAACATTTTATACTCATTGATAAAAATCAGCAAATCAGGGGAATCTATGACGGCACTAATAAAGAAGCGGTTCAAAAATTAATTACCGATATTGATATCTTAAAACAAAGCTACCACAAACCTTGATAAATGGCCTGCTTAAGCGTTCTTAATTTAGTATATTTGCCACTATTTATATTCAATCTCAATAGCAATTGAACACAACGGTAGCCGATTTAAAAAAAGGAGAACGCGGATGCATCGAGCAAATCGCTTTAAAAAGCATTCCCTTAAATTTACTAGAAATGGGCTGCCTTCCCGGAAAAGTAGTTGAACTCATTCAAATAGCGCCTTTTAAAGACCCCCTCTATATAAAAGTTGATGGCAATTATTTGGCTATCAGAAAAGATGTTGCCAGTAAAATTCAAATTATAAAGCTTTAGTATTTTTAAATATGGGCGACAAAAAATTAATAAAAATTGCCTTAGTTGGCAACCCTAATACGGGTAAAACCTCTTTATTTAATCAGCTTACCGGATTAAAACAAAAAGTAGGTAATTATCCAGGTATTACCGTTGACCGAAAAGAAGGTTTTTTTAGGCTAAATGCTAAAACCGCCGCCTCAATCATTGATTTACCGGGCACTTACAGCATTAATCCCACAACTTTAGACGAAAATATAGTTCTCGATACCCTATTAAATCCTAACGCCAGCGAATATCCCGACGTTATTGTGATGGTAGCCGATGTTGAAAATTTAAAACGAAACCTCCTATTATTTTCTCAATTAAAAGATTTAGAAATTCCCATTGTATTAGCCATTAATATGGCCGATCAAATGAATAAAAAAGGAATTTCAATAGCTATTGAAGCGCTTAAAGCGGATTTAAATACCGAAATAGTTTTAATAAGTGCCCGCAAAAATACGGGAATTGAAATTCTGAAAGAAGCTATCTTAAACTATAAAAAATTTAGTACCATAACCTTAGATGATTTATCTGCTAAAATTGACGAAGCGTTTTTTGAGGACTTAAAACGGGCTTTCCCAAAATTACCTTTATATCAAGCATGGCTTACCATTACGCAATTTCGAAATTTGAAACATTTAGATGAAGCGCAAAAAGAAGCTGCAAAGGCGTTTCTAAAAAATCACTCTAAGGTAAAACAACTTCAGCATCGCGAAACCATTTTGCGTTACCAACAAATTAATAACATCTTAAAAAAAGATTATGATGTAAACCGCGTTGAAGGAACCGATTTACGCGCTAAAATCGACAGCATTTTGATGCACCGAGTGTTTGGCTACCTCATCTTTTTTTTAATTCTTTTTGTAGTATTTGAATCCATTTTTGACTGGGCAAGTTTGCCTATGGATTTAATAGACCATGTTTTTTTGCAGTTGAGTAGCTGGGCAAAAACACAATTAGCACCTGGTGTTTTAACTAATTTAATCATCAATGGCATCATACCCGGAATTGGCGGCATTGCCATTTTTATTCCACAAATCGCCATCCTATTTTTGTTTATTTCCATTTTAGAAGAAACCGGCTATATGAGCCGCGTGGTTTTTTTAATGGATAAAATCATGCGTGTTTTTGGATTGAACGGCAAGAGTGTTGTGCCTTTAATGTCGGGAACCGCCTGTGCCATTCCGGCCATTATGTCCGCTAGAAACATTGGCAGTTGGAAAGAGCGTTTAATCACAATTTTGGTAACGCCTTTTATAACATGCTCAGCCAGGTTGCCTATTTACGCCATCATCATTGCGCTTATTATTCCCGACAAACGTCTTTTTGGCTTCATCAGTTTACAAGCTTCGGTTTTAATGGCCTTATATTTAATTGGATTTTTAACCGCAGTTTTGTCGGCTTATATTTTAGACAAAACACTCAAAATCAGAAAGAAAAAGTTTTTTATAATTGAAATGCCCAATTACAAAATACCGTCACCTAAAAATGTGGCCTATGCCATAATAGAAAAGACAAAGGCTTTTATTTTTGGTGCGGGAAAAATCATTTTGGCGCTTTCAATTGTTTTGTGGTTTTTAGCCTCAAACGGACCTTACCATTTTAAAAATGCTACACAAATTGTAAAACAAGAAAATCCCGAATTACCTGAATCAAGTACCGCCTTTACCAAAAAATTAGGTTCTTATAAATTACAACATTCCTATATTGGCACTATGGGTCATATCATCGAACCCCTTATAAAACCTTTGGGCTACGATTGGAAAATAGGCATTGCCTTAATTAGCTCATTTGCAGCGCGCGAAGTTTTTGTCGGCACTTTAGCAACCATTTATAGTGTAGAAAACGAAGGTGATACTAAAACCATTCGTGAACGCATGAAAAACGAAATCAACCAAAATACCGGCAAGCCCCTTTTTGATTTTCCAACCGGCATGTCATTGCTTTTATATTATGTTTTCGCCATGCAGTGTATGAGCACTTTAGCAGTTGTGAAACGCGAAACAAATTCTTGGAAATGGCCAATGTTGCAACTCTTTTTTATGACAGGATTAGCATATTTAGTGTCGTTTATAACCTACACGGTTTTATCCTAATCAAATTATAGCAACAACTTAAAAGTGTACTTTTAGGATTTTATTGACACTTTCAATTAATAAATTGTTCTTATCTTTACCACTTTAACCCATCTAAATATTTCGGAATGAATTACGGCAATGAATTTAAAAAATACGCAACCAAGCATCACGGTATTAATAGCTTGTATTACGATAAATTGGTAAGCAGTGTAACGCCTTACATTATAGAAGAGCGCCATTTAAATGTAGCGCAAATGGATGTTTTTTCGCGTTTAATGATGGATAGAATCATCTTTTTAGGAACGGCGATTGACGATTATGTGGCAAATGTTATTCAGGCGCAATTGCTATTTTTAGAAAGTGTGGATGCCACAAAAGATATTTCAATTTACATCAATTCCCCTGGCGGTGGCGTTTATGCCGGATTAGGGATGTATGATACCATGCAATTTATTAAACCCGATATTGCAACGATTTGTACCGGAATGGCCGCATCAATGGCAGCGGTTTTAATGTGCGCCGGAACTAAAGGAAAGCGTTCGGCATTGCCCCACTCTCGAATTATGATTCACCAACCACTTGGCGGTGCACAAGGCCAAGCCAGCGATATTGAAATTACCGCCCGCGAAATCTTAAAATTAAAAGGTGAATTATATGCCATTATCGCAAATCATTCAGGCCAAACCCTTAAAAAGGTAGAAAAAGACAGTGACCGCGATTATTGGATGAAAGCCGACGAAGCCAAAGAATACGGTATGATTGACGAAATACTAAAAAGAAACTAATTTAAAAATATGGCAAAAGAAATTCTAACTTGTTCATTTTGTGGTAGAAAAAAAGCCGAAACCAATTTATTGATTGCCGGAATTGAAGCGCATATTTGCGATAGGTGCATTGAACAAGCTCATGGCATTGTTTTAGAAGAAATGAGCGATAGCAGCGTCAAAAACCTTGCTGCTGAACTTGTTTTGCGAAAACCAAAAGAGATAAAAGAATTTCTTGATCAATACATTATTGGTCAATCACAATCAAAAAAAGTAATGTCAGTAGCGGTTTATAACCATTATAAACGCCTGCTTCAAAAACCATCGGAAAACGATGTTGAGATAGAAAAAAGCAATATTATTTTAGTGGGCGAAACGGGAACCGGCAAAACACTCATTGCCCGAACCATTGCCCGAATGCTAAATGTGCCATTTGCCATTGTTGACGCGACCGTTTTAACCGAAGCCGGCTATGTTGGCGAAGATGTTGAAACCATTTTAACGCGTTTATTACAAGCCGCCGATTACAATAAGGAAAAAGCCGAAAAAGGCATTGTTTTTATTGACGAAATCGACAAAATTGCCCGTAAAGGTGATAACCCATCTATCACCAGAGATGTTTCGGGTGAAGGTGTGCAACAGGCGCTTTTAAAATTGCTTGAAGGAAGTATTGTAAATGTACCGCCAAAAGGTGGACGCAAACATCCCGACCAAAAATTTATCGAAATAAACACCCAAAATATTCTATTTATTGCGGGTGGTGCTTTTGATGGTATCGATAAAATTATTAGCAAACGCCTTAATATGCAGGCTGTTGGTTATAGCGCTTCCATTAGCGACCACAAAATAGAAATAAATGATTTGTTGCAATATATCATCCCTAAAGATTTAAAAAGCTTTGGATTAATTCCCGAAATAATCGGTCGTTTACCTGTTTTATCGTATATGAGTCCGCTTGACGCCGATACTCTAAGAGCTATTTTAACCGACCCTAAAAATGCAATCGTAAAACAGTATGTCAAACTTTTTGACATGGACGGCATCGAATTAAAATTTGAAGAAAGTGCTTTAAATTATATAGTTGATAAAGCCATAGAATACAAATTAGGCGCGCGTGGATTGCGTTCTCTTTGTGAAGCTATTTTAACCGATGATATGTTTGAATTACCCGGTACCGACACCAAATTTTTGAGCATCAATAAAAAATATGCCGAACATAAATTGACTAAATCCACTCTCAAAAAATTAAAAGCGGTTTCTTAATAAACGAAACATACTTTTAGGTTTTCAATATTAAATGATTAGCAGAGCTACCATAGACCTTATTTTTCAAACCGCACAAATAGATGAGGTGATAGGTGAGTTTGTACATTTAAAAAAAGCGGGCAGTAACTATAAAGGACTCAGTCCATTTTCGGATGAGAGAACCCCTTCGTTTATGGTATCGCCAACCAAACAAATTTGGAAAGATTTTAGCTCGGGCAAAGGCGGTAGTGTGGTTACCTTTTTGATGGAGCACGAACATTTTACCTATCCCGAAGCGCTTAGATACCTCGCCAAAAAATACAATATTGAAATTGAGGAATTACAACAAACCGACGAGCAAAAACTAGAAGCCAACGAACGCGAAAGCATGTTTTTAGTTACCCAATTTGCTGCCGATTACTTCCATTTAAACCTTATAAATACATCACAAGGCAAAGCCATTGGCTTAAGCTATTTTAAAGAACGTGGTTTTACCGATGAAACCATTAAAAAATTTAAGTTAGGTTATGCACTTAACGACCGTGATGCCTTTACCAAAGCCGCTTTAAACAAGGGCTTTCAAATAGACTACCTCGCAAAAACAGGGCTAACCATTGTGAATGAGCAAAGTGATTTCGACCGCTTTAAAGGCCGAGTCCTATTCCCGATTCTAAGTATGAGTGGACGAGTTTTGGGTTTTGGTGGACGTATTTTAACATCTGATAAAAATGTTGCCAAATATTTAAACTCACCCGAAAGCGATATTTACCACAAAGGCAAAGTTTTGTACGGTCTTTTTGAGGCAAAACAAGCCATTGCCAAAGCTGATAATTGCTATTTAGTTGAAGGTTATACCGATGTGATTTCGCTACATCAAAATGGTATTGAAAATGTGGTAGCTTCGTCAGGCACGGCATTAACACCTGACCAAATTCGCTTAATTAGTCGGTTGACAAAAAATATCACGGTGCTTTATGACGGTGATGCACCAGGAATAAAAGCCTCATTTAGAGGAGTTGATTTAATTTTAGCCGAAGGTTTGAACGTGAAAGTACTCACCTTTCCCGATGGCGATGACCCAGATAGTTTTGCACGAAAATCCTCTCAAGCCGAAATAAAAGAATTTCTAGAAACCCAGGTAAAAGATTTTATCACCTTTAAGGTTTCGTTATTGCTAGAAGAAACCAAAAATGACCCCATTAAAAAGGCGGGATTAATTAGAGAAATTGTGTTGAGCATCTCTAAAATTCCCGATTTAATTCAGCGAGAAATTTACCTACAAGAATGTGCGCGGCTGATGAATATTTCGGAAAGTGTGCTATTTAATGAACTCGCTCAGCATCTTAAAAAAAGCAATACCCAAACAATTCAACAGCTACAACAAATTCAAAAGGAAGCCTTTCAAGTTGTTAAAACAGAAGCTCCATCTGATATAAATACCTTGTTTGTTTTAGAAAAAGCGATTATAAAAATCTTGCTACTTTACGGAAATAATGAGGTTGAATTTGTTGATTTTGTCGCCAATACCAATGCCGATGGTTTGGAACTTATGGAAGAACAAATCATTGTCAACACAGTGGCAAAAGAAATCTATTTACAATTGCAGGAAGATGAAATTGAATTTTCAAACGAACTTTTTAAAACAATTTATTTCGATATCATTCATCAGTTAAACCAAGATGAAAAAATTAATATTGATGCGTTTGTTACTCACAAATCGCCTGATATCGCTCAGGTTATTACCGATATTTTAATGGAAGATGAAAAATATCTTATCAGCAATTGGGAACTAAAAAAAATCTATCCTCCAAAAATAGCCGACAAATTATCGCAATGGGTAACCGACACTATTTTAAATTTACGTCGGATATTGATTTTACAAAAAATTGAAGCCCTTAAAAAAGAAGTGCAAGAATCACCTCAACTACAATTACTTGAGCAAGTTCAAAACTACATCCACTTAAAAAAATTGCTGTGCGAAAAGTTAAAAAGGGTCGTGTAATTTTTAAAGGCTTTGTTTATATTCCTTAGGAATCAAACAAACCGGAATCGGTTCCATTTTATGTTTATTGGCTTGATGCAATTTGGTATAAATCGTTAAAACTGCTCTTTGCCGACCTTTAAAATCAGTGGGTTTAAAGTTTTGGTTGTGCATGTTCATCGCCCATTCTAATTCGGGATAGCTCGCCCCCAATTGGTCTTCGTCCGTGCGGTCATCGCCCCAAAGTCCGTCGGTTGGTGGCGCACTTATAATTGCCTGATTAACGCCTAAATGGCGCGCCAAGGTGTAAACTTCTGTTTTGGTTAAGTCGGCAATTGGACTTAAATCTACACCACCATCACCATATTTAGTAAAAAATCCGACGCCAAAATCTTCAATTTTATTACCCGTTCCCGCCACTAAATAGTTGTGTAATCCGGCAAAATAATACAATGTCGTCATTCGCAAGCGCGCTCTTGAATTGACTAAAGCCATCACGCGAATTGCTTCGTTTTCTACCTTTGGCAAAGCGGTGATTAACCCGTTGTAAACCTCCGTCAAAGACACCTTTTCAAAACGCACATTTTGATGACTTTGTTGCAACCATTTTATATGCGCATGTGCCCTATCAATCTGATTTTGTGCTTGATAAATTGGCATATCAACACAAATAACAGGCAATTCCGTCAAGGCACAAAGCTTGGAAGTTAGCGCCGAATCAATTCCACCCGAAACGCCAATTACAAAACCTTTTGTATGTGATTTTTCGGAATACGCTTTTAACCAATTGACGAGATGTTTTGTGATTTTTTGTACCTGCATTGTGTAAACTATTTAGTAGTTTTGCCAGCAAAAATAAGGATTAATATTTTTTACTACATCAATTTATGAAGCTTTTTAAACTATTTGTTGTGTTCTTTTTAAGCGTTCTTGTTTTGGGGGCTTGCAAAAACAAAGACAAACTGGCGGTTGACACTTCAAAAATTGATGTAAAAATTGAAGTCAGCCGATTTGACAAGCTATTTTACAGTGCGACACCACAAACCTTGGCGGAGATAAAAGCGCAATTTCCCTATCTTTTTCCGAATCAAGAACCCGATAGCGTGTGGCTAAACAAAATAAAAAATAAAGACAACCGCTTTCTTTATGCCGAAGTGCAAAAAACCTTTCCCGATTTTAAGGAGCAAACGGTTGATTTAACCAGCCTGTTTAAGCATATAAAATACTATTATCCAAAATTTAATGAACCCAAAGTGCTCACCCTAATTTCGGAAGTCGATTATTTAAACAAGGTTATTTATGCCGACAGTTTACTCTTAATTTCGCTAGACATGTATTTAGGGAGCAAACACGACGTATATGAAGGGTTTCCTCAGTATTTAAGCGCCCCTTTTGATAAAAAATATTTAATGGCCGAGGTCGCTAAAGCCATTGCTCAAAAAAATTTACCGCCTCAAAATACCCAAACATTTATTAGCAGTTGCATTCAGCAAGGCAAATTGTTATATCAAAGCAAAGCCTTTTTGCCAAGCCTAGCCGATAGTACTTTGTTGGGATATGACCCTCAAAAACTTCAATGGGCACATGCTAATGAAGAATTTATTTGGAAATATTTTGTAGAAAACCAACTGCTTTTTAGCACCGATAAAAACTTGATGGCGCGCTTTATAAACCAAGCGCCCTTTTCAAAATTTTATCTTGAAAATGACCGAGATACTCCCAGTGAAATTGGCACTTATATCGGTTTTCAAATTGTAAAATCGTTTGTGAAAAATAACGCCATTAGCCTTAATAATATGTTGCTGATGCCTAACGAAACCCTCTTTAAAAAATCAAAATACAAACCTAGAAATGATGACAAATAAAAGTTCGAAAATAGAATTCAACGTTAGCCTAGACGAAAACCAAATTCCAGAAACCATTCATTGGACTTCTCAAGATAACAACATTTTTAATGCCGATACCAAGGCGCTTTTACTGTCGGTTTGGGATTCAAAAACACACGAAACCTTGAAAATGGATTTGTGGACTAAAGAAATGCCCTTGCAAGAGATGAAAGTTTTTTTCTACCAAACTTTAAGGTCGTTAGCCGATACTTACCAGCGCGCTACAAACGATGAAAAAATGAGCGCTACCATGCACGATTTTTGTGAATATTTCGCCGAAAATCAGGGTTTAAAAAAGAAAAATTAAGCCTTAAAAGCTTTGATTTTTTGTATGAGACTTTCATAATCTTCTGGCCTATTTACAAAATCAAAATTAGAAATATCTATAATTAAGGTTTTTAATTTTTGATCTGATTTTATAAAAGTAGCATAGCCTTGGTGGATTTTTTCTAAATAATCAGTCGTAATATTTCGCTCGTAATCGCGCCCACGCATCTTTATATTTTCTAATAAACGCTCGGTGTTTTGATAGAGATACACATATAAATCGGGCTTAGAAATCTCTTTATAAATCAAATCAAACATGCGTCGGTAAAGATTGTATTCATCTTGTGTTAGGGTTACTTGAGCAAAAATAAGCGACTTAAAAATGTAATAATCAGATATAATAAAATTTTTAAACAAGTCGAATTGCGCCAAATCATCCATTAATTGTTGATACCTATCGGCTAAAAAACTCATCTCTAACGGAAAGGCAAAGCGCTCTTTATCGTCATAAAATTTTGGCAAAAATGGATTTTCGGCAAAGCGTTCTAACACAATTTTTGCATTAAAATCATCCGACATCATTTTGGCTAATGAGGTTTTTCCAGCGCCAATATTTCCTTCTATGGCAATATAATTATATTTTTCAACCAATGAAAGTGGCCGTATTATTTGTGCTTCAATTTTCTCAACCTTAGAAGCATCTTCACAGTTTTCGTTAAGGTTTGCTAAAATTGTTTTTTTTGTAATGGGGTGAATTAAATTAGGCGCAATTTCGGCAAGCGGAACCATCACAAACTGGCGGTTTAACATCGCTTTATGTGGCACAATAAAATTTTTTGAAACAATAATTTCATCTTCAAATAACAAGATATCTATATCGATAATCCGCGGCTCATAAACATCCTCAAAAGGCCTAATACGCCCAAGTTTTTGTTCAATATTTAATAATCGCTCCAATAAGACTTCCGGTATTAAATTGGTAGTTAACTGAAGGCAAATATTCAAAAAGTCATCACTTTTAAAACCCCAAGCAGCGGTTTTATAAACCGATGAAATACAGGTAATATCACCAACATTTTGAGCTATTAAATCAACCGCATTTTGCAAATTTTGCATGCAGTTTTCTTGATTGCTTCCTAACGATAAATAGGTTGTTCTTTGTATTTTCATTTGTGCGCTACAAATTAACTAAATCTATCGCATAATATTTTATCTTTACAGCCCAACTTATAAACATTATACCTTAATAATATGTCCTTTTTTAAAAATCTTTTAGCCTCAATATTAGGTGTTTTTATCGCCTTTATTTTAATGACTGTCGTTTTTGTGTTTATTATTGGCGTTTTTGGTTCCGCTTTAAGCGATAAAGATGCCGTTACCATTGATAATAACAGCGTTTTAATTCTTAATTTAGACTATGAAATGCGTGATAATTACAGCGTTTCTGACCCCTTTATCGACGCATTTGGCATAAAAAACCACAAAATTTTAAGCTTAGATAAGGTTTTAATTGCCATTGAAAACGCTAAAAACGACGACCGTATTGAGGGCATCAGTATCGAATCAAAAGACCTAAACGCCGGTTTTGCCCAAATGCAAGCCATTCGCAATAAATTAGAAGATTTTAAAACTTCGGGTAAATTTGTCAACGCTTTCGCGGATGGATATTCTCAAAAAAATTATTACCTCAGCTCGGTTGCCGATTCTATTTATATCAACCCAATTGGCAACATTGATTTTAAAGGATTATCAGCCGAAATACTTTATTTTAAAGACTTTCAAGAAAAATATGGTCTTAAAATGGAAGTCATTCGTCACGGCAAATATAAAAGCGCCGTTGAACCATTTTTAGAAAACAAAATGAGCGATGCAAATCGCGAACAAATAACCTCTTTTTTACAATCAATTTGGCAAACTATGCTTGCCGATATTGCTAAAAGCAGGTCTAAAACCGTTGAACAATTGAATGTGATTGCCGATAATTTAGACGCTCGAAATGCAAAACGCGCCTTGCAAAATAAAATGATTGACGGCGCTTTGTATCACGACGAATACGTTTCAAAATTAAAAAAATTAACGGGTATTACTGACGATGAAAAATTGTTAAAAGTCGATTTAATGGACTATATTGACAGTGGCAAAGGACTTATCACCTCTACGGCTAAAGACAAAATTGCCATTATTTATGCCGAAGGTGAAATTATGAATGGCGAAGGCAACGAAGATTACATTGGGCCAGAAACCATGATTAAGTATCTTACAAAAGCGCGAAAAGACAAAAACATTAAAGCCATTGTGTTGCGTATCAATTCACCGGGTGGCGACGGATTGGCATCCGACATCATTTGGCGCGAAATTGAATTGACCAAAAAAGAAAAACCTGTAGTGGTTTCTATGGGTAATTACGCCGCTTCTGGTGGCTATTATATGGCGTGTAACGCCGATAAAATATTTGCACAACCCACAACCATTACAGGGTCTATCGGCGTTTTTGGTATCATCCCGAATGCCAGCGGATTTGCTAAAAATATTGGTGTCAATTCAGAGCAAGTTGGCACGAATAAAAACGCTGAAAATTACAGTCCGTTTAAACCTATGTCCGATCATTTTAAAGGTGAAGTCACCGAATATATTGAGGATTTTTACATTAATTTTGTGACCAAAGTGGCACAAGGTCGGCACAAAACTTTTGAAGAAATTGATGCCATAGCACAAGGTCGTGTTTGGACAGGAACGCAAGCTTTGCAAAACGGATTGGTAGATGAATTGGGGACTTTAGACGATGCCGTTTTAGCTGCCGCCGAAATGGCTAGTACCACCGATTATAAACGCGTAAGTTATCCAAACTTTTCAAAAGATTTTAAAGATGCCTTTAAAAATGTGCCCTTTATTAGCTTAAAACAAAATCTTAAAACTGAGCTTGGTGATGAAAATGTAATGATTTATGAACACCTTAAAAGCTTGGTGCAATTAGAAGGAATTCAGGCAAGAATGCCATTTTTAATGACTATTAATTAGCTATTTAACGCAACTTTTTAGATAAGGATGCTATTTTAAACAAACCAACCTGCAAGGTTTTCAAAACCTTGTAGGTTTTTTATAAATCTAAAAAGGATAACATACCATAAAATCCTACCAATTGAAGGGTCTTAAAATAATACCTACAAGGTCAAAAAAAGACCTTGCAGGTAAGATAATACTAATAATTTTAGTCTTGACGACTTGCAAATAAACTAATCCCATTTTAATCAAACCAACCTGCAAGGTTTTCAAAACCTTGTAGGTTTTTTTATAAATCTAAACAGGCTAACGTGCCATAAAATCAAACTATTTGAAAGGTCTTAAAATAATACCTACAAGGTCTAAAAAAGACCTTGTAGGTAAGTTAGCAAAAAGCCTAAGAAAAATTTGTATTTGACGTATAGATAAATTATATTTGCACGTAAAAGAAATATTATGGAAACAAAATTAACATTAAGATTAAATGACAGTGTGATTGAAAGGGCTAAAGTTTATGCCAGTAATCATAGAATAAGTTTGTCGAAAATGATAGAATCTTATCTTGATAGCGTAACATCAACAAGTGAAAAAAAGAATCATATTACGCCGTTAGTAGAAAGTTTAAGTGGGGTAATAAATTTACCTTCGGACTTTGACTATAAAAAAGGTTATAGTGATTATATAATGGAAAAGTATAAATGAAAAAGTTATTTATAGATACTAATATCTTGATAGATTTACTTGCACGACGAGAGCCATATTATGATGAATCAGCAATGTTGTTCTCAATGGCAGATAAAAAAATAATTAAGTTAAGTATTTCTTCATTATCGATAGCAAATACAAGTTATACGTTGCAAAGATTAATGGCTGCAACAAAAGCTAAAGAAGTATTAAGAAAATTAAAACTTATTGTTACAATATTGCCATTAGACGATAAAGTTGTTGGTTTAGCATTAAATGAAGATTCTTTTAAAGACTTTGAAGATGGATTGCAATATTTTACAGCAATTGAAAACAATCAAGACATTATAATAACAAGAAACTTGAAAGATTTTAAAAATTCAAGATTACCAGTAATGACAGCAAAACAGTTTATAGAAATGAAAAAATAAGGTCATTTGCTAACACACACTAAGCCTCATGGCATTAAGTTTGAAAGGTGTATCGTTCTTTCTCGCTTGCAAGTTTTTTTGTCGGCTGACAGGACGCAGACCACGAATTACTGCCACGAAGGCCTAGTGTGGGAACAATATTACTTATTAATTTTAGTCTTGACGACTTGCAAGTAAACTAATCCCATTTTAATCAAACCAACCTGCAAGGTTTTCAAAACCTTTTAGGTTTTTTATAAATCTAAAAAGGCTAACGGGCCATAAAATCCTACCATTTGAAAGGTCTTAAAATAATACCTGCAAGGTTAAAATAATACCTGCAAGGTTAAAATAATACCTACAAGCTCTAAAATAATACCTACAAGGTTAAAATAATACCTGCAAGGTTAAAATAATACCTAAAAGGTTAAAATAATACCTACAAGGTCAAAAAAAGACCTTGCAGGTAGGATAATACTAATAATTTTAGTCTTGACTACTTTTAGGTAAATTTTGATAAAAGCTTACAACTCCACAAAACTTATTCCCGGGTTATAGCAATCTGAATGTTGGGTTTCCATTAATTCGGGGTAACAATCAACTAATTTTTGGTTGCTAGATGAGGCTTTTGTCAGCTTTGAATAGTGTTCTCCTGCAATAAAACCCTTAATCGTATTGTTGTTGAGCATACTAATTAAATGAATGTGCAAGGCTTCTTTTATTTTCCCTCCCGTTCCAGAAGAGCCATAACCGTGAATAATTTTGATTAGTCCAACCTTTTTAGCACGCGCCATTTTGAGCTCATTTTCAAATTTTTCAAGCGCTTCTTTAACAAAAGGCTTACCAGCTTCAAGGTTTAGAATCAATACTTTTCTGACTACAATTGCCTTTTTTGGTAAAACCGAAAGTGGTTGGGCGCAATATG
>Ga0210034_1002005_pt1 | contig 16393 bp, 10 predicted proteins | sample CryGeymeta201505_FD_185466 | JGI IMG/M metagenome (GOLD analysis project Ga0210034, IMG submission 185466) | Groundwater microbial communities from Crystal Geyser aquifers in Utah, USA - Crystal Geyser metaG 2015-05 (SPAdes) (version 2) | ecosystem: Environmental > Aquatic > Deep subsurface >... | reverse complement strand
TGGTCAAAACCAATCTCCTTCACCTATTACAACTACAACCTATATTGTTACTGGAACTGATGTAAATGGTTGTCAAAATACAGATAATGTTGTTGTTACCGTAAATCCTTTACCAACAGTTATCGCTAGTAACGATACTTCTATTTGTTTGGGAAGCTCAGCCACTATTTCTGCTTCTGGTGCGTTAACTTACACTTGGAACAATGGCTTAGGTGCTGGACAAAATCATGCTGTTTCTCCAATTACAACTACAACCTATATTGTTACTGGAACTGATGTAAATGGTTGTCAAAATACAGATAATGTTGTTGTTACCATAAATCCTCTACCAACTGTTGTAGCTAGTAACGACACTTCTATTTGTTTGGGTAGCTCAGCAACTATTTCAGCTTCTGGAGCTATTTCTTATTCTTGGGACAATGGCTTAGGTGTTGGTCAAAACCAATCTCCTTCACCTATTACAACTACAACCTATATTGTTACTGGAACTGATGTAAATGGTTGTCAAAATACAGATAATGTTGTTGTTACAGTTATTATTTGTGGAAATTCGCCTATAGCAAATTTTAGTTCTTCAGACAGCTCCATCTGTATTAATGATTGTATTAGTTTTACTGATTTAAGCTCTGGAAGTCCAACAAGTTGGTCGTGGTATTTCTTTGGATCTTCCACTCCTACTTCTTCACAACAAAACCCAACCAATATTTGTTACCCAACTTCTGGAAGTTTTGATGTGGCTTTGGTTGTATCAAACGCAAACGGACAAGATTCTATTTTCTTAACTAATTTTATTACTGTAAATGCACTTCCTAATGTTGTTGCTAATACAAGTAACACTTCTATTTGTGCTGGAGACAGTATTGTTTTAACAGGAAGTGGTGCTACATCTTATAGTTGGGATAATGGGGTTACAAACGGTGTATCGTTTATACCAACTGCCACAACTTTATATACTGTAACAGGAACTGATTTAAACGGATGTCAAAACACTAATAATGTAACTGTAACAGTAAATTCTTGTGCTGCTCCTACCACCAATTTTAATTCGAGTAATAATACTCCTTGTATAGGAAGTTGCATTACGTTTAATGATTTAAGTGCTGGTACTCCTACTAGTTGGGCATGGTCATTTATTAATGGAACACCAACCTCTTCAACCAATCAAAACCCAACCATCTGCTATGATTCTATTGGAACTTTTGATGTTCAACTAATTGTTAGTAATTCTTTTGGAACAGACACCTTATTAATTTCTAATTATATTACGGTAGATTCATGCATACAGCAAGAGCCTATTTTTATTATTCCTAATGTATTTAGTCCCAATAATGACGGTAATAATGACCTTTTCTTTGTGGAAAGTTTTGGTTTAGAAACACTAAGCATGAAAATTTACAACAGATGGGGAGAAAAATTATTTGAAAGTAATCAATTGGATGCGGCTTGGGATGGTAGAACTGAATCAGGAACAATATGTTCTGAAGGGACATATTTCTACATAATTTCAATTACCATTTCGGAAAAAAAAGAAGTTTATAAAGGTACATTATCTTTATTGAGGTAATGATAAATAATCGAATTTCAGATTATTAAAAAAGAGAGGGGCTTGTTCTAAGAACAAGCCCCTCTCTTTTTTAATTTTTAATGTAGAAAATAAATAATTAAGCTTCAGCTGTAGGACCTCCAAAATTCATTGGAATACCTGCTGGACCTGGGTCTTTAATTTTACCATTTTTAGCTTCAAACTTTTGAATGTTATCATCTAAAGCAAGCAATAAGCGTTTAGCATGTTCGGGTGTCATCAAAATTCTTGATTTCACTTTTGCTTTGGGCATTCCGGGCATAACTTTTACAAAATCAATCACAAATTCAGAATTTGAGTGGCTTATAATTGCTAAGTTAGAATAAATTCCCTCAGCAATTTCCTCGCTTAATTCAATATTGAGTTTATTTTCTTGGTTTTCTTCGCTCATTATTTTCTAATTTTAATCTTGAATAATTACTCTTTCTGCTGTTGCTTTTTTAAGTAGTTCATATTCTTCTTTAGAACCAACAACAATGTTTCTGAATTTTTTAAGACCTGTACCTGCTGGGATTAATTTCCCAACAATTACATTTTCTTTCAATCCTTCTAATTCATCAACTTTTCCTCTAATTGCAGCTTCATTTAACACTTTAGTAGTTTCTTGGAAAGATGCAGCAGAAATAAAACTATCTGTTTGAAGAGATGCTCTTGTGATACCTTGAATGATAGGGCTTGATGTAGCTGGAATTGCTTCTCTACTTTCTACCAATTTTTTATCCATTCTTTTCAATTTAGAGTTTTCATCTCTTAATTGTCTTGAAGTTAAAATTTGACCAGGTTTAATCACATCAGACTCACCTGAATCAGTAACAATATATTTATCATAGATGTAATCGTTTTCTTCCATAAAATCTCGTTTGTTTACAATTTCTTTTTCTAAGAATTTTGTATCACCTTGATCTTCAATAACAACTTTTCGCATCATCTGACGAACAATTACTTCAAAGTGTTTATCGTTAATTTTCACACCTTGTAAACGATATACTTCTTGAACTTCATTCACAATGTATTCTTGAACAGCCGTAGGTCCTTTAATCGCTAAAATATCAGATGGAGTAATAGATCCTTCAGAAAGAGGATTTCCTGCTTTCACAAAATCATTTTCTTGTACCAAAATATGTTTCGAAAGGTTAACTAAATATTTTTTGACTTCACCAGTTCTTGATTCAACAATAATTTCACGGTTACCTCTTTTAATTTTCCCAAAAGAAACGATACCATCAATTTCGGAAACAACTGCTGGATTAGATGGGTTTCTAGCCTCAAATAATTCTGTTACCCTTGGCAAACCACCTGTAATATCACCTGTTCCACCTGCTGTTCTTGGTATTTTCACAAGAATATCTCCTCCATTAACTTTGTTACCTTCATTCACTATAATATGAGCTCCAACAGGTAAGTTATATGTTCTTAGTACTTCATTTTTTGAATTTACTACATTTAATAAAGGTATTTTTTTCTTGTCTTTAAATTCAGAAATTACTTTTTCAGTAAAACCTGTTTGCTCATCCGATTCTTCTTTATAGGTTGTACCTAACTCAAAATTTTCAAAAGCAACTTTTCCATCAACCTCTGTTAAAATCACAGCATTATAAGGATCCCAAACACAAATTTTATCTCCTTTTTTAACTTTATCACCATCTTTAACAAACACTTGAGAACCATAAGGAATATTTCCTGTGGTTAAAACAACATTGGTTTTAGTATCAATAATTTTCATTTCGGCAGAACGTCCAATTACTAAATTAATTTTTTCTCCTGCTTCATTTGTTTTTTCTATTGTTCTTAATTCATCAATTTCTAAACGACCTTCATATCTAGCTTCAATTCCAGAAACACCCGTAATTTTAGATGCTGTACCACCAATGTGGAAGGTTCTAAGAGTTAACTGAGTTCCAGGTTCTCCAATAGATTGAGCTGCAACAACACCAACTGGTTCTCCATGTTGTACCATTCTGCCTGTAGATAGATTTCGTCCGTAGCATTTAGCACAAACACCTTTTCGTTGTTCGCAAGTTAATACAGAACGAATTTCAACTTCATCAATGTCAGCACTTTGTATTACTTCAGCAATATCTTCTGTAATTTCATCCCCAGAAGCAACAATTAATTCATCGGTTGTTGGATTGTAAATATCATGAACAGATGTTCTACCTAAGATTCTATCAAATAAACTTTCTACAATTTCGTCATTATTAATTAATGAAGTTGCTATTAGTCCTCTGAGAGTTCCACAATCATCCGAAGTAATTACCACATCTTGAGAAACATCAACCAATCTTCTTGTTAAATAACCCGCATCAGCTGTTTTCAAGGCTGTATCTGCCAATCCTTTACGAGCTCCGTGAGTAGAAATAAAGTATTCCAAAACGGACAAACCTTCTTTAAAGTTTGCTAAAATTGGATTTTCAATAATTTCTTGACCGTTAGATGAACCTGATTTTTGTGGCTTAGCCATCAATCCCCTCATTCCTGATAACTGGCGAATTTGTTCTTTAGAACCCCTTGCTCCAGAATCAAACATCATGTAAATTGAGTTAAATCCTTGGTTATCATTTTTAAGGTTGTCCATCAACACATTCGTAAGTCTTGTGTTGGTGTGTGTCCAAATATCTATAATTTGATTGTAACGCTCATTATTGGTAATAAAACCCATATTATAGTTACTCATCACTTCTTCAACTTCAATATTGGCTTTCTTAACAAATTCTTCTTTTTCTTTAGGTATCATAATATCGTCTAAGTTAAACGATAAACCACCTTTAAAAGCCATATCATAACCTAATGTTTTGATATCATCTAAAAATTCAACTGTTTTTTTAGGTCCACTTATTTTTAATATATTACCAATAATGTCTCGTAATGATTTTTTAGTTAAGAGTTCGTTTACAAAACCAACTTCTTCAGGAACAAGTTCGTTAAAAATAACTCTTCCAGCTGAAGTATCAATTAGTTTTGTAACAATTTCACCATTTTCAACATCTTTGGTTTTAACTTTAATTTTTGCATGAATGTTTAATTTTCCTTCATTCAGTGCAATAATAACCTCTTCTGGAGAATAAAATATTTTTCCTTCTCCAGCTATTGGATGTTCTTTTGTTGAAATTCTTTCTTTAGTAATATAATATAATCCGAGTACCATATCCTGAGAAGGCAAGGTAACTGGAGTTCCATTAGCTGGATTTAAAATATTATGAGAGGATAACATCAAAAGTTGTGCTTCTAATATTGCAGCATTACCTAATGGTAAATGCACTGCCATTTGATCTCCATCAAAATCAGCATTAAATGCAGTACAAACTAGTGGATGCAAACGAATTGCTTTTCCTTCAATTAATTTTGGTTGAAAAGCCTGAATACCCAAACGGTGCAATGTAGGAGCACGGTTAAGTAATACAGGATGTCCCTTTAAGATACTTTCTAAAATATCCCAAACTACAGGCTCTTTTTTGTCAACTATTTTTTTAGCTGATTTAACTGTTTTTACAATGCCTCTTTCAATTAATTTACGGATAACAAAAGGTTTATAAAGCTCTGCAGCCATATCTTTTGGAATACCGCATTCGTGCAATTTCAAATCTGGTCCAACAACAATTACCGAACGGGCAGAATAATCAACACGTTTTCCAAGTAAGTTTTGACGGAATCTACCAGATTTACCTTTTAAACTGTCTGATAAAGATTTTAAAGCTCTGTTTGCATCTGTTTTAACAGCACTTGATTTTCTAGAGTTATCTAGCAAGGCATCAACAGATTCTTGAAGCATACGTTTTTCATTTCTCAAGATTACATCAGGAGCTTTAATTTCCATCAATCTTTTTAAACGATTGTTTCTAATGATAACTCTTCTGTATAAATCATTCAAATCTGAAGTAGCAAATCTACCACCATCTAACGGCACTAAAGGTCTTAATTCTGGTGGTATAACTGGAACTACTTTTAAAATCATCCACTCTGGACGGTTGTCTATATTTAATTTAGATGCTCTGAATGCTTCAACAACTTGAAGTCTTTTTAATGCTTCGTTTTTACGTTGTTGAGAAGTTTCATTGTTTGCTTTGTGTCTTAAATCATAAGAAAGGCTATCTAAATCTAATCGTTTTAGTAATTCATACAATGCCTCAGCACCCATTTTAGCAATGAATTTATTTGGGTCAGCATCATCTAAATATTGATTTTCTTTAGGAAGCGTATCAATAATATCAAAATACTCTTCTTCAGTTAAGAAATCTAAGTATTGAATTGGTTCTCCTTCACTATTAGTAACTCCAGCTGAATTAATTACTACATATCTTTCATAATAAATAATAGTATCTAACCTTTTTGTAGGCAATCCTAATAGGTAGCCAATTTTGTTTGGTAATGACTTGAAATACCAAATATGTGCAACAGGAACAACTAACGAAATGTGTCCCATTCTTTCTCTTCGTACTTTCTTTTCAGTTACTTCAACGCCACATCTATCACAAATAATTCCTTTGTATCTAATTCTTTTGTATTTTCCACAGTGACATTCAAAGTCTTTTACAGGTCCAAAAATTCGTTCACAAAATAAACCATCTCTTTCTGGTTTATAAGTTCTGTAGTTTATGGTTTCTGGTTTTAATACTTCTCCACTTGATCTTTCTAAGATTAATTCTGGAGATGATAAACTGATAGTAATTTTAGTGAAATTACTTGTTGTGTTATAATCACGTTTAAAAGCCATAATATATTTAGTTTGTTAGGGTTTGTTTAATGGTTGATGAAATTGTTTTAAAATAAACAATTTCATCAACTTTAATTTTTTTTGTTTTCAATTAATCTAACGTAATGTTAAGTGCTAAGCCTCTTAATTCATGAAGCAATACATTAAAAGATTCTGGAATACCAGGTTCTGGCATTGGATCTCCTTTAACTATAGCTTCATAAGCTTTAGCCCTTCCTTTTACATCATCAGATTTAATAGTCAACAATTCTTGAAGGATGTTTGCTGCTCCATAGGCTTCAATTGCCCATACCTCCATTTCTCCAAAACGCTGACCTCCAAACTGTGCTTTACCACCAAGAGGTTGTTGTGTGATTAATGAATATGGTCCAATAGAACGTGCGTGCATTTTATCGTCAATCATGTGTCCTAATCGAAGCATATAGATTACCCCAACAGTTGCTGGTTGATCGAATCTATCGCCAGTTCCTCCATCATAAAGATATGTTTTTCCATATTGAGGAACACCTGCTTCAATACAGTATTCATTGATTCTCTCAACACTAATACCATCAAAAATTGGAGTTGCAAATGTTTTTCCTAGTTTTTGTCCAGCCCATCCTAATACTGTTTCATACACTTGACCTAAGTTCATCCTTGAAGGCACTCCAAGTGGATTAAGTACTATATCTACTGGAGTTCCGTCTTCTAAGAAAGGCATATCTTCTTCTCTAACAATGTTAGCAACAATACCTTTGTTACCATGACGACCCGCCATTTTATCTCCAACTTTTAGTTTTCTCTTTTTGGCTACATAAACTTTCGCTAATTTAAGAATACCTGCAGGTAACTCATCTCCAACAGAAATGGCGTATTTTTTACGTTTATTTTGTCCAAGAATTTCGTTAACTCTTATATTGAAATTATTTAAAATATGTTTTATTTGATTATTTAATTCATCACTTGTAGTCCAATTTTTAGAGTCAATAAAGATGAAATCATCTACTTTTTCTAACACTTTTACAGTGAATTTTGTTCCTTTAGGAATAATCACTTCATTGTAATAATTAACAACACCTTGACTTGTTTTGTTGTTTACTACAATATAAAGTTTATCTATAAGAATTTTTTTAAGTGCTGAAATCTCTCTATTGTATTCCTCATCTAATTGTGCTATTATTGTTTTTTCTTCTGCCCTACTTTTTCTATCTTTAATTGCTCTTTCAAACAATTTTTTATCAACAACAACGCCTTTTACAGATGGTTTTACTTTCAACGAAGCATCTTTAACGTCACCTGCTTTATCACCAAAAATAGCTCTTAATAATTTTTCTTCAGGAGTTGGATCTGTTTCTCCTTTTGGAGTGATTTTCCCGATAAGAATATCGCCTTCTTTAATGTCAGCTCCAATTCTTATCATTCCGTTTTCATCTAAATCTTTAGTAGCTTCTTCACTAACATTAGGTATATCAGAAGTTAATTCTTCCTCTCCTCGTTTAGTATCTCTAACTTCTAATGAAAATTCTTCAATATGAACAGAGGTGAAATAATCATCTTTTACTACCTTTTCAGAAATAACAATCGCATCTTCAAAATTATAACCTTTCCAAGGCATGAATGCAACTTTCAAATTTCTACCTAAGGCTAATTCACCTTTTTCGGTAGCGTATCCTTCACAAAGAACTTGTCCTTTTTTAACTTTATCTCCTTTTCTAACAATTGGTGTAAGGTTTAAACAAGTATTTTGATTGGTTTTTTTAAAAGTAGCTAATTCATAAGTTATTGAATCTCCATTAAAGCTAACTAATTGTTCTTCTTCAGTTCTATCATATTTAATGGTAATGTTTTTGGCATCAACATATTCAACAACTCCATCGGCTTCTGCATTAATCAACACTCTAGAATCTTGAGCAACTCTAGCTTCTAATCCTGTCCCTACAATTGGAGCTTCTGGTCTAAGTAAAGGAACTGCTTGACGCATCATATTCGAGCCCATCAAAGCACGGTTGGCATCATCATTTTCCAAGAAAGGAATTAATGATGCTGCAATTGATGCAATTTGATTTGGAGCAACATCCATTAATGCAATATTGGCAGGCTCTGTTACTGGAAAATCTCCATCCAATCTACTTTTTACTTTCTCTGTTAAAAAGTTTCCTTTTTCATCCACCTTTGCATTTGCTTGAGCAATTACTTTTTTATCTTCTTCTTCAGCACTTAAATAAATAACATCTTTTTTGAAGTTGACTTTTCCATCTTCAACAAAACGATAAGGAGTTTCTATAAATCCAAGCTTATTAATTTTTGCATATACACACAATGAAGAAATCAACCCAATGTTTGGTCCTTCAGGTGTTTCAATAGGACAAAGTCGTCCGTAATGCGTAAAGTGAACATCCCTTACCTCAAAGCCTGCTCTTTCTCTTGATAAACCTCCTGGTCCAAGTGCAGACATTCTTCTTTTATGCGTAATCTCTGATAATGGATTGGTTTGATCCATAAATTGAGATAATTGATTTGTTCCAAAGAAAGAATTTATTACAGACGATAATGTTTTTGCATTAATCAAATCTGATGGAGTGAAAACTTCGTTGTCTCTCACATTCATTCTTTCTCTAATTGTTCGAGCCATTCGAGAAAGTCCGACACCAAATTGGTTGTGCAATTGTTCTCCAACAGTTCGTACTCTTCTGTTACTTAAGTGGTCAATATCATCAACCAATGTTTTTGAATTGATAAGTTCAATTAAGTATTTAATGATGCAAATAATATCTTCACGAGTAAGTGTTCTAGTATCAGAATTTATATCTAAACCTAGTTTTTTGTTTATTCTAAAACGACCAACTTCTCCTAAATCATACCTGGTTTCAGAAAAGAAAAGTTTATCAATAACACCTCTAGCTGTTTCAACATCTGGCGGTTCAGCATTTCTTAGCTGACGGTAAATATGTTCTACCGCTTCTTTTTCAGAGTTAGAAGGGTCTTTTTGTAAGGTATTATATATAATAGCAAAATCGGATGTATTTACATCTTCTTTGTGTAAAATAATTGTTTTAGAACCAGAATCAATAATCTCATCAATATGAGTTTTATCAATAATAGTTTCTCTATCAATAATTACTTCATTTCTTTCGATAGAAACAACCTCTCCAGTATCTTCATCCACAAAATCTTCAACCCATGTTTTTAGAACACGAGCGGCTAATTTTCTACCTAATATTTTTTTTAATCCAGCTTTACTAACTTTCACTTCATCGGCTAAGTTAAAAAGCTCTAAAATTTCTTTATCTGTTTCAAAACCAATAGCTCTAAAAAGCGTGGTTACAGGTAATTTTTTCTTTCTGTCGATATATGCATACATCACATTATTAATGTCTGTAGCAAATTCAATCCAAGAACCTCTAAAAGGGATAATTCTTGCTGAATATAATTTTGTTCCATTGGCATGTTTGCTTTGACCAAAGAAAACGCCTGGGGAACGATGCAATTGAGAAACAATAACACGTTCAGCACCATTGATAACAAATGTACCTTTAGGTGTCATGTAAGGAATTGTTCCTAAATAAACATCTTGAACTATAGTTTCAAAATCTTCATGTTCTGGATCAGTACAATATAACTTTAGCTTTGCTTTTAAAGGAACACTATAGGTTAACCCTCTTTCAATACATTCATCAATTGAATATCTTGGGGGATCGATGAAATAATCCAAAAATTCTAGTACAAACTGATTACGAGCATCAGTTATAGGAAAATTTTCACTAAACACTTTAAACAGACCTTCAGAAGCTCTATTTTCAGGAGTTGTATCTAATTGAAAATAAGATTGAAATGATTTTATTTGTATATCCAAGAAATCAGGATATTCTAATTGGTTTATTGTAGATGAAAAATTAATCCTTGGATTAGCATTTTTCTCTTTTGATGCCAATGTTTTATTCATTAGTTGTTGAGAGTTTAATAAGTTAAAATGTATAATTTTCGTTTAATTTTATGTTTACTTAAACACATAAAACTTAACATTTTCAATCAAAATTTACATTAAAATTTTGATTTTTTAATTTTAACACTCTGTAAATCAGTAAATAAAAAGTAATTTACCTCAGTTGTCCATTTACATAGGTTTATAAAAGCAAAAGGGTTTAGACTTTTTGTGCTAAAAACTAGCACAAAAGTCTAAACCTAAGTTTGTATGAAGTAGTAAATTATTTTACTTCTACTTCAGCACCTGCTTCCTCTAATTGAGTTTTAAGTGCATTTGCTTCATCTTTAGAAATTCCTTCTTTAAGTGGTTTTGGAGCTCCATCAACTAAATCTTTAGCTTCTTTAAGACCTAAACCAGTAAGTTCTTTCACTAATTTAACTACTGCTAATTTAGAAGGACCTCCTGCTTTAAGGATTACATCAAATTCAGATTTTTCTTCTGCAGCTGGAGCATCTCCACCAGCAGCTGGACCTGCAACTGCTACAGCAGCAGCAGCTGGTTCAATACCGTATTCATCTTTAAGTATTTTTGCTAATTCGTTTACATCTTTAACAGTTAAGTTTACTAACTCGTCTGCAAGTTTTTTTAAATCTGCCATTTCGTTTTATTTTTAGAATTTAATTATTATTAATTGTTAATTATTACTCAGATTTCTCTGATAAAGTTTTTACTATTCCTGCAATTTTGCCACCAGCACTTGATTGAAGTGCTGAAATAACATTTTTAGCAGGAGATTGAAGTAATCCAATAATATCTCCGATAAGTTCTTCTCTTGATTTAATAGCTACTAATAAATCCAAATTCTCATCACCGATAAAAATTGCTTCTTCAATATACGCTCCTTTTAGTAATGGTTTATCACTTTTTTTACGGAAATCTTTTATGATTTTAGCAGGAGCATTACCTACTTCAGAAAACATAATAGATGTATTTCCTTTTAGTGATACATATAAATCTTCGTAGTTACCTTTTGCATTTTCAAATGCTTTTTGAAGCAAGGTATTTTTAACTACTTCTAATTGTATGTTACCATTAAAGCATGTTCTTCTAAGTCTAGAAGTGTTTTCTGCATTTAAGCCAGCAATATCTGCTAAATAAAATATTGTTGATTTATTTAACTTTTCAGTTAATGCATCAATATACTGACTTTTTTCTTCTCTTGTCATTGCTTTATAGGTTAAGTTATTTACTAGTTAAACTAAAATGATTTTGGTTCAACTTTAACACCTGGGCTCATGGTACTTGATAATGTAATTGCTTTTACATAAGTTCCTTTGGCTGATGAAGGTTTTAATTTAAGAATAGTTTGGTACAATTCTTTAGCATTTTCTGCCAATTTTGATGGCTCAAAAGATGCTCTACCTATGGTAGTATGAATGTTACCAAATTTATCAACTTTAAAATCTATCTTTCCAGCTTTTACTTCTGTAACAGCTTTACCGATTTCCATTGTAACTGTACCTGATTTTGGGTTAGGCATTAATCCTCTAGGTCCTAAAACTCGACCCAAAGCACCAACTTTACCCATTACACTTGGCATAGTTATAATTACATCAATGTCAGTCCATCCGTTTTTTATTTTATCAATATATTCGTCTAAACCAACGTAATCAGCACCTGCTTCTTTAGCCTCGGCTTCTTTGTCTGGAGTACATAACACTAATATTTTCACATCTTTACCTACGCCATTTGGTAAGGCAACAGTTCCTCGAACCATTTCATTAGCTTTTCTTGGATCTACGCCCAAACGAATACTAACATCAACAGATGCGTCAAATTTAGTAAATGTAATGTCCTTAACAATTTTGGTCGCTTCATCTAATGTATAATGCTTTTCAGCATCATATTTTGATAAAACTTCTTTCATGTTTTTTGTTAATCTAGCCATTGCTGATACTATTTAAAAAATTATTTTATGCAGGAAAATTCCCACTTACTTTTAACCCCATACTACGAGCTGTTCCAGCAATCATTTTCATTGCAGATTCTACTTTAAAGCAATTTAAGTCTATCATTTTATCTTCAGCTATTGCTTTAATTTGATTCCAAGTAACAGTTCCTACTTTTTGTCTATTAGATTCTGGTGAACCTTTTTTCAACTTTGCAAGTTCCATTAATTGTACAGCGGCAGGAGGAGTTTTTATTACAAAATCAAAGGATTTATCAGCATAAACAGTGATAGCAACTGGTAAAATCTTACCTGGTTTATCTTGTGTTCGTCCGTTAAATTGCTTACAAAATTCCATGATATTAACACCTTTAGCACCTAATGCAGGTCCTACTGGTGGTGATGGATTTGCAGCACCTCCTCTGATTTGTAATTTAATTAATCCACTTATTTCTTTAGCCATTTTGTTTACTATTTAGATTTGTACTCGCTCAATCGGAAGCATTATAATATTGAGTCTGTACGATTAATTACACTTTTTATTAACTTTCTTTTTCTACTTGAAGAAAACTCAATTCTAATGGTTGTTTTCTACCGAAAATTTTAACCATCACTTCTAGTTTTCTCTTTTCTTCATTAATTTTTTCAATTGATCCTAAAAATCCATTAAATGGACCATCTATCACTTTGATGTTTTCTCCAACAACAAAAGGAATCGTCATTTCTTCATCACTTTCAGCTAGTTCATCAACTTTACCTAATATTCTATTTACTTCAGCAATTCTAACAGGAAGAGGTTCTCCACCTTTTTCGGCTCCTAAAAACCCTATAACCCCATTTGTTCCTCTAATTACGTGAGGCATTTCACCACTTAAATCGGCTTCAATTAAGATATAACCAGGAAAAAAATTTCTTTCTTTATTAATCTTTTTACCATTTCTTATTTGGTATATTTTTTCTGTCGGAATTAAAATTTGAGCTAAATTATGGCTTAAGCCATTTCTTAGCACTTCATCTTCGATGTACTTTTTTATTTTATTTTCCTTACCGCTTATCGCTCTAACGACATACCATTTTTTTGTATTCTCTGCCATAGTAATTAAAATAACTTATAAATTTCTTTCATTAATCTACTAAAAGTAGTATCCATCACAAAAATTATTAGTGCGAAGATTACAGAAGCAATCAAAACGATTACTGAGCTACTTTGTAATTCTTCCCATGTTGGCCACGAGACTTTATTTAGCAACTCGTCTGAAGATTCTTTTATATATGTTCCTATTTTTGCCATAATTTTATTTGTCTTTCTGCACGGGTGGAGAGACTCGAACTCCCAGCCAATGGTTTTGGAGACCACTACTCTACCAATTGAGCTACACCCGTAAATCCGTAGTTAGTTTAAAAAAAACTAAACCAATTTTATAAAGTCAAGAAAGGTATCCGCTAAATTAGCGGATACCTTTATGATTTAAACTTATAAAAGTTTAATGATTTTTTATTTAAGAATTTCTGTGATTTGACCTGCACCAACAGTTCTACCACCTTCTCTAATTGCAAATCTTAATCCTTTATTTAAGGCAACTGGCACAATTAATTTAACTGTTACAGTAACATTATCACCTGGCATCACCATTTCTCTTCCTTCTTCTAAATAGATTTCTCCAGTAACATCAGTAGTTCTTACATAAAACTGAGGTCTGTATTTGTTTTGGAATGGAGTATGACGTCCACCTTCTTCTTTTTTCAACACATAAACTTCAGCTTTGAAATCAGTGTGAGGAGTAATAGTACCTGGTTTAGCGATAACCATACCTCTTCTAATATCTGATTTTTCGATACCTCTTAATAAAAGACCAACATTATCTCCTGCTTCACCTCTATCTAATATTTTTCTAAACATTTCGACACCAGTTACAGTTGATGATAATTTTTCATCGCCCATACCTAAAATATCTACTTGTTCGCCAGAGTTAATAATACCAGTTTCTATTCTTCCAGTCGCAACAGTTCCTCTACCAGTAATAGAGAATACATCTTCAACAGGCATTAAGAATGGCTTATCAATATCTCTAGGGGGCATCTCAATATAAGAATCAACAGCATCCATTAATTCCATAATTTTTTCACCCCATTTTTCATCGCCTTCTAAAGCACCAAGAGCTGAACCAGCAATAATTGGCACATTGTCTCCATCATATTCATAGAAAGATAATAATTCTCTGATTTCCATTTCAACAAGCTCTAACAACTCTGCATCATCAACTAAATCAACTTTATTCATGAACACAACCATTCTAGGAATACCAACCTGACGACCTAATAAGATATGCTCTCTAGTTTGAGGCATAGGACCATCAGTTGCAGCAACAACTAAGATAGCACCATCCATTTGTGCAGCACCAGTAACCATGTTTTTAACGTAATCTGCGTGACCTGGACAATCAACATGTGCGTAATGTCTATTTGCTGTTGAATATTCAACGTGTGATGTATTAATGGTAATACCTCTTTCTTTTTCTTCTGGAGCATTATCGATAGAAGCAAAATCTCTTAATTCAGATAATCCTTTTTTTGCCAATACAGTAGTGATAGCTGCAGTTAAAGTAGTTTTTCCGTGGTCAACGTGACCAATTGTTCCTATGTTTAAATGTGGTTTGGAACGATCATAATTCTCTTTAGCCATGATTTTAGGGTTTTATTTTTATTTATTGTTATTATTATATTACTTTTTTTAATCTTTTTCTTCATAACGTCACTCACGTCCTTTAATAATAAGAGCCAATGACGGGAATTGAACCCGTGACCTCTTCCTTACCAAGGAAGTGCTCTACCGCTGAGCTACATCGGCTAAAAAAATACCGACATAGAAAACACAGTAAAAAAAAGAGCGGGAAACGGGATTCGAACCCGCGACCCTCAGCTTGGAAGGCTGATGCTCTAGCCAGCTGAGCTACTCCCGCTAATTTTTTTCTTCGTGGGGAAAGCAGGATTCGAACCTACGAAGGCGTAGCCAACAGATTTACAGTCTGTCCTCGTTGACCGCTTGAGTATTTCCCCAACGTGTTTTCATCTTTTTAAAGAACTGAGCCAGTAGAGGGACTCGAACCTCCGACCGGCTGATTACAAATCAGCTGCTCTACCAACTGAGCTATACTGGCTTTTTTCTACTTCTTCTCTACTTTTATAAAACAAAGCAGACCTCTCCGTAAAAAGGTCTGCAAATGTATAAAAGTTTTTATTCTAAACAAACAATAATATTATTTTTTTTTATTTAGACTTTTTTAAGCTTTTCTTTATGCTTTTTCAACTGCCTCCTGAGTGCCTCAACAGCTGTATCCGTAGCCTCTTCAAAGGATTTGCACTGCTTCTTTGCAAACGCATCATTACCCGGTATTATTAACTTAATTTCAACAATTTTGTTATCTATACTCGATGTGTTTTCAACTTTTAGTATCACTTCACTGTCAATTATCTTATCATAATACTGAGAAAGTTTGTTTACACGCTCATGAATAAACTCTATTAATTTTTTATCTGCATCAAAATGTACAGAATTAATTTTCACATTTACTTTCATAATTACCTCCTTTTTTTTATGCTCGTGGATGAGCTTGTTTATATATTTCTTTTAATTTTTCTATAGTATTGTGTGTGTAAACTTGTGTTGCTGATAAATTGGCGTGTCCTAAAATTTCTTTTATTGTATTTAATTCTGCTCCATTGTTCAACATGTGTGTAGCGAATGTATGTCTTAAAATGTGTGGACTTTTTTTTGTTGCTGTTGTTACGATGCTAAGGTAATTATTTACCATTCTATACACAAGTTTTTCATAAATATTTTTGCCATTTTTTGTTAAAAATAGATAATTGGTTGTTGGATTGGTTTTTTCTCTTGCTTCAATGTATATCGTATAATTTTTTTTGAATGCATTGGTTATTGGAATAATTCGCTCTTTGTTTCTTTTTCCTATTACTTTAACTGTTAATTCATAAGTATCAACATCTGAAATAGAAAGATGAATTAGTTCACTTAATCTTATTCCGCAATTATAAAACAGTTCTATTATTAATCTATCACGTATTCCTTCAAAATCGTTGCTAAATTCTACTTGTGTAAAAAGCTGAGTCATTTCTTTTTCATTAACAAATACGGGTAATCGCTTTGAAGATTTAGGTGCTGTTATTTTTAAGAGGGGATTTTCTTCTACGATATTGTTTTTTAAAAGATATTTATAAAACGATTTTAAG